>Ga0126379_10000960_pt1 | contig 16965 bp, 14 predicted proteins | sample PanSoiMetPlot_24_FD_92640 | JGI IMG/M metagenome (GOLD analysis project Ga0126379, IMG submission 92640) | Tropical forest soil microbial communities from Panama - MetaG Plot_24 | ecosystem: Environmental > Terrestrial > Soil > Tropical forest > Bulk soil | place: Panama | collected 2016-02-17 | reverse complement strand
CGAAGTTCATGGCGGACGCATCTGGGTGGAAAGCGAAGTGGGCGAAGGCTCGCGATTCCATTTCTCCATCCCGGTGTTTGATCCGGAGCGCGTCGCGACACGCACTGCCGTCTCCGCTGCCGGCAGCCGTGCCAGCCGGGTATACCCAGCCAATTCATAGCTATCTGCCGCGCGCCTCTTCGCCTCTTATTCACCTCCCCGTCAACAAGCAGTAATATGACCAGCTCACACTAGCTGTTAGCGTGCGAAGGCGTTTCATCCTGTCTTGCCGCGGAGGCGTGAATGGCTACTCCCACTGGATTAACGGAAGTGGTGCTGTACGACACGTTGGTCAACTATCTGATCTCCATGGCTCGCCTGGTTGAAGGGGCCATGAACCGTGCCCTCGACGCCATCGTCAGTTTTGAGAGTGAACGTAGCGCCAGCCTTCCTGGCGAAGTTTTCCTGCTCGAGCCGCGCATCAACGAAATGGAAATCGTTATTGATGAGCACGCCGTTCGACTCCTGCGCCGTGGTTCGTTTACCGAGGACGAGACTCGCCTCATCGTTGCCGCTCTGAAAATTACCAATGATCTCGAACGTATCGGCGATATCGCCGTCAACATCGCTGAACGCGTTATCTCTCTTCGCGACATGACGCAAGCGCAAACTCCCGAGGAACTCGCTCCCATGGCCGAAGCGGTTCGCTCCATGGTCAGCCGCAGCTTGGGCGCGCTGATCTTTCGCAACGCGGAACTGGCCGCGCAGGTGCTAGAGTGCGACGATATCGTGGATCAGTATCGTGACCGCATCTTCGAACACTTGCTGCAGCGCATGACCAAGGACGTCAGTCGCGTCACGCCCGACTTGCAGTTTGTGCTGGCGACGCGCCACCTCGAACGCATCGCTGATCATGCCACCAACATCGCCGAAGACATCATTTTCTGGGTGCGCGGACTCGATGTCCGCCACGGCCGGGGCCTCACGCTTCTTCCCGAACAACAACAGGAGGATGTTGTGGTTCGGCGCTCGGCTGAGGTCACAGACAATTCATCCGCCCTTTACTCAGGCGTGACTCCGTCTTGCGAGACTCAAGGCGTTTAGTCTTCACTCCAAGTCCTACCACAGGGACCGGTTGCACCCCTGGCTCCGGTCCCTTCTCCTCCTTCCCTTTGCGCACACCCTTGATGCACCCTATTGACGGCCATTCCGAATCTAATCTATGTTTATTGTATGCAGAGAACGCGAGTGACGGACGGTCCCGCCTGCGGAGATTCCCGCAGCAGCTGGCGGCTGTGCGTCTGCCTTGTCCTGATCGCCTCGGTTCTCTACAATCCGTTCTTCGCTTTGAAGATTCAGTCCGACGGGCTGGCCTTCGCCACCCTGGCACGCCATCGCTCGACTGTCGGCTCGTCGGAAATGCAGCATTTCCCACCGGTGCAGGCCGAGTACGCCCAGCCCGATGCGACGGTCGAACAGACTGCCCCGCAAGTCTCGGTGGCGCAGGTGGCGCAGCCCGAATACCCCGGCACAATCATGTTGGATCAAGCGCTGCCACCACAGCCGGAGCTGGTCGCTAGCATTTGTTTCCGTCCCCCGCCTTCGCTGTAGGTCCTTCAGAACCCCAGACTCAAAAAGTACTCTGAGATTTCGGTCGCCCCTTTGCTCGTCGGGCGCGTTCGCCGCTTAGCCCATTCGTTATAGGCCCGGGGGACAATCCATCGAGCCCAACCATAGGCAGGAAAAAGGTATGACAAACAGAAAGTATCTGGTGATCGTGGCGCTGGCCCTTGTCGGAGTGCTGATTTTCTGGGGACTGTTCCGCCACGCAAAAACCGAAGCCGATGTTGCCGAGAATCCCGAGCACGCCGGCGCTCCCGTGGCGGCTGTCGTCAAGGTGGGGCACGGCACTTTGGGCACTCCGCTGACCTTGGCGGGGGGGTTTAAGCCCTTTCAGGAAGTCGATCTCCACGCCAAGGTGGCCGGCTACATCAAGACCATGTATGTCGACGTTGGCTCTCACGTGAAGCAAGGGCAAACACTCGCTGTCCTCGAGGTTCCGGAACTCGCCGCCGAACTTTCCGGAGCCGACGCCGCTGTGCGTCGTGCCAAGGAAGAGATTCGCCGCGCTCAAGGTGATGTGCAGCGCGCAAAGTCCGCTCACGAAGCCACTCACGCCATGGCGGAACGACTGACGCAAGCCTCCGATTCGCGCGCCGGACTCGTCGCGCAACAGGAAGTGGACGATGCTCGCGCCAAAGACCTGGAAGGCGAAGCGCAGGTCTCCAGCGCGCAGGCGGCCCTCAGCGCCGCGGAGCAGGCCCTCGACGTCGCCGTGGCCACTCAGCAGCAGTACAAAGCGCTCTCTGATTACACACGCATCACCGCTCCCTTTGCCGGCGTCATCACCGTGCGTTATGCCGACACCGGTTCATTGATCGCCGCGGGCACTTCCTCCAGCACTCAGTCGGCTCCCGTCGTCCGCATCGCGCAAATTTCCGTGCTGCGATTGGTTCTGCCCATTCCTGAATCCATCGCCGGCCAGATCCGCCCAGGCGATCCCGTCAAGGTTCACATCCAGGCATTAAACCAGGACTCCGTCGGCAAAGTTTCCCGTTTTGCTGACGCCCTCGACCCGCAGACCCGCACCATGGAAACCGAGATCGATTTCCAAAATCCCGACGGCAAGCTCTTACCGGGAATGTATGTGGAAGCCAAGATCGGTGTAGCCGCCAAGACTGATGTTCTGACCGTGCCGCTGGAAGCGGTGGAGACCAACGGGTCGGAAGGAACGGTTCTGGTTGTGAGCACGCAAAATACCCTCGAAGAGCGCAAGGTACAGCTTGGCCTGCAGGGCAGCACGCACATCGAAGTCCTTTCCGGACTTTCTGACGGCGAGCGCGTTGTGATCGGCAGCCGCAACGAGTTTCGTGCCGGTATGAAGGTCACTCCGAAAGAAATCGAACTCGGGCAACCCGGGACTCCAGGAGCCAGGTAAATGCCGAAGTTTGCCCTCGCCTATCCCTACTTCATCATCCTGCTCTTCCTGGTGGTGGCGGTTGCAGGCGTTGCGACAATGGCGCGCATGCCCGTTGATTTGTTCCCGCAGATCAACATCCCCGTGGTGGTTGTGGCTACGTTTTATTCCGGTATGCCGCCGCAACAGATCGAAGCGGACATCACCAATACCTTCGAGCGATTTTTTACTCTCGGTAGCAACATCGATCACCTCGAGTCTCGTTCTTTAACCGGCGTCAGTTTAGTCAAGGTCCATTTCGACGAGCACGGCGCCGCGGGAGGCTATTGATGCCGAAGTTTGCTCTGGCATATCCGTATTTCATCATCATGGTCTGCCTGGTGGTCGCGGTCGTTGGCGTTACTACCATGGTGCGCATGCCCGTGGACTTGTTCCCGCAGGTCAACATCCCGGTCGTCGTCGTTGCCACCTTTTACGCCGGCATGCCCCCACAACAAATTGAGGCCGACATTACCAACACCTTCGAGCGATTCTTCACGCTCGGCAGCAACATCGACCACATCGAATCGCGCTCCCTCACCGGCGTTAGCCTCATCAAAATTTATTTTCAGCCCGGCACCGATGCCAACGCCGCGCTCAGCAATATCGCCAATCTCGCCATGGCGGACTTGCGCAGGCTCCCGCCCGGAACCCTGCCTCCCGTGGTATTGAAGTTCGACGCTTCCAGCTTGCCCGTTTGCCTGCTCACGTTGAAGGGTCAGGGCCTCAGCGAAACACAACTGAAAGACCTGGCGCAGTTTCAGGTCAGGAATCAGGTCGCCAACGTGCCAGGCGCTTCCGTGCCGCAACCTTTTGGTGGAACGTACCGACAGATCCAGGTGTTCGTCGATCCCGTGAAGCTGGAAGCTCACCAACTGAGTCTCATGGATGTGGTCACGGCCATCAATAGCTCCAATTTGATTTTGCCGGCGGGCGACGTTCGCATTGGCAACCGCGACTACAACATTTACGCCAACAGCCAGGTCCCCAAGGTCGAGCAGATCAACCAGGTCCCGCTCAAAAGCGTCGGCCTCGGCTCGGTGTTGGTCGCCGACGTCGGTAAAGCGGAAGACGCCGGCGCCATTCAAACCAACATCGTCAGGATTGACGGCCAGAAATCCGTCTACATCCCGATTTTGAAGCAGGGGGGCGATAGCAACACCATTGCGATCGTTAACGGAATCAAAGAAGCCATTAAGGATCTGGTTGACGTCCCGGATGTGTTGAAGACCGCGGTGGTCTTCGATCAATCTATCTTCGTAAAAACCGCGGTGGTCAACCTATTGAAAGAAGGTGGCATCGGTCTGGCGCTGACGGCTCTGATGATTCTGCTGTTTCTCGGCAGCTCGCGCGCCACATTCGCGGTGCTACTCTCCATTCCACTCTCGGTCTTGACTTGCTTCCTGGTGATGAACGCCGCGGGGGGTTCCATCAACACCATGCTCCTGGGAGGCTTGGCGCTCGCGTTTTCCCGCTTGATCGACGACTCCGTGGTCGTGCTCGAAAATATATTTCGGTTCATGGAGCAAGGCCTAGCCCCTCGCGAAGCAGCCGAAAAGGGCGGCATGGAAGTTGCCCTCGCGGTCCTGGCCGCCACATCCACGACTTCCATCGTATTTTTCCCGGTCAGTTTCTTCTATGGTGTCAGCCGCTACCTCTTCGCGGACCTGGCTCTCGGCGTCGTCATTTCCATCTTCGCTTCTTACATTTTTGCCATGACCGTCGTTCCTCTGTACTGCGCCTATTTCATTCGCCTCGACGCGCACGGCGAGGAAAGCCACGAGAGTCCCAAAAGTTGGCTGAACAAAGTGGTGCATAAGTTCAACGAATTCTTCCAGCGCCTCTTGAATTACTACGAAGGGAAAGTGACGCACGCCCTGGAACGCCCCGGCCGTACTGCGATCTATGTCCTGGCCTTCATCGTGGTGCTCTTTGTCGTTCTTTTCCCGTTTGTCGGACGCGCCTACTTCCCGCGCACCGATCCCGGTCAATTCGTCATCAACGTCAAGGCCCCCTCCGGCACACGCCTGGAAGTCTCCGACAAATACATCGCGCAGGTTGAGCGCGATATCCGCTCCGTCATCCCCAAAAGCGATCTGGAGATGATCGTTTCAAACATCGGTATCACTCCAGACCTTTCCGCCATCTACACCAGCAACTCCGCAATGGATACCGCGTTTGTGCAAATTAATTTGCGCGAAGATCACAAGGTCGGAAGCTACAAGTACATGGAGCTCGTGCGGGAAAAGCTGGCCAGCGATCTCCCTCAGCTGAGCATCTATCTGCAGGCGGGCGGCCTTGTCGACTCGGTTGTGAATCAGGGTTTACCCGCGCCGCTGGACATTCAAGTCAGCGACAATAATTTGGAAGAAGGTTACAGCATCGCGCGAAAACTTGCGCAGCAGCTCAAAGGTTCCAAGCTGGTCAGCGACGTCCTGATCCCGCAGGCCATCGATTTCCCCGGCCTGGAACTCAATATCGACCGCCAGCAAGCCAGCCTGCTCGGCCTGACTCCCCGCGATGTCGTTGACAACGTCATCACCGCGCTCACGTCCGACGGCATGATCGCTCCCAGTTACTGGATCGATCCCAAAACCGGCAACAACTACATGCTCACGGTGCAATACTCCGACGAAAAAGTCGGCCACATGACCATGACCGATTTCCGCAATATTCCGTTGCGCGCGCCGAAAAATGCCTCCTACACCCCGTTGCAGTCCGTCGCGAAAATCGAGCCCATCAATACTCCCACGGAGGTCGATCACTACCAGATCCGCCGCGTCGTCGATGTCTACGTCATGCCGCGCAGCGAGGATCTTAGCGGTATCAACAACCAGGTCAATCACCTTCTGAAGGGCTTGACGCTTCCCAAGAATGCCACCATCCGTGTGCAAGGCGCCGTCGTCGGCATGAAGCAATCCTTCCTGCGGTTCGCTCTCGGTCTGCTTCTCGCCGTGATCCTGGTTTATCTGATCCTCATGGCGCAGTTCCGCTCGTTCATCGATCCTTTCATCATTCTCACTGCCATCCCTCCGGGTCTCGCCGGCGTACTTATCATTCTTTGGATGACCGGCACCACGCTCAACATCATGTCACTCATGGGCGTGATCATGATGACCGGTATCGTGGTTTCCAACAGCATTTTGATCGTTGAATTCTCAGGCATCCTGCACCGCCGAGGTCTGGCACTTAAGCACGCCGTCGTCGAAGCCTGCAAAGTTCGCTTGCGCCCGATTCTGATGACCTCGCTCGCCACATTGCTCGGCTTGATTCCCATGGCCCTTGGCACCGAGGCGGGCAGCGAACAATACGCGCCGCTGGCGCGCGCGGTGATCGGCGGCCTGGGAGCCTCCGTGGTGGTCACCGTGTTTCTCGTCCCTGCGGTGTATCTGATCATTTACGGAAGAAAACATGCCCATGTCCCGGAGGTGGCGCCGTGAAACAGTTCGTTCAACTGGCGGCAATGTTGCTCGTTGTGTCTGTGGCTCCATCTGTGGCGCAACAGAAGCCTACGACTCCCGCGCCGACTCCTACATCGACGACGACCACTACTCCTGCTACTCGCCCAATCACGCTGCAGGAGGCGGAAGCTACCGCCATTAAAAACAATCCGCAAATTACTGTCGGTAAATTGCAGGCGTTGCAAGCGCGCGAATTCACTCGCGAAACGCGCGCTGCGCTCTATCCTCAAGTGGGCTTGAGTGTAACCGCCGTAGGTTCCGATCCCGGCAGCCGCATTTCCGCGGGCTTGCTGAACAACCCAACCGTGTATCCCAGGGTTGCCGCCGGCGCCGCGGTCAGCCAGTTGATCACCGATTTCGGCCGTACACAAAACCTGGTCGCCAACTCCGTCTTCCAGGCCAAAGCGCAGGACCAGAATGCCATCGCCACGCAGCAGCAAATTGTCCTGGCTGTCGACGAAGCCTTTTACAACACACTCGAGACCAAGGCGCTCCTCCATGTGGCCGAGGAGACGGTGAAAGCCAGGCAGGATCTCGTTGACCAGGTGCAGGCTCTCACCAATGCCAAATTGAAATCGGATGTCGATTTGAGCTTCAGTAAGGTTGACTTCGTTCGCGCCAAGCTCTTGCTCCTGGAGTCCCAGAACAGCTACGAGGCCTCTCTCTCCACCCTTTCCGCAATTCTCGGTTATCCCGACCGCCAGGATTTCGCGCCCGTCGAGCCCCCATCTCAAAATACGCCGCCTGCGGTGGACGCTGCCCGTTTGATTCAACAGGCGCTCAACCAGCGCCCGGAGGTAAAAGCCCTGGAAAATGAAGTCACCGCCGCCACAAAATTCAGCAAGGCGGAACACGACCTGTGGTGGCCGACAGTATCGGCCAGCGGTGTTGTCGGAGGGGCACCAATTCGAAACGACAACATTACAAACTGGTACGGCGCCGCCGGCGTGAACATCAACATCCCCGTTTTTAATGGATTTCTGTTCAACGCCCGTAAAAAGAGCGCCGATCTGGATACCGAAGTGAAACGCAAACGCCTGCAGGATCTGCAAAACAATATTGCGCGTGATGTCCGCAACACTTGGCTCGATAGTGAAAAAGCCTACGAGCGCCTTTCGGTTACGCAGCAACTTCGCGAACAAGCGCAACTCGCACTGGAATTGTCGCAGGCACGCTACAAGCTAGGCCTCGCCACCATCGTCGAGTTAAGTCAGGCAGAGCTGCAGAAGACCGAAGCGGACATTGACGATACGGACGCCGGCTATCAGTACGCGGTCTCGCAAATCTTCCTCGCCTACCAAATGGGCCTCACGCGCTGACATTCTGTTCATTTTTGAACTTTCGCCAATAACTGGCTGATGTTTCATGCCCCAGGGTGCTGTCGGAGCGGCAATCTAAGTCTTACTGTGGGAGAGCAAACGAGAGGTAGACCCCGCCCGATCGAGAACGAAAATCTTTGCCGCCACCGGCAGCGATGACCACGAATTGGCGGCCGTTAATTTGATAAGTAGCCGGCGTGGCATTGCCGGAAAAAGGGAGCGAAGCTTCCCACAGCAGTGCGCCGGTGGATTTGTCGAAAGCCCGGAACTTTTTGTCGTAGTTGGTGGCGCCAATAAAGAGAAGACCGCCGGCGGTGACGATGGGTCCACCGTAATTCTCGGTTCCGGAGTCTTTGAGTCCGTGGGCGGCGAGTTCGGGATATTCACCGAGCGGCATTTTCCATGCGTACTCACCGGTGTTCAGATCGATCGCGTTGAGCGTTCCCCAAGGCGGAGCGACAGCGGGATAACCTTCCTGATCGAGAAAACGCTTGTAGCCGGTAAGGTGATAGGGAATTTCGGCGGATTCGGGCACGATGCTAGCCAGTTCCTTGCTTTCGCCGGTGCTGAGAAAATCCACCAAGGCATAAATTTGTTCACCCGAAAGATTCGGAAAGCCGGGCATGCGGCCTTTGCCATCTTGAATCGTAGCGGTGATGGCTTGCGCTGAAAGGCGCTCGCTGACCCCAAGGAGCGAAGGCGCAGTCGGAGGAGAACCAGCGCGATTATCGGCGTGACAAATACTGCACTGGCTCGCGTAAAGAGAACTGGTGGTGTCTTCATGGAAGTTTTTCGCGAGAGCACCGGTCCAGGCGATGTCATTCGCATTGATATAAATGATGGAAGTTTCTGGGTCGACGGCGGCGCCGCCCCATTCGGCTCCTCCATCGAAGCCGGGGAAAACAACCGTGTCTTTACCAATGCTGAAGGGCGCGAACTGGCCAGCGTTGCGGAAGGCGTGAAATTTCTCGAGAGCCAGCTGGTGAGCAGCAGGTGTGCGTGTGGTTAGAAGATCTGCGGTGAGAGTCTGGCGCGAAAAGGGAGCCGGCTTGGTGGGGAGACCTTGTCGACGAGCGGTGCGTTCACCGGGAATATTGCTGCTAGGATAGTTGCGGTAGATGATGGGAAAAAGCGGAGAGCCATTGGTGCGGTCGAAAAGATAGACAAAGCCTTGCTTGGAAGTTTGCGCGACGGCGTCGATGGATTTGCCGTGCCGCTTCACGGTTAGAAGCACCGGCGGCGCCGGAAAATCACGGTCCCAGAGATCGTGACGCACGCCCTGGAAATGCCACAGGCGCTTGCCGGTTTCTGCGTTGAGCGCGATCAGGCAATCGGCGAAGAGATTGTCGCCGAGACGATTTGCGCCATAAAAATCGAACGCCGCTGAGCCCGTGGGAATATAAAGAATGCCGCGTGCGGAATCGAGAGTCATGCCGGCCCAATTATTGGCAGCGCCGCTGGATTTCCAGGCGTTCTTGGGCCAGGTGCTATAGCCAAATTCACCGGGATGCGGGATGGTGTGGAAGGTCCAGCGAAGTTTGCCGAAGCGAACATCGAAAGCGCGAATGTCACCCGGAGGAGCGGGAAGGGTCTCGGGATTACGGCCGCCAACGATGACGAGATCCTTATAAACGATGGCCGGACTGGTGAGACTAATGGATTGCGCGGACGCGGGTTCGCGGCCAAGCCCTTCGCGCAGATCGATGCGTCCATCTTGTCCGAACGAGGGCACCGGTTTGCCGGTGGCGGCATCGAGCTCGTAGAGAAAATGTATGACTCCGACGAGGATTCGTTTGTCGTTGCCGGCAGACCAGTAGGCCAGACCGCGGTCGGGCTGCGTGGCATGGACGCCGGAATCAAATTTCCAAAGCAGGGCGCCGGTAGCGGCGTTGAGTGCGAATACTTTTTGCGTGGGCGTAATGCCGTAGAGGATGCCGCCAACAACAATAGGGCTGGTTTGCAGGCCCCCTTCTTCGCCGGTATCAAAGCTCCATGCAACTTGAAGCTTGTTCACATTGCCGCGATTGATTTGCACCAGGCTGGAGTAGTGGTTGTTTTCCGGTGCGCCGCCGTAGACCGGCCAGTCGCGATTGTCCTGGGCGGAGTTGGCAGCGTCACAGAGCAGTGCAAATGCAAGGAGCGTGACGGTTCTCAATTTTTCACCCGTGCCGACGCACCGAAGATATCACTGCTCTGGCAGATTCTTCCAACATCCATTTATCGAAGCGGCTGAGCTTGAGATTCTTCGGACATCCTCGTGGCAGGTCCCGAGAATGACGTGTTTGCGAAGTGCGCGTGGCAGATGGGTGGATCAGCGATAGTCGAACAGGGTCATAAATCCAAAATCCATGTGAAGCTGCTGGTGGCAGTGGAACAGAGTGCGGCCGGGATTGTCGGCGACAAAATCGACTTCGGCTTCCTGGTAGCCGCCGAGCATGACAAGGTCTTTTAAGATGCCAGCGGTGGGTTTGCCGGCCAGGCGCGTTATCTCAAAGCTGTGGCGATGAAGGTGGATGGGATGGATATCGTCGCTGGCGTTGCGCATGCGCAGCCGGTAGCGTTTGCCTTCCTTGAGATGAAATGCGCCAGGAGCCACTTCGTAGGTCACGGGGAAGGCGACGCCGTTGATGGACCAGCGATTGAAACCTTCCACGGCCGCGTTGTCCTTGGCGAAAGTCATTTCGAATGTTTCATCGGGAGAAGCGGCAGACGCGGCGGGCTTTGCGAAGCGCGCATAGTTCCATTTGAAGGCACTCGGCGCAAGCCACACTGGTTTGCCGGTGCGGCCGGAATACTCGACCACGATGCCCATGCCGTGGCGGCGGTCGTCGTCAGCCAGATCGCCCAAAATCCAAATGCCGGGATGATTCATTTCGACCATTGCGGAAATGCGTTCAGCGGTGCCCAGCCAAAGCACCGGGACGCGCACAGGATTCGGGACAGGATTTCCGTCGAGTGCCAGTACTTGAAACAAGTGCCCCGGGAGGGCCAGGCTGCGAATTTCGGTGGCACTGCCATTCAGGATGTGAAAGAGCACGCGTTGGCCCTGCTTCACGCGAATGGGTTCGCCGTGTCCAAGCATGCGGCCATTGATTGTGAACGAGGCGTAGCCAACTTCGTAGCCGCGCGGCGTATCCTTAGCGAGCGAAGCCTTCATGGCAGACTCGCCCGCCTCTTCGAGATCTTTCACGCGAGTGGAGGGGGCAAGGAAATTCTGGGGCATGTCGCCGCCGCGGCTGAGGGTGGGCTCAAATTCCTTCAGGACCAGAAAGACCTCTTGATCGAAACGCCCGGGCTCATCTTTCGGATCAATGAACACCGGACCGACTTGACCTGAGTATTGCCCCGCAGCAAGGTCGGCGCCGGCGCGATTGTGGGTGTGATAGAGGCGAAGGCCCGATGGATTCGGAGTGAAGGAAAGGCGGCGCATACCGTGAGCGGGGACGGGAGGAGTGCCTTCTTCGGCGGCTCCATCCACATCGGTGGAAACGCGCTGCCCATGCCAGTGCAATTGTTCGGGAGTGTCGGTGTCGTTGAAGACGTCGACGATCGTGGGGCTGCCTTCCTTGAACCGGAGGAGCGGTCCGGGGAACTGACCGTTGTATGTGACCGTGGAGAGGATGCGCTTCGGCGCGATTTCGATTGGGGCAGCCTTGATGTGTAGCGTGTAGTCAGCGGTTTCGGCGGGCGCTACAACCGAGCAAGACCGTAGGCTGGAATTAGGAGCAGAGAGGAAAAGAGCCGCACTGGCCCCGCCGGTTGTCTGCAAGAACTGGCGCCTCGAAACGCGATCCGTCATTCCCTTTCTCCTGAAAGGTGCCGGCGCGACAATCGCGCGTCGAACGACCAAGTGCCGGCGCCGCACGGCCATCAAGATCACATCCTTTCTCATGCTGGGGGTTACTGTAAATAGGATGATTCCAGGATGTATGAGATTCTGAAGATTGGTGGGGGAAGACCCGAAGGATGCGGGACCTTTGAGCCTCGCTCGCGAGGAGACCTCGCCATGATCGCCCCGCTGCGAGCCGAAAAGGCGCGGCTCTCCGGTCCGGGTGACGATTCGAGAGAAGCAAAAACGCGGACCGCCGAGGCTAGACGGCGATAGTGAAGGAGCCGTCGGCGGCAACGTATCCGTACGCCATGCGCGGAGTGTTGAAGGCGAAACCGGGTGTTCCATTTTTGCCCAGCACGATCAGCCCCCCTGTACCTTTACCGCGCTTCGCCAAAAGCTCCACGGCGGCTTGTGCTGCTCGCGTGGGTGTAGAACCTGCTGGGCGAAGAAAGTCTGCTGCCGTTTTTGCCATCACGATTTTCATGATGGCTTCGCCGAAGCCCGTGGAGGAGACACCACCAGTGTCAGAGTCGGCATAGCATCCACAACCGATCAGCGGAGAATCGCCGACGCGGCCGGGAAGCTTGCAGCACGTCCCACCGGTGGAAGTGCCCGCAACGAGATTGCCGTACTGATCCAGAGCGACAGCGCCGACGGTGCCCTGCTCATGGCCGCGATGGTGTTCAGACGCGTGTGAGTCTTTTCGGCAGTGCAGCCAGGCCTCACTCTCGGCGGGAGAGATGAGTTCGTTGGGATCGCAAAGTGGGACACCGTGATCGGCAGCGAAGTCCTCGGCGCCTTCCGAAATAAGCATCATGTGCGGGCACTTTTCAAGCACAACGCGTGCCGCGCGAATGGGATTTTTCACGCGGCGCAGACCGGCGACCGACCCTGCCCGCAAAGTGGCAGCGTCCATGACGATCGCGTCGCACTCAACGTGGCCATCGAGGTTCAAGTGCGAACCGAAGCCGGCGTCGAAGACGGGATCGTCTTCCAGGACGATGATCGCGGCCTCAATGGCATCGAGAGCAGAGCCGCCTTTCGAGAGCACGGCCCAACCGGCGTGCAGAGCGCTCTGACAGCCGGTATTGCAGGCGATGACAGCGTCATCGGGAATATCCCAGGCGCCGCCATGAACAATGAGCGAGGGTCGCATGAGGAAAAGATATCAGATATCAGCGATCAGTTTTCGGGCAACACGAGGTTCTAATTGCAAAAATGTGACCTCTGGCATGAAAGACAGCGCTACACGGAAGACAAAAACAGCCGATATGATTCGCGCCGCTGACTCGTGATTCACAGGGCAAGGAGACTGCGGCCCAGGAGGGGGTTAGCGTCTTAACTGTAGCGCTAGCTTTTATGTTAGCCATGGGTTGCGAAAGCAGCCCCACTTTACACCGGCGTGACAGGGCGCCGACGAATCAAACGAAGAAATCGAGGAGGAAAAGGAAGACGCCGAGGAAAAGAAGAGCGGCGCCCCAGGAAAAGCGCCGCTGCGGAAGTTTTGTGACCGATTGAAACACGGTGGAAGGAACGACGCGAAGACGCGACTGGCCACGAGGTTCATAGAAAGGGCCTGAGGGTACATAGCGCGAAAGACTTCTACGCAGGACCGAGAATTCGTTTTCCATCCAATAGGAAAGCTCTTCGCGGTGGCGCCAAAGATAGACGGCCCCCACGACAAATACAAAGTACCCGAGAAACGTTAAAAGGCCGAGAGCCGGTCCTGAACCCCAATAAAACATTGCACCTCTCCGCGGGCTGAGCGGAAGGAATTAAGCTTCTTCGTGAATCGTCACCAGGCGCACAACCTCAAATTCTTTTTGTCCATTAGGCGTAGCGACCTGTACTTCATCACCGACTTTGCGGTTCAGCAAAGCGCGGCCGATGGGAGAAGTCGTAGAGATGAGTCCTTTTTCCGCGTCGGCCTCTTCCGTGCTCACGAGCTTGTACTCGACCTCGATGCTACGCTGCGTGTCGAGCACCACGATGCGGGAACCGTAGCCGGCTCGGTCCTTAGGAATATTGGTTAGATTCAGCATTCCAAGATCGCCCATGCGCTTCTTGAGCTGCCCGATTTTTGCGTTCACGTATCCCTGGCGTTCCTTCGCGAACTTGTACTCGGCATTCTCCGAAAGGTCGCCATGCGCGCGTGCCACGGCGATCTCCTTGGGGAGTTCCACACTGAGTTCGTGCTCCAGCGAATCGATTTCCTGCTGGAGCTTTTTCCTAATTGCCGCAAGAGGGTCAGACATAATTTTCCGCTATAAAGAAAAATGACGCGGAGTCCAGCCTGGCCGGACTCCGCGTCCTCTTATTATAGGGGGTAGAGAAATAAAGGGACAAGAGGAGAAGAGATCCGGAACGGGTCGGGAAACCGTGGGACTTCGCCCGTTTTCCAAGTGATTGGTAATACATATATTTACAGACGCAGCGGTAGGCTAACGCACTTGCAGTTCCACGCTTTGCGTGGCCGTCTTCCCGGAAATATCGGCAATCGTCAGCGTGTACATCGTGGTTTCCTTGGGGGCCAGATCCACGCAGCGGGAATGCGAAGGCCACACTTGGCCCTCGGGAGGATCGAGCGTGACGGTCTTCGCGTTGGCGACATCGTAGCAAAGCTGCGCTTTTTCGCCGCGATGAATCTGAGCGGGAGAAACGTAAAGAGAACGTATGGCCAGATCCGATCCGCCCAGTTGCTCGACGGCTCGGCGATCTTCCTCGCGCCGCTGTTCGGCTTTTTGGGCGGCATCGCGGCGTTCGAAATCGCGATTTGACTCGTAGCGGGTCAGCAGAACGAAGCCGACGTAAATCACCACGCATACTAGAATCGCTCCTGAATAAACGTACGGATTTTTCCACGGTGATTTGTGGGAGTCTTGAGGAACCGCATTTGTAGGAAGCGCCACCATCAAATGATGCCCGAGAAGTGCCGAGCGGGCCATAGGGTAAAAACCGGAGCCTCAGTCAAACGTGAAGAGTACGGGGAGAACGTCGCCGGATTTCCCGAGAATGCAATCATCAAAAATGGCACTGTTTGCCGGAGCTTCCGGGCCGACATAGAAGGTTCTGGCGCGAGCGGCGACTTGAGAAACGAAACTTGCCGCGGGCTCAATAATACCCGAAGTGCCGATCGCCGCGAACAGGGTACATTGGCGGAGCGCTTCGAAAATGAGGTCGAGATGGAAGGGAGTTTCGCCGAACCAGCAGATGTGCGGGCGAATGAGTGCGCCGCAAGAACAACGTGGCAGATCCGCGGGTGATTCGTAGAGATTGGCGTCGTTAAAGGGCGCGTGGCAGGAATCGCAGCGACTTTTGAACAGTTCGCCATGCATATGGAGAACACGTTGGGAGCCGGCAAGCTCGTGAAGATTGTCGACATTCTGAGTACAGAGGAAGAAGCGGTCGTGAATGGTCCGTTCAAGGGCGGCGAGGGCGAAGTGTCCGGAATTGGGCTTGGCCTCGGAGGCGGCGCGACGGCGCATGGAATAGAAATCCCAGACCAGGCGCGGATCGCGACGCCAAGCATAAGGAGAGGCGACTTCCTCGATGCGATATTTCCGCCACAGGCCGCCCGCCTCGCGAAATGTGGGAATGCCGCTCTCCGCGCTGATGCCAGCGCCGGTGAGAATGAAAAGCTGGTCGAAAGGAGCGATAGAAATTGTTGCCATGAAGTTTCTGCGAGCTAGAGATTTTTTTGCCAGAACACGCGCATGGTGCGGTAGAGATGGATGGTCGCAGGGCGATCGGCAATGCCGTGCTTGCGCATGGGGTAGACCATTGCTTCGAAGAGAATGTCGTGAGCGATGAGTTCGTTGGCGAAGGCCTGTTCGTTCTGCGGATGCACATTGTCGTCGTACGTGCCATAGACAATCAGCAAATGGCCGGAGAGGTCGCCCGCGTGTTTGACGAGCGAGATGCGATCGTAGGCTTCGCCGTTAGTGGAAGGCAGCTTCATGAGAGATTCGGCCCACTTGGAATCGTAGTAGTGCCAGTCGGTGACGGGAGCAACGGAAATACCAGCCTTGATTTCCTTTGAGCGGGTCATGATGTTCAGGGTCATCGTGCCTCCGCCGCTCCAGCCCCACACGCCGAAGCGCGAGGGATCGACCCACCGCTGGGACTTGAACCAACGAATGCCGGCGACCAGATCGTCGGTCTCTGAAGCAGTGGGATTGGCGGGAATGGTGTTCTCCAGTTTCTTGCTGATGGCTGTTGCGGCGCGATTATCGATGGTTATGAGAATGAATCCGTCCTGCAGCAGCAATTGATCGGCAAGCAGATCGCCGGTAGTCCAGGAGTCGAGGACGGAAGGCGCGGAAGGGCCCCCGTACACGTAAAGAATCACGGGATATTTGCGCGCGGGATCGAAATTGGCGGGTTTGAGGATTTCCGCGGGCATGGCAAAGCCGTCGGCAGCAGGGACGGTAAGAAATTCGGGATACTGAATTCCTGCGGGAAGCAGTTCCGGGCGAGGCGCAGCAAGAGTCTGCAGAAGCTTGCCGTCAGCGGTGTGGAGTCGCAGCGCGGGAAGCGTGCGAGCGGTAGAAACATTGTCGACATAGAATTTGGCGTTGGGCGACATAGAAATGCCGTGCGTTCCGGATTCAGATGACAGGCGAGTGAGACCAGAGCCGTCGAGCTTGATGCGGTAGAAATGGCGCTGGATGGAAGAATCTTTGAGAGCAGTGAAGTAGATCCAGTCGTTCTGGTGGTCGATGCCGACAATGGCCTGGCGAACCCAAAACGCAACGCCGCCGGAAGAAGCGACAGCCCAGTCGCCCGAAGTGATTTTATTAACCAGCGTACCGTCCATATTGAAGCGATAAAGATGCATGAAGCCATCACGCTCAGAGGCCCACAGGAAGTGCTTGCCGCCGGGAAGGAAGAACAGGTCGTCAGTGACATTGACCCAGTAGGCGTCGTTTTCGGTGAGGATCAGCTTCGTTTCCCAAGTCTTGACATTGGCAAAGAACAAATAGCTTTCGGTTTGCGGCCGCGTCATGGTTTGCACGCTGACACGCTGTGAATCCGGCAGCCACTTCACGCGCAAAATCCATTCGAAGGGCTTCTCGCTGAGATTGATCCAATGCGTTTCCGGAGAAGCTATGTTCAAGATGCCGACGCGCACCCGAGGATTTTGGTCACCGGCCTTGGGATAGCGTTGACGGATGATGCGTTCGTGGACGGGCTGGAAATCGACAAAAGTGCTTTCGGCAACGCCGGTTTCGTCCGTCTGGAGGTACGCGATCGAGCGGGAATCTGGAGACCACCAGTAGCCGGTGTCGCGACGCCCGAAAATTTCTTCCCAGTAAACCCAGGACAGCGTGCCGTTCAGGAGTTGGTCGGAACCGTCGG
>Ga0126379_10000959_pt1 | contig 16975 bp, 17 predicted proteins | sample PanSoiMetPlot_24_FD_92640 | JGI IMG/M metagenome (GOLD analysis project Ga0126379, IMG submission 92640) | Tropical forest soil microbial communities from Panama - MetaG Plot_24 | ecosystem: Environmental > Terrestrial > Soil > Tropical forest > Bulk soil | place: Panama | collected 2016-02-17 | reverse complement strand
GGTCGACAGCGCGGCCCTCTACCGGACTTTATCGGAGAGCGAGAAGAACCCGGATCTGGCGCAGGTTTACGCTCGCCTGGGGGCCGTGGAGGAGGCCCACGCCGAATTCTGGAAGCGCAAAATCGCGTCGGCTGATCAGCGAGTTCCGCGCCTGCGGCCGAGCTTTCGGACGCGCGCGCTCGCATGGCTGGCGCGCCGCTTCGGTCCGGCTTTCGTCTTGCCAAGCAGATGGACAGCGGCACTTACAACCGCCAGCCCGAAGCCATTGCCGGCGGGTTGCCGGCGGCGGAGCGATCGCATGTCCGCGTCATCGAGGCATTGGCCGCGCCATCGCCCCGCGCTTTCAGCGGGCCGACGATTGCGCGCCTGGAAGGCAGGCATCGCGGGCTGGGCGGCAATACGCTACGCTCCGCGGTGCTGGGCGCCAATGACGGACTCTGCTCCAATCTGAGCCTTGTTATGGGCGTGGCGGGCGCCGATCTCGCGCCGCATGGTATCCTTGTTACCGGCCTCGCGGGGCTTCTGGCTGGCGCCTGCTCGATGGCGCTCGGCGAATGGCTGTCGATCAGCACGACCCGCGAGTCTTACCAGCGGCAAATCAAGACCGAGGCCGACGAACTCGAACAAGTGCCGAAGGAGGAGCAAGAGGAGCTTGCGCTGATCTACCAGGCCAAAGGCCTTCCGGAGGATCAGGCAAAATTACTGGCAGAGCGTCTGATTTCGAACAAGGAAGCTGCCCTCGACACGCTGGTTCGCGAAGAGTTGGGGATCGACCCGGAGGAGTTGGGCGGCTCGGCCTGGGCCGCTGCGGGAACTTCTTTTCTGCTGTTCGCGATCGGCGCAGTTTTCCCGGTCGCCCCCTATTTCGTGCTGGCAGACCTCCCGGCCGTTATTGCCAGCCTGGCTGCAAGCGGCATTGCATTGTTCCTGATCGGCGCCGGCACGACCTTGTTCACCGGCCTTGGGATATGGTTCTCCGGACTGCGGCAGCTCCTGATCGGCTTCGCTGCCGCGGGAGTGACCTTCGGCATCGGGAAGCTGATCGGGATCGCCGTTATGGGTTGACCCGAAGAGCGCCGGTGCGCGCAAGAAATTCAGCCCGTGCCAGCTGGTGCTGGAGGCTCATTCGCTGCGCGACGGTAAGCGGCCGCCAAGGCCCGCCAAGCACGACCTGACTATGTCCATCGAATTTGAAGCGGCGGCCATCAAAAACCAACAGACCGTCGAGGCCGCGCTCATCGAGCGTCCAGTTTCGCACCGGCCCAGTGTCTATGTGGATAAAGCCGGAATGCGGATACCAGCCGACGCCGCCGCGCTGCATCGCCCGGGCTTTGCTCATTGCGTCGGTTAGCCTGGAGTCGAGACGCACGTCGAGCGCGCGGCCGACGATATGTTGGCTGTGCTCGGCAACCCCGAAGGTCGTCCGCGCGAGCATCGCATTGGTTTCAGCCGTGCGGTACGCAGAAAGCACCGTTGCCCTAGTTTCGCCGACCGAATCCAATACGTCCGCCAAAAAGTCGATTACCCCGACATCGATCTGTGTCTTTTGGCCGGAGTGATGATCGCGAAAGAAAATGCAGAGTTCGTCGATCACCCTCGAGATGGGCCCGCTATCGTTTCGGTAGGCTCCGTCGAAAGTCTCGCCGGTATGTGCATTTACCAAGCGGAGCCGGCGCAGGGCGTTGGGAGGGCGCGCAACTGCACGCGCCATCGATGGCCATGCCGCGCATCCTGCGATCAGCGATAAAAACCGACGTCGATACATCGCCCTTTCAGAACTCTGGCAAACACTTCGAAAGCGACAATCACCGGCATCGTTCCGGCAATTTCATAATCGAGAACTCTGCGGAATGCCCAGGCTGCGCCCGGACATGTGGAGAAGGAAGGTATCGAATTGAAATCGGACGCCCGCCCTCGGTCAAGCCTAAAATCTCTTCAAGAGTCGATCGATGTAGTCGAGCTCGATTTCGGGACGGAAGCGTTCGCCCGCGCGGCGTCGCAGTTCATCCAAGATCTCGCGGGCTTTCTGCAAAGTATTCTGGTCGGGGATTTTGACGTCACCCTGATCATAGGTGCCGTTGTTTGACACCGGGCGTCCCAGCGGATCGCGCTCGACCTGATCGCTCGGCCGCCCATCGGTGGCGCCGACCTCGTCCTCATTCGGGTTGCCCCATTGACCCTGCATACGGCGCTGCATCTGCTGAGCGAAATCGCGCGCCGCTTGCTGCAGCTGATCGAGTGCTTCGGTCTGCGGGCCGATCGCCTCGCCGGGCTGACGGCGCTGCAAGGCCTCGGTGGCGTCGCGCATCGCCCGCTCCGCACGGCCCAACGGCTCGGGAATATCGCCGAGCCCGTCGCCGAGATGGCGCATCATCTCACCGAGCATGCGGCGGAGCCCTTCCTGCTGTCCGGCGGCGTCGCCAAGTTGGGCATTGGGGTCTTGCTGGTCACCCCCTTGCTGTTGCCCACGCTGTCCCATGCGGCCCTGCTGACCCGGTTGGCCTTGCTGCTGTTGCGCATGGAAGCTGCGGTCGAGCAGCTGTTGTTGGCGCTGCATCATTTCGCGCATGTCGCGCATCATCTGCTGCGCCTCGTTCGACCCTTGTTGCGGCATTTGCCCGGGCCGCGCCATGCGCAGGTTTTCGAGCATATTCTGAAGCTGCGACAACAGCTCTCGCGCCTGGTCGTGAGCTCCGTTACGGGCGAGGTCGCGCGCCCGGTCGAGCATGCGTTGCAGATCCCGGCTGGTGATCACCTTCGAGGGATCGATCGGCTGCTGAAACTGGTCCGGGTTGCGCGCCATGTTTTCGGCGAGCGCCTGCAGATAGCGGTCCAGCGCCTGCTGCAGCTCCTTCATCAATCGGTCGATCTCTTCGTCCGGCGCATTTTTCGCGAGCGCGTCCTGCAGTTCCTGCTGCAGCCGCCGCATCTCTCGCTCGGCCAGTGACATGCGTCCGTCTTCGATGCGCAGCGCCGTATCCCACATCAGCTGCTCGACCTCGGCGATCGATTTGGCGTCGTCGTTGATCCGCAGGCGCTCTTCGGCGAGCCGCATCCCGAGAAAGGCCACTGTGTCGTCGCGATAAAGCTGCGGCCGGCCTCGCAGATCGCCCAGAGTATCGGCCACCGCAATCCGCGAGCCGGGATCGGTCACCAGCTCCTTGCGCTGGTCGATGATCGCGCGGGCCACTGGGTGCTCGAATTTCCGCTCCGGGAGCTTCATGCGGACTGGCTCGCTTTCACCGGTCTGGCCGAGCGCGTCGGTGGCTGCGAGGCGGATCTCAACCGGCAGACCGGCCCAGGGATGGGGCGTCAGATCGTGATAGCTGGTGGCCTGCGCTTCTTTCAAATGCAGCCCCGGCAAGGGGGCGTCGAGCTCGAGCACCTCGTCTGGCTTGCCGCCCTCGCGCCGGAGCACCGCCTTGACGGCTTCGACCCCGTAGTCGTCGTTCGCCCGGTAATCGATCCGCAGCGCCGCATGCGCGGTCGCCGCGGGAGGCTTGGCGAAGGCGATCTTGGGTGGAATGTCAGGGATGATCTCGATCGACCAGCTGCCGAGCGTAGTGCCCGCCTGTATCACCTTCAGCTGCTTGCCGCTCGTCATGGTTGCGGAGGCACGGTAATTCCGCTTGTCGACGGCCTCGAAATCGCGGCTATCGCCGTCGACCGCAAGGCTCGGGGCCGCCCGCCCGCCATGCACCTGCGCGAGCAGACTGCTGCCGGTCGGGATGCGGACGGTTTCCGTCGCACCCGGCCGGAGAAATTGCGGCGCGAGCCCGGTATATTCGGGCGGCGTCACCCAGATGTCGAGGCTCGCGGCGATCGGAGCAGGTCCGATCGAGAGGGCGGGCGTCACGGCCCGAGCGAGCCGATCACGCCAATCGGTCCCAGCATCGACAGCGCCGATCAGCAGCAGCATTGCGAGCAGAGCTCGCAGCCCCCACGGATCGCGTAAAGCAAACCCCGCATGCGGAACGCCGATCCGTAGCCGGCGCGCCGCGGCTTTCATGCGCTGCAGATGCGCCTGCCACAGTCGGGCCGCCTGTGCGTCGAGCGGTCCGCTCGGCCGGTCGGCCAGCGCCTGGAGCGGTCGATGGGTTAGACCGCTCGCCTGCTCGATGCGCCGACGGGCGGCGAAAAAATCAGGCAAGACGAACCTGCGCAACGCGGCCGCCAGAGCGATCACGAAAGCGACACCCAGGCACAGCAGGACAGCGATGTGCAGCAGGCCGGGCAAACGCGGCAAAAGATCGAACAACGCGAGCACGAGGAAGGTGCCGAGCGCCGCAAGTAGCGGCCAGCACGCCGGCCAGAGGCGCTCCCACAACAGCGTCGCGCGGGCGAGCCGCAGCCTCGTTACGAACAAGGCGCCCTGGATTGGCGAGCGGTTGATCATGCCGCACCTCGCTTTCGCGTCGGCTCTTCGGGGATCTCGCAGAGCCAATCGGGAATACTATCCAAGGACAGCAGCGCATCATAGCTCGAGCGCGCCCGAATGACGGCAAAACGGTCGTCGGCAACCAACACTTCCGGCACCAGCAGCCGGCTGTTGTAAGTCGAGCTCATGACGGCGCCGTATGCTCCGGCGGCAGTAATTGCGACAAGATCGCCTTCGGCGAGCGGCGGCAAGTCACGATCGACCGCAAAAGTGTCCCCGGTCTCACACACCGGTCCGACAACATCGGCGGGCGCAAGTGAAGCGCTGGCCGCGGGGAGCTGAACCGGGACGATATCGTGCCACGCATCGTAAAGCGCCGGACGGATCAAATCGTTCATCGCAGCGTCGATGACCACAAAGCGTTTGGTGCTGCTGTCTTTGACATAGACGACTTGGCAAACCAGAAGCCCAGCCGTCGCGGAGAGGACCCGCCCCGGTTCAAGTGCGAGGCTGAGGCCAAGCGAGCCAAAAATTTCGGCTACCAAGCGCGCGTAACTCGCGGGCTCCAGCATGCGCTCGTTATGGTAGCGGATCCCAATACCGCCGCCGAGATCCATACGGGAGACGAGCAGCCCCGCTGCACGGAGCTCGAGAACGAGCTCGGCAACCCGCTCGAAGGCCCGCCGATATGGTTCGAGATCAGTCAGCTGCGAACCGATATGGACGGCGAGCCCCACCGGCTCGATCCGCGGGAGCTCGCGCGCGAGCTGGTATGCTGCGGGTACTTCAGCCAGTTCGATGCCGAATTTATTTTTCTTCCGCCCCGTGGCGATTTTCACGTGGGTATGCGGATCGACGTCGGGATTGACGCGGATGCCGATGCACGCAGTCTGGCCTGTCGCGGCGGCGACCTGGCCCAATCGGCGCAGCTCCGGTATCGATTCGACGTTGATCTGATGGATGCCGGCCGAAAGCGCCGCCGCCATTTCGGCTGCCGTCTTGCCCACCCCAGAGAAGATAATCCGCTCGGGCGGCATGCCGGCAGCGAGGGCGCGGCGCAGCTCGCCTTCGGACACGACATCCGCTCCGGCGCCAAGCTTGGCGAAATGCTGAAGCACGGCGAGGTTTGAGTTGGCCTTTACTGCATAGCAGACAAGCGGCCGCTCGGGAGCGAAGGCTTCGACAAAACGCCGGTACAGCGATGTGAAGCCGGCTGTGGAATAGAGATAGAACGGGGTGCCGACTGCTCCCGCGATCCGCGAAACCGGCAGCGCCTCGGCGTGCAGCTCCCCGCTACGATAAGTGAAAATCTCACTCACTCGGATAAGGCCGGGGATAGGTGTTGGGCACATCCGGCGGCGGCTGTGGGGCATTTTTCTTGCCGCATCCCGCCAATGCCAGTGAAAGAATGATCGCAGAGAGTGTTAAACCGCCGACTACAAAGCGCCGGAGCCGGCCCCTCACCCTTCCGCCGACGCGGGCTCCGCGCTCTCCTCGCTCCCACCGGGCGAGAAGCCTTCTTTTCCCTCGCCCCCTGCGCCGGGAGAGGGTCGGGGTGTCGGACAATTGACTCATCCGAGAAGTCTCTTGCGTGCCGCGGCCGCGGCTGCGCGGACGCGCACCGGGGCGGTGCCGCCGAAGCTGGTCCGGCTTGCGACCGAATGGTCGACGTCCAAGACGTCATAGACCGCAGAGGTGATCGCGGGCTCGACGGCCTGCAACTCGCCAAGCGGCAGGGCGGCCAGAGCGCAACCCAGGACTTCGGCTCGTTTGATGATCGTGCCCGTCACATGGTGAGCGCGGCGGAATGGCAGCCCGACGACCCGCACGAGCCAGTCGGCGAGGTCCGTTGCCGTTGCGAAGCCGGCCTCCGCGGCGGCGCGCAAGCGCTCGCGATCGGGCCGCAGTTCGCGCACTATGCCGGTTGTCGCGGCGAGGCAGAGATCGAGTGTATCGCAGGCTTCGAACACCGGGACCTTGTCCTCCTGCATGTCCTTGCCGTAGGCGAGCGGCAGGCCCTTCATCACCGTCAGCATTGCAATCAGAGCTCCATAGAGCAGGCCAGCCTTGGCCCTGACCAGCTCCGCGGCATCCGGATTGCGCTTTTGCGGCATGATCGAGCTGCCGGTCGTGAATGCGTCGCTCAAGGCGACAAAACCGAACTCGCTGCTGCTCCAAATGATGATCTCCTCGGCGAAGCGCGACAGATGCACCCCGGCGAGCGCCGCCGCAGCGAGGAATTCGATCGCAAAATCGCGGTCCGACACGGCATCAAGCGAGTTGGCGGCAGGACGGTCGAAACCGAGCGCAGTTGCCGTCGCATGACGGTCGATCGGGAAGGCGGTGCCGGCGAGCGCCGCCGCACCGAGCGGCGACTCGTTCAACCGGCGCCGGCAATCGGCAAGCCGGCCACGGTCGCGCGCCAACATTTCGACATAAGCCAAGAGGTGGTGACCGAGCGTGATCGGCTGGGCGATCTGAAGGTGGGTGTAGCCGGGCATCACCGTGCCGGCCTCCGCCTCGGCACGATCGATCAGCGCCTGCTGCAACTCGCGCATCGCGGCGTCGAGGCGGTCAATTGCACGACGCAGCCACAGGCGCAGATCGGTGGCGACTTGGTCGTTGCGCGAGCGTGCGGTGTGGAGGCGTCCCGCCACCGGTCCGATCAGTTCGGCCAGCCGCGCTTCGATGTTCATATGGATGTCTTCGTGCTCGGCGCTGAACGCAAAGCTGCCGCTTTCGATGTCAGCTTTGATCCGGTCTAGACCGGTGGTGATCGCTGCGCCATCTTCGGGAGACAAGATGTTTTGCGCGACGAGCATCGCACAATGCGCCTTCGCGCCGGCAATGTCCTCGGCGTAAAGGCGCTTGTCGAAATCGATCGAGGCATTGATGCGGCGCATGACCGCCGCCGGACCGCCGGCAAAGCGGCCGCCCCACACCGAATTCGCCGGGTTGTCGATGGTCTTTTTAGTGCCGGTCAAGGGGTCACCCGGTTGAATACGTCCCGCAAAAACTGCCCGCCGCGGCGCAGGCCCTCCTCGTCGATCGAGTGACCGACCCCGAAGGAGGTAACCGTCTCCACCGGAATGCCGGCAGACTTGAGGGCGGTTTCGGCTTCGGCGAGCGAGGTGTAGGGAATGAGAGGGTCATCGGTGCCGTGAACGAGAAGGGTTTTGGGGTGCGAGCGCAATTCGCTCGCCAGCAGATCGGGAGCAAGGAGCCTGCCGGAATAGCCTACGATCCCCGCCAAGTGCTTATCCCGCCGCAGTCCGACGTAGAGCGACATTACCGTGCCCTGCGAAAATCCGACGAGCGCAAGATCTCTCTCCTCGAGCCCCCGCCTCGCGAGCGCTTCATCGATGAAGGCGTCGAGGATCGGCGCTGCCGCGCGAACGCCGGCGAGGGCTGCTTCGGAGCTACGATCTTGCGAGCTGTACCATTGATAGCCGTAGGGCGCCATGTCGCAGGGGAACGGCGCGTTGGGCGACAAGAATTCGGCTGTCGGCAACAGCCGCGCCCAATACGGCGCGAGCCCGATCAGATCGTTGCCGTCGGCCCCCAGCCCGTGCAACAGGATAACGAGGCGGCTCGGCTTGCCGCCCGAGGCCGGCGGGCGGGACGGTCCGGACAAAGCAGGCATCATCGACGCGGTCTCTCCGATGTCAGACGCGGCGGAACAACCTAGCCCAGGCCGGATGCCGATGTCACTTGCACCGGCTGGCGCGGGGTCAACGGTGACGCGATTTGCGCCGAGCCCGACCGGGTATTTGCATCTCGGCCATGTCCGATCGGCGCTCGAAGGGTGGCGGGCGGCGCGTCGTGACCGAGGACGCTTTTTGCTGCGTATCGAGGACATCGACCGGACCCGGTGCCGCGACGACTACGCTATAGCGATCCTCGAGGATCTCGCTTGGCTCGGTCTCCACTGGGACGGCCTGGTGCGCAGGCAGTCGGAACATTTCGATGATTACCGGCACACGCTGGATCGGCTCGAAGAAATAGGGGTACTCTATCCCTGCTTTTGCACGCGACGCGAGATCCGGGCCGAGATTGCGCGCGCGGGCGGAGCCCCGCAAGATGAGGTGGGACCGCTCTACCCCGGCACTTGCCGCGACCTTAGCGCAGAAGAAGCCGCGGCAAAACGGCAATCTGGCGTCGATTATGCTCTACGCCTAGATCTCGCGCGCGCCCTGGCGCTGACCGGGCCGCTCGATTGGACGGAGGGAGGACATCGCTGGAGAGCCGATCCCAGGGCGCTCGGCGACGTCGTGCTGGCGCGCAAGGAGGTGCCAACGAGCTACCACCTCGCCGTTACCGTCGACGATGCGATCCAGGGAGTGACCTTGGTCACTCGTGGGAAGGATTTGTCGAGCGCGACGCATATCCACCGCGTACTGCAGGCGCTGCTCGGGCTGCCGGTGCCTAACTACCGGCATCACCCGCTGCTAACGGATGCGTCGGGGCGGCGCCTCTCGAAGCGCGACGGCGCCCTGACAATCAGGTCGATGCGCGAGCGCGGTATGACCCCGGTGGATGTTATTGCGCTGGCGATGGAGGGTGAGGGTTAGTCGAGGGGGCGGTGGAGGCCGGTGGCAACATCCACGTATTCCGGGTCGTCCGGGCGCAGCAATCCGTGGCGCAACGCGAAATCGAGGATCACCAAGTTCACGTTGAACTTGAAATCGTCCGTCGCACGAATTCGATCGAGGACTGCTGATGCCGTTGTTAATTCGAAATTTACGATCTCGCCATCGCGGTTTCGCGGCGCGAAATCGGCGGGCATCTCGAGGTCGTAGACAAACAGCACATCGTCGCGGATCCCCAATTCAGTCTCCATGCGGTAAGAGACCGCGCCGACGGGAACGGCCCGCTTTGTGATGTGCGTAGGGATCGAAGCTTCTTCCTCGCCTTCCTTCAACAGCGTCTCTTCGAGCCCATGTCCGTTGCCGACCCCGCCGGCGACGAGGTTGTCGAGCTTGTCGGGTGCCACCCTCTTGTCAGGCGAGCGCCGCCCGACCCACAGGTAGAGCTTACCTCCCTGTCGACGATATCCGTTTAGGTGGACACCGTAGGCCCGTGTTCCGAAGAAGGGGACGGCGCCGCGATCGAGCTGGAAGACGGGTGCCGCGCCCCAATGCGTGGCGACGTCGAAGGTCTCGTTGCGCCACTTCGGGATCCGGTCCTCCGCAACGAGCACATCGACTACCCTGTCGACGGCCCGGCTCACCGTCGCGGGATCGGCGCCGGCCGATAACCCGACTTTGTCGTCCTCGACGGCGAAGATATCCGGAAATCGCCGCAGCACCTCGGCGTTGTCGCGCCGTACCAACCCGACCCGGTTGCCTCCGGCGAGCAACGGTACGACACGCGCGGGGTCGTAATTGTTGCAGGAACGGATGCGGTCGCGGAACGACATGGCGCCAAAACTCCGGCGATCTGAGTGCTATGTCCTCTCCGAGGTCAGCACGACCTCTACGAAGGTGATCTGACGCAGACCAGCGGCGATGTAGTCCATAGCATCGCGGCCGAGGCCGCGCATCTGAATGTCGATCGTCAGCTCCGTCTGATCGGTTCCGGTTGTCCAACTATGCCAAGCAGAAGGGACCAGACCTCGCTTGGCGAAAAGCTCGAGAACGCGCGGCATCACGCCCGGTTCCGCGTGCGCGTGAACGGAAAAACAGGCAGTAAGGGGAAGATGGTCGTCAGTAACGGTCGCGGCGTTGGGCGACATGAGCATGGTCCTCGACAGGAATGGGGCGAACAACCAGAGCCCGAACCCTCGCGGGGTTCGGGATCGTAATTCGCCGATCCTGCCGGCCATGTATTCTCAGCGCCGTCACGCGCGCAGATTTAGGCCGATCTCCACGCCTGGTCAACCAGCTAAGGCCTATCCTTCGCGCGGATCGAAACCACCGCTCCGTTCGTTTCGCTTGGGAGAGCGATCGGATACGGGGATGAGCAGAGATGGCCAAGCGTATCGTCGAGAGCACGACCGAGGCGCGTCAGGGCACGAAAGAAGGTGTGGTGCGCTATGTTTTGCTGGCGTCGCTGGTGCTCGTCGTGGTTCTATTCGTGGTAGCTTATGAGCTATTTTCTTGATCGGAGAGATTGATGATACGTGTTCGGCTGGGCCTCGTCGCGCTGGCGCTCACCGCGGCAGTCGGTTGCAACGTCATTGGCGCGCCCGAACGGGCCAGTGACACGCAGAACCTGAACGCGATATCGGACGATATCGCGGCCCTGTCGATGACCCGCTCCCAAAATATGCACGCGGACGATCCGATGGCCCGTACCGTCATTCCTCACAACGATCAATTGCCTCAGGACTAATTCCGGGCTCCTCCCGAGGCGTTGTTATGAGTGAGTCGAAAAGGCTCCTCGCAGCGACCGGGCGAGCTCTTGGGGTTGCCGAGAATTTTCTCGCAGCGGCGCGGGCAGCGCTGATTGCCCGCGTGGGGCCGAGTGGCGCCGTCGAACCGGAGCGCTTCGCATCCGACCAATTGGCTGGGCATGCCTTTGCATGGATGGCGAGCTTCGTCGAGGCGTTGCGCCAGCTGCGCAATTGGGCGGTGCGACTCGATGATGGCGGGATGTTTGGCGAAGCCGAGGCGCTGATCCTTGAGATAATCTATTGCGAATACATCGCGCAACTTGCTGGCGGCATCCCGATGGCGCAGGGCGAGTTCGCCCGGCCACAGGATTTCGACGTTCCTGACAAGGACGTCGCGCCTTTGCGGGCGGCTGAGATTGGCGCGCTCTCGGCCGGCCTCGGGCCGGCACGTCTGCGCTTCGGGGCGCTCCTAGCGAAAAGGGGCGAGGACGCATTCGGACAGATCGGCATCGACGATCCCGCTCTCGAAATGGTTCGCGACCACGTGCGCCGCTTCGCCGAACGAGAGGTTGCTCCCCACGCTCAGGACTGGCATCGCCACGACGAGCTGATCCCCTTACAGGTCATCGGGGAGCTCGCCGGGATCGGGGCCTTCGGAATTACGCTTCCAGAGGAACATGGCGGGCTGGGTCTGGGCAAAACCGCGATGGCCCTTGTGTCGGAAGAGCTGTCGCGCGCCTATCTTGGGGTGGGCTCGCTCGGCACCCGTTCGGAAATCGCCGGCGAGCTGATCCGCGTCAACGGCACGACCGCGCAAAAGGAGCGCTGGTTGCCGGCGATCGCCTCGGGCACGGTACTGCCAACGGCTGTCTTTACCGAGCCCAATACCGGCTCCGATCTCGCCAATGTGCAGACCCGTGCGGTACGCGATGGAGAGGTTTACCGCATCTACGGCGCCAAGACCTGGATCACCCACGGGGCCCGCGCCGATCTGATGACCCTACTCGCGCGGACTGATCCGACAAAGCGCGGCTATCCGGGCCTCAGCATGTTTCTGGCCGAGAAGCCGCGCGGCACCGAGCAGGATCCGTTTCCCGCATCGGGGATGAGCGGCACGGAGATTCCGGTGCTCGGCTATCGCGGCATGAAGGAATACGAGATCGCCTTCGACGGCTTTGCCGTGCCCGCCGAAGGGCTGCTCGGCGGAGTGGAAGGCCAGGGCTTCAAGCAGCTGATGGCAACGTTCGAGAGCGCCCGTATACAGACTGCGGCGCGCGCCGTCGGCGTCGCCCAGAACGCGCTCGAACTTGGCCTTGCTTATGCGCTCGAGCGCACGCAATTCGGCAGGAAGCTGATCGCCTTCCCGCGCATTGCCGGCCGGCTGGCTCTGATGGCGGCCGAGACGATGGCCGCCCGCCAGCTCACTTACTTTGCCGCGCGTGAAAAAGACCGCGGCCGGCGCTGCGATGTCGAGGCCGGGATGGCCAAATTGCTCGCCGCGCGGGTCGCCTGGTCGAATGCCGACAACGCGCTGCAAATCCACGGCGGCAACGGCTATGCCCTCGAATACTCGATCAGCCGCGTTCTGTGTGACGCGCGCATCCTCAACATCTTCGAAGGGGCGGCCGAGATCCAGGCGCAGGTCATCGCCCGCGGCTTGCTTGCCGGACGTAACTAGGATTCGGACGCTTTCGGCGGGCACAACGAAATAAGCCTCGCCGCCCTCCGGCTATCGGCCCATATTACGCACATGACCGTATTCTTAACCGTTCTGCTCGTGCTGGCGATGCTCGGCACGCTGACCGTGCTCGGGTTCGGGATCGCGTCGCTGTGGCGAGGCGGCGACCCGCGGCGTTCGAACAAGCTGATGCAATCCCGCGTCATCATGCAGGCGCTGGCGCTGGTATTGCTGGCGATGTTGATGCTGCTGGCCCGGCATTAGCCCGGGGATCGGTGATGGTGCGGCTGACCCGGATCTACACCCGCAGCGGCGATCGCGGCGAGACTTCTCTTGGAAACGGGACACGCCTACCCAAGCACTCCCTGCGTGTCGCCGCCTACGGCACCGTGGATGAGGCCAATGCCGCAATCGGGATCGCCCGCCTCCACGCCGACGGGGCCGCCGGCGAAATGCTCGACCGCATCCAGAACGACCTCTTCGACCTCGGCGCCGATCTGTGCACCCCGGAGAGCGGCAGCCGCGCGGCCGGTGCGTTGCGGATTGTTGCAGCCCAGGTCGAGCGCCTCGAGCGCGAGATCGACGCGATGAATGCGACGTTGCGGCCGCTCGACTCGTTTATCTTGCCCGGCGGTACGCCGGCGGCCGCGTATCTCCATCTGGCGCGCACCGTGACGCGGCGAGCCGAGCGCCTGGTCAGCGAGCTCGCCCGCACCGAGCCCATCAACCCAGAGGCGCTCAAATATCTCAACCGCCTGTCGGACCACCTCTTTGTCCTCGGCCGTCGGCTCAACGACGGCGGCGCCCGTGACGTGCTCTGGCGCCCCGGCGCCAATCGCTGACCTGGGCGTGCGTAATCGCCTGTTCAAGCGTCGCATAATTTTACAACTTTATGAACGAAGGGAAAGCCGCTCGCTCGGCTAACTCTTTGAGTTTTATCAAGAAGCGCCGAGTGGCTGGCGCTCGATCCCGTGATTTACGCGTCGAATTTACTTACAATTTGATCTATTAAGATTCCAAGAGATTTCCTATTAATTATTAATTTTCAAGAAACTCACTGACTGGCACGAAGGCTGCTAAGAACAATCTGCCCCCAGAGGCATGCAACTAGCAGGAAGTGAGTGACGCATGTTGAGCCGCAGATTCCTTTCCGTGTTCGCCAGTACCGCCGCACTCGGCGCGCTGGCGTTCTTATCCTATCCCGCGAGTGCCACCGTAATTGATGATCCCCAGATCTTTATCCAGCAATCGGGTAGCAGCCCTGCGGGTGGGGACCCAAATACCATCACCAACCCCGGGTCGTTTGTCGTAGGGGTGGCAGGCAACTTTACTTTGCAGAATCCCCTGCTGATTATCGTCGGTGTTTACGATGGTAACGGTACCCCCTCAATCACCTACGGGGGCGGCGTTAGTGTTGCACCGTTGGGCACCTATGGTTTGACCGCGGATACGGCTAGCTCTACCGCCGCGTCGGTCGGTACCGGCTACGATCAGCTCGGTCTGTCCGACGGGGGTTCCGAGAGTTTCGTCAACTGGTCGGCCGGCGATACGGCGAACGGCTTCGCAGCCCCTACCAGCTTTACACTGTACGCGTTTGCGCTTAACACGAGCCTGACGTCTGGGAGCCCGATCACGATAGGCGAAGCGGGGCCGCCGCAGGTTCGTTCATAATCGCTTACGACTGTGAGGCTGGGACTGGAAGCAGCAGCGGTTGCGCCACGAACGGCAACATAGGACAGACACAGTTCACAAATGCCGGGCTTATCGGAGGACACGGAATATCTGTCCCCGAGCCGGCTAGCCTGGCGCTTCTCGGTACGGCTCTCGCTGGGCTGGGTTTTTCTCTGCGGCGTCGTCGCAGCTGACGACGATCTCGGTTTTCGGTAAAAAAGCCCCGGTCCCTGACCGGGGCTTTTTCTTCGCTCAACAGCGGCATCGTCTCGGCGATCCTCCCCAGCCACCGGCAGCCAAGGGAGAGATCAGCCTCTTGCCATCGCCGGGGGCCCGTGCACAAATCAACTCTGCCGGCGGGATCGTGGGTATAGCCGGCGCAAGGGCGAGGACAAGATGAAAGCGCTGGTCGCGGTCAAGCGGGTTATCGACTACAACGTCAAGATCCGCGTCAAGGCGGACAACACCGGGGTCGAGACCGCCAACGTCAAGATGTCGATGAACCCTTTCGACGAGATCGCCGTCGAGGAGGCGCTTCGGTTGCGCGAGGCCGGAATCGTCAGCGAGGTGATCGCGGTGTCGCTTGGCGTTTCACAATGCCAGGAGACGATCCGCACCGCTCTGGCGATGGGGGCCGATCGCGGCATCCTGGTGCAGACCGACGCCGAATTGCAGCCACTGACCGTCGCCAAGCTCCTAAGGGCGGTCATCCAGCAGGAAAATCCCGATGTCGTCATCATCGGCAAGCAGGCAATCGATGACGACTGCAATCAGACCGGCCAGATGCTTTCGGCATTGCTCGGCTGGCCGCAGGCGACCTTTGCTTCGAAGGTTAAGATCAGCGACGGCCATGCCGAGGTGACGCGTGAAGTCGATGGCGGGCTCGAAACGGTCGCGATCAAACTGCCGGCGGTCATCACGACCGATCTGAGGCTCAACGAGCCGCGCTACGCTTCTTTGCCCAACATCATGAAGGCGAAAAAGAAGCCGATTGCAACGATGACGCCGGAGTCGCTCGGGGTCGATGTGACGCCGCGCCTCGTCGTACTCAAGGTTGAGGAGCCTCCAAAACGGCAGGGCGGGCATAAAGTGGGCTCCGTCGCCGAGCTCGTCGACAAGCTCACAACCGAGGCGCGGGTGATCTGATGGCTGCTCTCGTCGTCGCCGAACATGACAATTCAGCGCTGAAGCCCGCTACCTTCAACGCGGCGGCAGCCGCCAAAGAGATCGTCGGCGGGGAAATCGATGTTCTGGTAGCCGGCAAGGATTGCCGCCCGGCTGCCGAGGCGGCCGCCAAGATCGCCGGAGGGCGGAAGGTACTGCTCGCCGATGATGCCGCCTACGATCACGGGCTTGCGGAAAATATCGCTCCTCTAATCGTTCGGCTCGCCGAGAATTACTCGCACCTGGTCGCGCCGGCGACGACCTCCGGCAAAAACCTGATGCCGCGGGTCGCCGCTCTTTTGGATGTGATGCAAATTTCTGACATCAGCGCGGTGGTTTCGCCCGATACCTTCGTGCGGCCGATCTATGCCGGCAACGCACTACAGACCGTACAGTCGACCGATCCGATCAAGGTTATCACGGTGCGCGCGACAGCCTTTCCGCCGGTCGAAGCGAGCGGCCGCTCGGCGCCAATCGAGGTCGTGGCGCCGACCGGCGCAACCGGGCTTTCCGAGTTCCTGCGGGCCGAACTGTCGAAATCGGAGCGTCCCGAGCTGACCAGCGCACGGGTCGTCATCTCGGGCGGCCGGGGCATGCAATCGGGGGAGAACTTCCATCTTCTGGAAAAGGTCGCCGACAAGCTCGGTGCTGCGGTCGGCGCCTCGCGCGCTGCGGTTGACGCAGGCTTTGTGCCGAACGACTACCAGGTCGGCCAAACCGGTAAGATCGTCGCGCCGGAGCTCTACATCGCGGTCGGCATTTCCGGAGCCATCCAGCACCTCGCCGGGATGAAAGATTCGAAGGTGATCGTGGCAATCAACAAGGACGAGGAGGCGCCGATCTTTCAAGTCGCCGATTACGGCCTGGTCGGCGATCTGTTCAAAATCCTGCCCGAGCTCGCCGACGAGCTCGATCGGCGCCAGTGAGCGCTGACCGGGTCTCAGTCGACCGCTTGCGCCGCATTGGCGTGATCGGAGCCGGACAAATGGGGGCCGGCATCGCCCATGTCTGCGCGCTCGCCGGGCTCGATGTGGTGGTGACCGATGTCAATGGCGAGACGCTGCAGCGCGGCCGAGATGCGATCGACCGCAACCTGTCGCGACAGGTAGCCCGGGGCAAGATTCGCGAAGACGACAAGGATGCAGCACTTGGACGCATTCGGATGGAGCTCGATTACGGCCTGTTCGCCGATTGCGACATGGTGATCGAGGCTGCGACCGAGAAAGAAGAGATCAAACGCGAGATCTTCAAGAAGCTGACGCCGGCGATAAAGCCGGATGCTCTGATCGCCACCAATACCTCGTCCATTTCGATCACCCGGCTCGCCTCGTCGACCGATCGGCCGGGGAAATTCATCGGCATGCATTTCATGAACCCGGTGCCGATGATGGGCCTCGTCGAGCTGATCCGCGGCATCGCCACCGACGAAGAGACGTTTGCGGTGACCCGCGAACTCGCCTTGAAGCTCGGCAAGACCCCGGTGGCCGCCGAGGATTTCCCCGCCTTCATTGTCAATCGCATCCTGCTGCCGATGATCAACGAGGCGGTCTATACGCTCTACGAGGGCGTCGGTTCGGTCGAGGCGATCGACACCGCGATGAAGCTGGGCGCCAACCACCCGATGGGGCCGCTGGAGCTCGCCGATTTCATCGGGCTCGACACCTGCTTATCCGTGATGCAGGTGCTTTACGAGGGCCTTGCCGACAGCAAGTACCGGCCCTGCCCGCTGCTCGTCAAATATGTCGAGGCC
>Ga0126379_10000958_pt1 | contig 16981 bp, 13 predicted proteins | sample PanSoiMetPlot_24_FD_92640 | JGI IMG/M metagenome (GOLD analysis project Ga0126379, IMG submission 92640) | Tropical forest soil microbial communities from Panama - MetaG Plot_24 | ecosystem: Environmental > Terrestrial > Soil > Tropical forest > Bulk soil | place: Panama | collected 2016-02-17 | reverse complement strand
TCGGGCGGGTTCCTCACGTTCATCCCGCTCTCGTACCAGGTGGGAACGACGAAGCTCGTGCCGCGGCAGACGCCGCCCACCGACGACCTGCGCACGATCGCGGTCTCGCGCCTGCTCCTCGACAACTTCCCCCACGTCGAGGCGTACTGGGTCATGCTGGGCGAGGCCACCGCGTCGCTCGCGCTGCACTTCGGCGCCTCCGACGTGAACGGCACGCTGGAGGACGAGAAGATCGCCCACATGGCGCTGGCCGAGAGCCCGGCCGGGCTGGCCCACGAGCAAATCCTCAGGATGATCCGGGACGCCGGCAAGATCGCCGTGGAGCGCGACGCGCTCTACAACGTCGTCCGGGTGTGGAACTAGCGCCATGGTGCGCGTCGGTCGCATCCCGTATCTGAACTGCGAGCCGTTCTTCGCGCGCCTCGCGGGATTCGAGCTGGTCTCGCTGACGCCTCGCCGCCTCGGACAGGCCGTGGCCGCGGGCGAGGTGGATGCGGGCGCGCTCTCCCTCGTGGACTTCCTGAGGCTCGAGGCCGTGCTCGACCCCCTGCCCTTCGGCATCGCCACCGATCGCGCCGCGCAGAGCGTGTTCCTGTTCTCGCACCGCCCGCTCGGGGAGCTGGGTGGCGCGGTCATCGGCGTGACCGACGAGACCTCGACCTCGGTGGAATTGCTCCGCGTGCTGCTGGGGCTCAAGTACCAGGTCGCGCCGCGCGCGTGGGTGGGAGCCGCGGATCCGTGCGACGCCGTCCTGCTCATCGGCGATGCGGCCATCCGCGAGCTGACGTCGGGCTCGCGCTTTCCCGTCGTCGCCGATCTCGGCGTCGAGTGGGTGGAGTGGACCGGCCAGCCGTTCGTCTTCGCGCGCTGGGGCATCCGCCGGAGCCTCCCGGAGAGCGAGCGCCGCGACCTCGAGACATGCCTCGGGCGCGCGCTCGACGAGGGTCTCGCCTCCCTGCCCGACATCGCGCGCGTGCGGCGCGACACCGGCTGGGGCCCGGCGGAGGTCGAGGCCTATCTGCGCGGGTTCAACTACCGGCTGGGCGATGCGGAGGAGAAGGCGATCGCCGAGTTCACCCGCCTGCGCTCGTTCGTGGAGTCCCGCGCGTGACCCTCGCGGCCATTCGCAACAAGACGGAGTCGGGCGCGCGGCTCGACCGGGCCGACGGGCGCTGGCTCATCACGGAGGCGCCGCTGCTGGATCTCGGCAGCCTCGCGCACGAGGCGCGGTTCCGGCGCATTCCCGAGCGCCGGGTCACGTTTGTGATCGACTCCAACCCGAACTACACGAACGTCTGCATCACCGACTGCCAGTTCTGCGCGTTCTACAGGAAGCCAGGCGACAAGGAGGCGTGGACGCTCACCGTCGACGAGGTCCTGGCCAAGATCGAGTCCGCCGCGCGCCAGGGCGCCACCACCGTTCTGCTGCAGGGCGGCCACAACCCGGCGCTGCCGCTGGACTACTACCTGACGCTGGTGCGCGAGACGCGCCGCCGCTTCCCCACCGTCACGCCGCACTTCTTCACCGCGTCGGAGATCTGCACGATCGCCGACGTGAGCGGCAAGTCCGTGCCCGAGGTCCTGGCCCTGCTGAAGGAGGCCGGGCAGACGACGCTCCCCGGCGGGGGCGCGGAGGTGCTCTCCGAGCGCGTGCGCCGCCGCATCGAGCCGAAGAAGGGCGGCCCCTCCGCCTGGCTCGATGTCCATCGCGAGGCTCACCGCCAGGGCTTTCGGTCGACGGCGACGATGATGTACGGCCACGTCGAGGGCCCGGAGGACATCCTGGATCACCTGGATGCGATCCGCGGCCTCCAGGACGAGCACGGAGGCTTCACCGCGTTCGTGCCGTGGTCGTTCAAGCCGGGCAACACGCTGCTCGAGAAGTGGATCAAGCACTATCAGGGCCCGAACGCCTATCTCCGCATGCTCGCGGTCTCGCGCCTGTATCTCGACAACTTCCCGCACGTGCAGGCGTCGTGGTTCTCGGAGGGCAAGCGCGCCGGACAGGTGGCGCTCTCCTGGGGCGCGGACGACTTCGGCGGGACGTTGTTCGAGGAGAACGTGCACGCGGCCGCGGACTTCGTCAACAAGACGACGGTGGAGGAGATCGTCACGCTGATCCGCGACGCGGGCTTCACCCCCGCTCAGCGCACTACCGAGTACGAGATCCTCCAGACGTACTGAGGACAGACGTCCTGAGGCCAGACGTCCGACGGCGGACGTTCCGGGCGCGAACGTCCGGAGGATCAGATCGGGTCGACGGGAGGCAGGTCCGGAAGCAGCCCTTTCTCGCGCGCCTTCCGGTACAGGCGCTCGAGCGCCGCGCGGCCATCGTCGCCGAGCCGCCGGGTGTAGTCGTTGACGTACATGAGGACGAATCGCCGGCACGTCTCCTTGTCGATGCCGCGGCCGTACCGCATCGCGTATTCGAGGGCCTCGTCGACATTGGCATGCGCGTAGTCGATCGAATCGCGAAGCGCCTGCGAGAGGCGCCGGTGGACGTCCTCCCCGAGGTCGCGCCGCATCACGTTGATGCCGAGCGGCAGCGGCAGGCCCGTCTCCCGTTCCCACTCCCGCCCCATGTCGAGCACCTTGTGGAGTCCCATGCTCGGATGCGTGATCTGCCCCTCATGAATCAGGAGACCCAGATCCGCCTGTCCCTCGAGCACGACCGTCGGGATCTTGTCGAACGCCACCTCGATGATCGGCGGGTCGCCGACGTAGAGCCGCAAGAGCAGGGCGGCCGTCGTGTGGCTGCCCGGGATCGCGATGACCTTGTCGGCGATGGCCGCGCGCTCCACCGGCTCGCGGCCCACCAGGATGGGGCCGTAGCCCTTTCCCATCGACGCGCCTGGATCCATCATGCGGTAGCGATCGTGGACGAGGGCATAGGTCGCCGCCGAGACGGCCGTCACCTCGAGCTCTCCCGTCCGCGCGCGGCGGTTGAGCGACTCGATGTCCTCGAGGACGTGCTCGACCTCGATGTCCGCCGCCTTCACCTTGCCGGACGTGAGCGCATAGAACATGAAGGCGTCGTCCGGGTCCGGACTGTGGCCGATGCGGATCAGCGGCATGGAGTCTCCTCGTGAGCGGGGTGGCGACGCGCGACAAGATTCTCCAGGCCGCGCTCCAGGTGTTCGCCGAGAAAGGGTATCACAGGGCCGTCGTCGACGACATCGTCCGCGCCTCGCGCACGTCGAAGGGCGCCGTGTACCACCATTTCCCGAACAAGGAGGCGCTCTTCCTGTCGCTGGTGGACGAGTTCGCCGCCCACCTGGCGGAGGCGATCGCCGCGGCGATCAGCGATTCGCACGGAGCGCTTGCCAAGGTGGAGGCGGCTCTCCGCGCGGGGCTCGAGACGTTTGCGCGCCACCGCGCGCTCGCGCGCATCCTGTTGCTGGAGTCGGTGAGCCTGGGGCCGGCGTACGAGGCGAAGCGAGCGGAGGTGCACGGGCGCTTCGCCGCGCTCATCCAGGGCTATCTCGATCAGGCCGTGGCGGAGGGCGCGATCGAGTCCCTCGACACGCGCGTGGCGACGCTGGCCTGGGTGGGCGCGGTGAACGAGGTGGTCGTCCAGTGGCTCCACAGCGGGGAGCCGGATCTGCTCGCCCGCGCCGTGCCGGCGCTCGCGCCGATGCTCCTGCGCAGCATCGGCGCCGCGGCCGATCGGGGCGTCAAGGAGCCGACGGCGAAACCGTGATCGCGGGCGGCCGTCTCGGCGCGCCCGCTCAGAGGGTGCGAAGAAATTCGGAAGTAGGGTTGGCGACGTGTTGCAACGTCCGGATCTTTCGTACCATGGCCACCCGTCTTCGAGATTTCTTCACACGTCTCTCAGAAGCCGAGCAGGCCGAACCCGCGATTCTGGGCCGGGGCGAAGCCCATCCGGAAATCGCCCGCTTTCACCGCGCGCAGGATCGCGTCGGCATTGCGGGCGGCGTCCACCTCGATCCAGGCGCGGCCGAAGTCGCGGTCCCGATGCGAGTCGTCCGTCGCGATCTTCGGGACCTCGATGGCCTCGACGTCGTACTCCGGTCGGTAGACGCCGGTGTCGGTCACCTCGAGGGCCTCGATGTAGAGCCCGTCCTCGCGGATTGCCCGGATCCGGCGCGCCGTCTCCTGCACCGTCAGAGCGTAGCGCGCTGGATGATTCAACACGTACAGCGTCTCGCGATCGCCGATGACCTTGCCCACGTGCTGCGACAGGGGCTGGTAGTTCAGCTCGATGCCGGGCAGGATGAGCAGCCGATCGTCGCCCGGCGGGATGCTGAACCAGTAGTCGTCGAAGATGCGGTCGTCGTGGTCGGTGATGGCGAGGAAGTCGTACTCGAGCTCGCGATATCGAGCGATGACTTGATCGATGGGGCGGCGACCGTCCGAGAACGTCGTGTGGGCGTGCAGATTGCCTTTGAGCAGTGACATGCCTGCCTGGCCCGGCCTCCGATCAGCGAGGAGCGGCCGCTGGTGCTGGGGCGGAAGCGGGACGGTGCGCCGGCGGAGCGGGCGTATCCCAGATGAAGGTGATCCCGAATCCGAACCAACCGTTGTTCTGGCGATAGCCCTGCGAGGCCAAACTGCCCACCGGGGTTTCCGGAGAGGTCCACGCCGACGCCCCGTACTTGGCGCCACCCTTGGTGGTCCCGACGAAGGGTTCGATCAGGGCGGGATCGTAGGGGACCCGCTGATCCTCGCGATAGAAATCGGCATCGGGGACGCGCGAGGCCTCCCGTGAGGCGGGCCCGGGCGTGATGATCTCGAACGGCCTGGGCGGTGTGGGTGTCGTGGACTTCATCTCCACGGGGGATTGCCCGCCAGCCGCCTGGGCTGCCGGTTTCTGGCCGGCGGCCTCCTGCGGGGCGGGCGTTTGGGCAGCGGCCGCGGTCGCGAAAACCAGCGTCAGACCCAGCCCCGCCAGCCCCAGCCAGATAGGAGGCTTCATACCTTTATCATGGCAGACGACATCAGCACCCGCAAGCGTCCGGAAATTCGAGGTCACAATGCCGGCTCGGCAATCTGAATTCGGGGAGCGGCGTGCAGGCCCCTGATATCCTCCGCGGCATGGCGGTGGCAAGCGTCGAGACCGACCGATCCGAGGCGTCGCGCGACGCCCGAACGTCGCCGGCGCGTGACGCGCTGCTTGTGGCGCTGGTCGCGACGCTGCTGATCGTTCCCCCGCTCGGTCGGCATCTGATCACCTATTCCGGCGAAGCGAGGATGGCGCTGCTGGCGCGCGACATGATCGAGCGCGGCGTGTTGTTTCAGGCGCGCGTGGAGGGCCAACTCTACCGCAACAAGCCGCCGCTGTATCCCTGGACCATCGCGCTGGCGTCCCTGCCCGGCGGGCAGGTGACCGAGATGACGGCCCATGTGCCGGTCGCAGGAGCCGCCATCGCGACGGCCGTGTTGACTTGCCTCCTGGGGGCGGAGCTCTTCGGCCGGCGAGCCGGCCTCTTTGCCGCGCTCGTCCTCCTGACGAGCGGCGGCTTCTTCAGCCATAGCCAGGTCCTTCTTCCCGACATGCTCGTCGTCGCCTTCACCACGGCGGCGGCCTGTGCATTCTGGCGCGCGGTCAGCCGCCCGCTGGGGCGGCTCGCGATGGTGGGCTTCTATGCGGCGGTCGCCTTCGCGGTCTTCTCCAAGGGACCGGTGGGGCTGCTTCCCCTGCTCGTCGCCGTGGCCTGGCTCTGGTCGGAGCACGGGTGGCGCAACCTGAGCCGGCTCCTGAGTCCCGTCGGGCTCGGCGTCTTCGCGGCGATCACGCTGGCCTGGCTCGTCCCGTACCTGTCAGCGGGAACCGGCAGCTTCGGCCAGACCGTCCTCTGGGGGGATTGGCTGTCGTGGTACCTCGGCCTGCCGTTGCCGAGGCGGGTCGGCCAGTTCCTGCTCGACGGGGTCGTCGAGTTCCTGCCGTGGAGCCCTCTGATGCCGCTCGCTCTGCCCTACGTGTGGAGGTCGCGCCGCGATCCCGCTGCCCGCTGGACCTTGCTGTTCTTCGCCGTCTCGCTCGGCGCGATCGTGCTCTCGAGCAACCGGCACGCGATCTACCTCCTCCCCGTGTGTCCGTTCGCGGCGATCATCGTCGGCGCCTGGGCGGACGAGCGCGCCAGGGTCGTGACCTGGCCCGCTCGCGCGATCGGATGGCTCTTCCTCGTCGGTGTGCTCGTGGGCATCGCGGCGGCGCCGCTCGTGCCCGACGTGAAGGAGTCCGGAATCCTGCAGCTCCCCGGCTTTGCGTGGAAGGCGGCGATTCTGGTGCTCGGAGCGCTCATCCTCGGCAGCGTGTTCTTCGTGGGGCTCACCCGCGGTCGTCCGGCGCTGGTGATCTACGGCGGGGCAGCGATGATGGCGGTCCTCTTGAGCCTGGGGGCGCGCGTGAGCGACGAGGTGATCGAGCGGACCCAGGACTTCCGGGTCGTGGCCGCCGCGCTGAGGCGCCACGCCGCGGGTGGCGAGGTACGGCTCTTCTCCGCGAGCCTCCTGCTCCCGGTCGACTTCTACTTCGGGCGGCAACTCGATCGGATGTTCGACGTCGACCAGATGCGCGACTATCTCGCCCGCGCGGACCACCCGGTGGCCCTGGTCGATCCGCAAGCCTGGCGCGACTTCCGGCGCTGGTTCCCGCCCGACATCGCCGTGTTGGAGACCATCGCGATCCAGGGGCAGAAGCTCTACATCGTGCGAGTCCGTCAGGGCTGACCGGGGCTCATCGCGGACCGCCCCGGCGGCGCCGCGAGGGCAGCTCGGCGCGATCATCGAGGGGACGTCGGGGTTCGGCACGCCGGTGGCGATCGCGGGCGCCGTCATGGTCGGGCTCGGCTTTTCCCCCTTCCAGTCGGCCGTGCTGAACCTGCTGGCGAACACGGCGCCGGTTGCCTGGGGCGCGATCGGCACGCCCATCGTGACGCTCGCCGCGGTGAGCGGTCTCAACGAGGTCACGGTGTCCGCGATGGCGGGGCGCCAGCTGCCTGTCGTCCCCGTGCTCGTTCCGTTCTGGCTCGTCACGACGTTCGTGCTCATGGAAGGGGGCACGTTGGTCGCAGGCCTACGTCGTGCCGGGAATGATCCCGGTCCCACCGGGGAAGTAGCCGACGTCGGCGGGATTCGCCCGAACCCGCGCGGTTACCGGTCGAGCCAGGCGGCGACGAGGCGGCCGCCGTAGTCGTAGCCCAGGTTGGGGCCGTAGTTCTTGAGCGCGCCGTCCCACACCGCGATGCTCACGCCCGACGCGAGCTGCACGTAGTATTGCTGGCGCGCGAGGTGGCGCTGGAGCTCGGCCAGGAGCTCGCGGCGGCGCGCCCGGTCGGCGGTGCGGCGCTGGCGCACGAGCAGATCCGTGACCACGGGGTCGTTCACGTGGCTCTGGTTCTTGGGCTCGTCCGGGTAGTGCATGCCGTAAACGTAGTTGTCCGGATCGACGAACGGCGTCTGCGGCCCGTAGGTCAGCGAGTCGAACTTGCCGAGGTAGCAACTCGCGATGAAGCTGCCGTATTCCCGCTGGTCCAGCTTCGCCTCGATGCCGATGTCCTTGAGGTACTTCAGGATGAGCTGGGCCGTATCGACGAACACCGTCGAGCCGTAGGTCGCGAAGCAGAGACCGGCGGGGAACCCGCTCGGATAGCCCGCGGCCGCGAGGAGCCGGCGCGATTCCGCGGGGTCGTATTTGAAGTAGCGCGCGCCCTCGCCCAGTTCCGCGATCGGCACGGACCATTCCTTGAAGGCCGCGGGCACCGCGGGGTTCAAGACGCCGACGCCCTCCGCCGTGGCGTCGAGGATGCCCTGTCGGTCCACGGCCATCGAGAGGGCCTGGCGCACGCGGACGTCGCTCCAGGGCTTCTGATCGGTGCGCATCGAGATGTGGGTCTCCACGTTGGAGACGAACTCCGCCGTGCGCAGGCCAGGCCGCCGCTGCTTCAGCACGTCCTTGATCTGCACCCAGTCGGTGCGGCCGATGGCGCCGGGCAGGTCCCACCCGAGATCGTACTTGCCGGCGACGAACGCGGACATCCGCGACGCGTTGTCCTCGTCCACGACCATCTCGATGCGGTCGATATACGGCAAGCCCGGGTGGAAGTACTGGGGATGCCGCACGAAGGTCAGGCCCGCATTCGGCCGATAGCCGTCCAGCATCCACGGCCCGGTGCCGATGACGGACTCGGCCTTCTTGAGGTCGCCCCATTTCTCGACGGCTTCGCGCGCCACGATGGCGACCGACATCGGGCTCGCGAGCATCTCGAGGAACCACGCGTTCGGCTCGCGCAGCGCGATGCGCACGGTGTAGGCGTCGGGCGTCTCGACGCGATCGACGGCGCGGAGCATGTAGGCGCTCGGGTTGCCCTTGACGCTCAGGAACCGCTCGATCGTGTACCTGACGTCGGCCGAGGTCAGCTCCCGGCCGTTCACCGGCGGCTTCGGATGCCAGCGCACGCCACGCCGCAGCTTGAAGACGTAGGTGGTCTCGTTCGGCTGCGCCCACGACTCCGCGAGATCGCCTTCGATGGGAAAGGTGCCGGGGATGACCGACGGCCCCGCCTTCTGCCGGACCAGTCGGCTGTGCGTGAAGCTGAGCGGGATCTGCACGCGATAGGCCGTCGTCAACATCGGGTCGAACAGCGGCGGATCCCATCCGCGGACGGTCAGCGTGCCGCCGCGCCTCGGCGCCTCTGCGGCGGCGCCCGAAGACGGGAGCACGGCGCACGCGATGGCCGCACTGCCCGCGGCAAGCAGCTCACGACGAGTCACTGACATGGGTGTCTCCCCGCGCTCGACCTCAGCGGGCCATGAGGATAGTGTCCGGTGCTCGGGACGCGCATGGCGCATCGAAGCTGCGCAGCGACTCTATCCAGGGCCAGCAAGCAGGAACAGGCGCTCGCCGGGCGCTCGTCGTCGTTCACGAAGAGATTCAGGTCGTCCGAGAATCGATGATGAAGATAGGGGCGCGACGCGGCGGACGAGGTCGCGAAACCCCATCATCCGCACGATCTCGCGGTACGGCGCATACTCGAGCAGGCGAACCGTCTCGCCCACGTCCGGTCGAGCCGCCCGATCACGAGGTCACCGGGCAAGAGGCGGCGGAATTGATGCACGTCCAGGTCGTAGTCCCAGACGTACGGCAATCGCGTCGTCGCCCCCGTGCCGCTCACGGGACGAGCATACACGAAGGCTCGCGAGCCCTCGGTCTTGGGCTGGCAGGCGTCAGTGTTGCGGCAGCACCGGCAAGATCAGGCGCGACCGGCGGCGTCGCCGGTCCGAAGGTAGAACGTGCCGTCCACTATCGCGTCGGGGCTTGACTCCCGAGCGCTTCGACGATCATCGCGCCCAGCGGCCAGCTCGGGTCCGACGCCGACGCCGGCTCGGGCGGCGAAATGTTGGCGAGCGGGAGGCCCCACGCGAACTCTGCGACCTGCGTGACGTAGAGGGCACTGAAGCACGCCTCGCTCTTGTAGTGCCCCGCCGGCCTGGCGAATTCGTTCCCGAGGCCCTGGCCGAGTCGCATCAGGCGCGCGTCGCCGACGGTCTCCGCCCCGGGATTCAGGTACGCGCTCCGAAGACTGCGACCATACGATGAGTCGCACACGCGCCTCGCGCGATCTCCCACCGTGTCGAGCGCCAGATCCGCCAACCCCAGGTTCCGGGTCGCGTACGCGAAGTTCGACAGTCCGGCAAAGTGCATCTTGCCGGGAGGGGTGAATTCGGGTTTCAGATTCCCGCACTCTCGGCCTGGTGCGCCGGCACAGAGAAAGCGCCGGATCTTCGCCACGCACGCTTCAGTGCCTCCCCCGAGCGCGCACTCCCGTTCGACGACGGCCGTGCCGATCCCCTCCCTCGCGGCGTTCTGCCCGAATTCCTGGCTCATCGCGTACACGTGTAGCCTTCCCGACTTGAGGGGCACGGCCAGAGCTTTTCCCCTCGCGGACGCGCCCGGCGCCGGCTCCGGCACGCGAAACGCGATCTGCGCCGATCTCCCGCCTATCTCCACGATCCCGAGCGTGCCGTCGATGTCGCCGCGCAGCGTGCGCGCGGCGTGGTTGACGGCGAGCCACGCGTACAGCCCCTCCTCCTCGCCGGAGATGACCCTGGCGCCCTTCCACCGAAACGCATCCGCGGCGCCATATCCGGCAGGATCGCCGAGGCACTGACCCGTCGCGTCCAGGATCGCGTTTCGCCTGTCTTGGCTCTTTTCGTATCGCACACCCGCTGTCGCTTTCACCCAGAGATCGATCGGCTGGAGATCCGGCTCTCCCAGAAAGCGGACCGCCGCCTCACGGGCGCGCGTCGTGAGCGCGCGCAGACACGAGCAGACGCGATCCCCCTCCGTCGGCAGGCTGGTCAACGGGCATCCGCGTGGCTTCCGCCCTTCCCTCGACGCGCCGGGATCCCTCTGCGCGGCGTCGAGCTGATCGTCGTCGATGGCAACCACGGGCGAGACGTGTGGATCACCCGCGCCGGCGATCCGCCACTCGAAGACTGCGATCCGAGAGCCGCTGCTCCCCGCATCGATCACGGCGCCGTAGTGATTCGGAGGTGTGATGGGCCCCTGGGCACGCGCGGTCGGGCGGTCGCCTCCCGGTGGCTGTCCGCGGAGCCTGCTCGGGCCATCACCCCCCTGCGGCGCCTTGCTCGCCGCGTTGTCGGCCGGCGCCACCGCCGGCCTCGCTGCCACCAGCCAGATGTGGAGCACGATCAGGATGAACACCGGGAACACCAGCGAGTACCCGGCCACGATCCCCGATCGCCGAAGCGTGGTCTCGGGGTCCGCGGCCGGCCGGACGTTGCCGATGCGCCACGCACCCACGCCGCCGAGGATCAGAATGGCTCCGAGCAGCCACGGAAGCGGCGAGGTCGTCCACCCCGGGAGGGAGTGCGCCTGGACCAGCTGGATCACGAGGGCGAACACGGTGAGATACGCCGCGATGACGGCCCAGACCGTGAGATGCACCACGATAGTCCCTCCCTCTCCGGCGACGGCGTCGCGTTCGTGGCAGAGCGAGCGAGGACGAGATCATGCGACGCCCGGACCGAGCCAGCGAGGAGCCGCTGATGGGCCTCCAGAGGAGGACCGCCACCGGTCGGTACTTCGCGGCCGCGTCAGTTGTGCGGCACCGTGACGGTGGTCGCCTTCGTCGCGCGATTGCCCGACGGGTCCGTGCACTCGACGGTCACGGTGTAGACGCGATCCCCGAGATTTCCGGCGCGCTCGGCCCTCAGATTGACCCGGTCGGCCGCGACGATCTGCCAGTCGGGAGCCGTGTTGCCGTCGCCCGGCCCGTTGGTCGGGTCTTCCCTGACGGCTGCGATTCGACAACTCGCGGGGCCACAGAGATCCGTCGCGGTTGCGCTCACCGTCACCGGGACGAACTTGTGATTGGGTGCCCAGAGCACGCTCGGCGTTGCCGTCACGCTGCTGATCACGGGCGGCGTCGTGTCCACGACGTTCACGCGCGACGATGCCTCGGACACTTGCCCGTACGCGTCGATGACCTTCAGGAAGTACGTCTGGCTGGCTCCGACGGCGAGATCGACCTTGATGAGCTTGTTGATCGCGGATGATGGATCGACCTCGGGCCCGAACCGTGATCCGCTGCGCCAAACGTAGAACGCGATGTTGCCCTCACCGGTGCTTCCATCGGGGTCGGTGCTGCCCGATCCGTCGAGGGTGATCGACGCGCCGGCCGGCGAGGTGCATTCGACCGTCTGGTTGCCTCCGGCGTTTGCGGTCGGCGGCTGGTTCACCAGCGTTCCCGCCATGTCGACGCGGATGCTGGCGCCGTGCCCGGCGTCGACGCCCCCGATCAGCGCCCCGTTCAGCGCGCAGGTTCGCGCGTCCCAGAGCGCCTGCACATCGACGGGACTGCTGTTGGTGCCGACGTACGACTTCGTCGCGACGTCGTCGCTGATGAGGCCTTCGTCGATCTGCTTGCCTCTCGCGGAGATCTGCGCGCTGCGCGCCGGAAGCGTGCCGGCGCCGGAGGCGTCGAGCGGCACGGCGCCGGGGAGGGTCGCGCCCATCGAGCGGACACCTTCGATCTTGACCCCGTCGAATCCGAGGAATCCGCCGAAGTCGAACGTGCCGACGTTGTCGAGGCGGTAGGACATGCCGAGCTGGCAGGTCCCGCCGGAGCACGGGCCGCCCGAGAAGTGGGCTACCCCGCTGGCCGGCTGGCTCTGCGCGTTGCCATCGTCGTCGGCGATCGTGACGCTGCCGGCGAGCTCGCACCGGCTGCTGCGCCCGAAGATGCCGGCGGCCAGCGGGTCCGGCACCGGGTCTGGCGGGTCGGAGGACGCGGCGAGGCAGACGGGTGGGTTGCCGACCGTGTTCGTCGCCGTCTTGACGGGCGGCTGAGCGAGCGGATCGAAGTTGCTGCAGTCCTGCGCAAGGACGTCCGGCTGGCAGGGCACATTGCACTCGGTCGCGAACACCGTGGAGCCCGCCACCGCATCGCAGACGCAGTTGATTGACGCCGCGACGCATGACTTCGTGAGCTGCGTCAGGTTCAGCCCCACGCGAGTCGAGCAGTCCCTCTGGAGCTGCGCGCTGCTCGGCTGGAAGCTCGGGTCGAGGCTCGTGGTGAGGACGGGATTCAGCTCCGCCGGATAGCAGGCGGTCGGGTCGAGCGCGATCTGCTGTCCAGAGCCCGTGCAGACGCAGCTGCAGCTGTAGGCATTCGGCGCGCCCATGTCCGGCGGAACCTCGGTCATGTCGCTCGGACGAGGGGGCTTCAGGAGGCATCCGGCCAGCGTCGACAGCCCGAGGAGGATCGTCAGCGCGAGCGTCGCAAGCGTCGAGGCGACCTTCGAGGGTGTGGACATCGGGATTCTCGCTGGAGCGCTGTCCGGATCCGGCATGGCCGCCTCCTCTCCGGATCGTCGTCGCGGCCCGTCCGGGGGACGACTCGAATCCGGGAACCGGTCGTCGATGCGCCGAGCCGTCGGTCGCGAGCGGCGGGAAACCTCGACGCACCAGACCGGCCGGCTCTGCAGGTCGTCGCGATGCTGCGTCGGTGGCGCGTGCTTGTCAAGGCGCACCGAGCCGCATCGCGCTGGCTCGCGCCCGCGCTGCGCGGGCGCCTCTTCGTCCATCGGTCGAGCCAGGCCGCGACGCGGCGGCCCTCGTCATCTGGCCATCGTTCACGAAGGGATCCAGTCGTCTTCGCACTCGGACGCGTCGGTGTGGTCACATCACCGACCGGTTAGCGCAGGTCAGGCGGCACCAGGTTTCCGAGAGCGCGGAGTTCCTCCACGAGGGCGCGCCGCTCGGCGAGCAGCCGGTCGTGCAATGCCCGATCCGTGAGGAACCAGGCGAACGCGCGGGCCTGGCGCCACACGCGGCCGAGCCGTTCGTGCCATGCCAGGGCCAGGAGCCCCGACGGAATCACGAGGACGACGAAGAGCAGGAGACCGGCGACGCCCCCGAGCCGCCACGCGAGCCACGCCTCGGCGGTCCAGCACGCGGGATACACGAGCAGGCCGACGGCCAGCTTGTACGTGGCCTCCTCCTCTTCCGTCGCGTGGAGGAGCCGCACGACGCGGCCCGTGAGCCAGTACGGCAGCGCGTGACACGCGAAGCCCCAGAGGGCGATCGGCAGCCCGAGCGCGAGCCACACCGCGTTCTCGAGGGCGTATCGAGCGACGAGCCCGGCCGTGTATGGACGGCCCAGCTGAGCGCTCGAGATGCCGACCTCGTCGAGATGCGCGCGGTAGAGCGCCGCGCGCTGCCGGAGGGCGGCCACGCGCGCCGGCTCTCGCTCCCCGAGGAAGCGCGCGCCGCGCATGACTTGCTGCTTCCAGGCCAGCGTGGCCTCGGCGTCGCCCGGTCGTGCTGCCTGCTCCGACCAGGCGCGCTCCACCACGGCGAGCAGGCCGAGCGTGTACTGATCCTCCGCCTCGACGATGCGGCCGCGGATCGCGTCCTCCAGCCGCGCCGTCAGCGCGCGGACGGCCTCGACGGGTCGTTCGCGATGGAGGGCGATCAGGTCCGCGGTCGGCACCGGCTCGCCGATCGTGACCTGTACCGCCGCCGACCGAAAGGTGCCCGGATCGTCGAAGACCATGCCGACCGGCACGAGCGTGACGCGCTCCGCGTCGCTCCCGGCGCCGAGCAGGATGCGGGCGGCGCCGGTGCGCGCGGGCAGCAGCGTCGGTTGCGGCTGCGATCGGCCCTCGGGAAAGATCAGCAGCACGCGATCGCGGCGGAGGGCTTCGACCGCGGCGGCGAACATGGCCTCGTTGCGGGCCGGGTCGTCGTCGCCCTCGAGACGCCGGCTCACGGGGACGGCGCCGGCCAGGTAGAGAAATGGCGCGATCAGGGGATGGCGGAAGAGCGGCGCCTTCGCCAGCGCCACGATGGGCCGGGGGCAGAGCGCGACGAGCAGCATCGGGTCGACGAGCGCATTGTGGTGGTTGGCGACGAGGATGACGGGTCCCATCGCCGGCACTCGCTCCCCTCCGACCACCTCGATCCGCCGGTAGAAGAGCCAGAGCAGCAGACGGATCAGCACGCGAAGCGCCCGGTACGCCATCGCGACTCGCTATGGATCGAACCAGCGAGGCTCGAATGAGGCGGGCGCCGAACGCTCAGGCCGTCTCGCGAGCCTTGGCAAAGTCGGGCTTGCGCTTCTCCAGGAACGCGCTGACCGCCTCGCGGTGCTCGGGGCTCCGATAGGCCTCGCGCAGGGCCTCCGCTTCGCGGCGGTGCACCTCGGCGAGGCTCCCCTCGCTGGCATTGGCGCGCAACAGCGACTTGATCAGCCCGACCGCGGCGAGCGGCTGATCGGCCAGCTCCTCGCCGATGCCGATCGCGCGGTCGAGGAGCCGATCGGCCGGCACCACCTCGCTCACCAGCCCGGCACTGCGCGCCTCGGCGGCGGGAACCATGCGTCCAGTGAGGCACCACTCGAGCGCGCGCCCCGCGCCCGCGAGCTGGCAGAGGAAGCGCGAGCTGCCGAGCTCGGGCACCAGCCCCATCTTCACGAAGAAGAAGCCGATGCGAGCCTCCTCGCTCGCGATGCGGATGTCGAATGGCAGCACCTGGGTGATGCCGACGCCGACCGCGACGCCGTTCAGAGCGGCGATGGTCGGCTTGGGCATCCGCGCGAGAAAGGCGAGATAGTCCTCGCCGCTGTTCGTGCGCTCGCCCCTGCCGTCGATGCCGGCCTTGAAGACAGCGTCGATATCGGCGCCGGCGCAGAACGCGCGTCCGGCTCCGGTCATGACGATCGCTCCGATGCCCGGCTCGTCGTTCGAGCGCTGGATGGCGTCGCGGTACTCGGCCATCATGCGCGGCGTCCAGGCGTTCAGCTTTTCGGGCCGGTTGAGCGTGATCAGACCGACTCGTCCACGTCGCTCGAAGCGGATGTGCTCGTAGGTCATGTCGTGCGCCTCCCAATGTCGCGCTCGGTGCCCGCCGCCGCCCAGCATAAGGCCGCGCGGCGCCTTCCCCGGGGTCGCCATCGAGATGATAGTGCATGCGCTCGGAATGCGCCGGCTCGCAGCGAGCGCGCCTGCTCGCGCGCTGCCTGAGGGAAAGAATGACGCCGGCCCTGTCCTCGCCGACGGAAACAATTACCGGCGGCGCGCTCCTGCGTCGGCGTTCGATCCCCGGATACTCGTGCAAGATCGGGCGCTTTTCGCGCCCGACCTTCTGGCACGTGTATTGCGCTTAACCGCTGCTTCGAAATACGCCAGTACCAGGATGGACGGGAGCGCGAACAGCTTGCGTGCGACATGGGGAACGAGGCCAGAGGACGGTGACATGGCCCGTTGCCGTGGCCGCGCGTCGTAACGGGATGCGGGTTTCCGAGCCTGTTTGCCACTGTCGTTCCCGCCGACCCCGCACCGTCACGGTCGGCGCAGTGCTGTCCCCACCCCGTGTCGTGATCGACGCACCCACCGCCCGGCTCATTGCCGGCGCCGTAACCTCGTCGGGCTGCGGACGAGACCCGGCGCCGTGCCGAGTTCGAATCTGCGCATGAATCCCCGCGCCCTCGCGCGGAACACCCGGCTGCTCACCTGAATCGTCGAGGACACGCACGATGCCAAAGAACGGGTCTACCAGCTCTGCGAAGACCATGACCGGCGTCGGTTCGAATGGCGACGCGTTCGCAAGGCAACTGCTCACGTCGATGCTCGCCTTCCGCGCGGGCGATTTCACCGTTCGGCTGCCGGTGGACATGACCGGCCTCGACGGCAAGATTGCCGACGCGTTCAACGACATCGTGGCGGTCAGCGAGCGGCGCGCACAGGAGACGGCTCGCGTCTCGCTCGCGGTCGGCAAGGAGGGCCGGCTCCGGCAGCGCATGTCGGTCCCGGGGATCTCGGGCGGGTGGGCCGACGAGGTGGCGGCGGTGAACATGCTGATCGACGACCTGGTCTGGCCGACGACCGAGGTGACGAGGGCGATCGGCGCGGTGGCGAAGGGCGACCTCGGGCAGTCCATGGCCCTCGAGGTCGAGGGCCGGCCGCTGGAGGGCGAGTTTCTCCGGTCGGCGCAGCTCGTCAACAAGATGATCGAGCAGCTCTCCGTCTTCACGTCCGAGGTGACGCGCGTCGCCCGCGAGGTCGGCACCGAGGGCAAGCTCGGCGGCCAGGCACAGGTGAAAGACGTGTCCGGCGTGTGGAAGGACCTCACGGAGTCCGTGAACCAGATGGCCGGCAACCTCACGGCGCAGGTGCGCAACATCGCCGACGTCACGATCGCGGTGGCCAACGGCGACCTGTCGAAGAAGATCACGGTCGACGTCCGCGGCGAGATCCTCCAGCTGAAGGAGGCCATCAACACGATGGTCGATCAGCTGCGCTCGTTCGCGGCGGAGGTGACGCGCGTCGCCCGCGAGGTCGGCACCGACGGCAAGCTGGGTGGTCAGGCCGTCGTGCCGGGCGTCGCCGGCACGTGGAAGGACCTCACCGACAACGTCAACTTCATGGCCTCGAACCTCACCGGCCAGGTGCGCAACATCGCCGAGGTGGCGACGGCGGTGGCCCGCGGCGA
>Ga0126379_10000957_pt1 | contig 16982 bp, 16 predicted proteins | sample PanSoiMetPlot_24_FD_92640 | JGI IMG/M metagenome (GOLD analysis project Ga0126379, IMG submission 92640) | Tropical forest soil microbial communities from Panama - MetaG Plot_24 | ecosystem: Environmental > Terrestrial > Soil > Tropical forest > Bulk soil | place: Panama | collected 2016-02-17 | reverse complement strand
GGACCATCGGCCCGCCCGCGAGCACGATGGCCGCGAAGCCAGAGACCATAAAGGCGGACCCTAGGGCACGAAAGAAGTTCATGGTGCCGGTGGCGATGCCGAGTTGATGCAATGCAACTGCATTTTGCACCAGCACCACTGTGAACGGGAACATTGGTCCCAATCCGAGGCCCACAAGCGCGATCAGGCCGAGCGCAGCAGAGGGCGCAAGCTCAGTAGGAGCGATCGCGAGCGGAACAAGCGCTGTCATCGAGAGCAAAAGACCCACGAGCGGGACTCGCTTGTAATGCGTGAAGCGGACGAGCAGCCGCCCGCCGATCATTGACGTGAGCGTGGCAGCACCTTGCAGAGCGATGATGGCCGAGCCCGATTCGCTCACCGAAAGGCCAAGCGCAAGCTGGGCGTAGAGCGGCAGGATGATGGTCAACGCAATGACCAGCCCAACCGCGAAGAAAGCGCCCGCAGTGCCGACGCGCGTGGCACCGTCGCGCAACACAGCGAGCGGAATGAATGGCTCCTCGGCGGTCATTACGCGCCAGGCGAACGCGCCCCAGAGGGCGATGGACACAAGAAGCAGCAAGAGGATCTGGGGTGACGCCCAGGCATAGCGCCGCCCGCCCCAGCTGAGTGCGAGCATCAGCGCCATGGCGGCTCCCACCATCAGCACGGCCCCCAATAGATCGAGGCTGTGCCGGCGTTCGTGGCGCGGCAGCCGTTGCAATACATTGTTTGTGAGGAGAAAAGCGAGCCCGCAGAGCGGCAGGTTGAACCAGAAGATCCATGACCAATGCAGATGCTCGGCAATGAACCCGCCGAGGATCGGCCCGCCGACCGTCGACACAATGAAGATGGACGACGTGTAAGCCTGATAACGCGGACGATCGCGGGGGGAAGCAACATCCCCGATGATGGTCTGCACCAATGGCATCAAGCCCCCGCCACCGAGGCCCTGAAGCGCGCGGGCGAATATTAGCGTCAGCATGGAGGACGCGAGCGCGCAGGCAAGCGAGCCGCTGGCATAGACGCCAATGGCGATCAGCATCATGGCGCGGCGGCCATGGATGTCGGAGAGCTTGCCATAGAGCGGTGTCACGCCGGTGGCACACAGAAGATTGGCGGTGACCACCCATGACATGTTCTCGACCTCGCCCAGGCTTGCGGCGATGCTGGGCAGAGCGGTTGCCACCATGACTTGATCGAGTGCCGCGAGGAGCATGGTCAGGAGCACGCCTCCGATGATCCGGCGTGCGGCGGCGTGGTCGACGTAATCCGCCGACGGCGGTGTGAGCGGATCGCGCATGATTTTGCCTAGCGAGGAGGCGTCGGGCATCTAGGCGGTGAACAAGCGCGTGGACAAGGTGGTGCCCCGCGAGGGCGCCATGCCCAGATGCGTAGCTTATAGGCGGGATGGCGGCTTCCTCGCCGCCTTCGGCATGCGCGCCGGCCAGCTTACGACGTGCCCCTCGAGGTCATCGTCTTCCACCTCTTCCTCGCTGGCGGCGACGCGCCCTCGCACTGAGATCCCGGCCTGGTGAACGGTCTCAGGATCTCCCGAAACGAGCGGGTGCCACCAGTAGAGATCCCGGCCGTCGGCCAGCAGACGATAAGCGCAGGTCGGTGGCAGCCACACGATTCGATTTATGTTTCTATGCGTTAGCCGAACGCAGTCGTTCACCTTCGCGGTCCGGTGGGAATAATCGCGGCAACGGCAGGTCTTGTTATCAAGGAGCCGGCAGCCGATGTCGGTAAAGTAAGTACGCGAGGAATCATCCGCGTCCTCGAGCTTGACGAGGCAACAGCGTCCGCAGCCGTCGCAAAGGCTCTCCCATTCCGAATTCGTCATTTCCGCCAACGACTTACGGCGCCAAAATGGGATGTCTTGCTCGCCCATTCGTGAATTGTCCCTAAATCGACCAACCTCGCCGGGAGCGCCAGTATTCATCCGCTGCCTGATGCCGCCATAGTTTGGAACCCCTGGATCGGTTAGAACTTGGCGCTAAATGATTGAGCGCCAGCGGCCTACCGGCGCGACGCATCCGCTTCGAGGGGATCCGAAATCTTGAGCAATCTCTTCCAAGACCGCGACAACCGGGTCAGCTGGAAGGTCAGGCTGCGCCGCTTCCTGCTCGATCTCGATGCCCGCATCGACTTCGGCCTCTACCAGGCCAAGACCTGGGGACGGGAGCTTTACGAACGTTTCACCGTCTTGATGGACCGGTTCCATGTCTCTGGCTGGCGGCGGTGGTATTTCGTGGAGCCGCTGTCGGAGTGCCTGACCCTGGGCAATGCGGGCCTGTTGGTCATGCTGGCGCTCGCCATCCCCGCCTTCCGGGAAACCGCGGATGACGACTGGCTCAAGAAGTCCGAGCTCGCAGTAACATTCCTCGACCGCTACGGCAACGAAGTCGGCTCCCGCGGCATCCGACACAATGACGCGATCCCGCTCGATCAGTTCCCCGACCACCTGATCAAGGCGACGCTTGCCACCGAAGATCGTCGCTTTTACGAGCATTTCGGTATCGACTTTCCCGGCCTGTTCCGCGCCATGCTCACCAACGCGCGCGCCGGCGGCGTTGTGCAGGGCGGTTCCTCGATCAGTCAACAACTGGCGAAGAACCTGTTCTTATCGAACGAGCGCACAATCGAGCGCAAAGTCAAGGAAGCATTCCTCGCGCTCTGGCTCGAAGTGCGGCTGCCCAAGAACGAGATTCTCAAACTTTACCTCGATCGCGCCTATCTCGGCGGCGGCACTTTCGGGGTCGACGCAGCGGCACAGTTCTACTTCAACAAATCCGCGCGCGACGTGAACCTCGCCGAAGCGGCGATGCTGGCCGGCCTGTTCAAGGCGCCATCCAGATTTGCCCCGCATATCAATCTGCCGGCGGCGCGCGCACGCGCCAACGTCGTGCTCGACAATTTGGTCGAGGCCGGATTCATGACCGAGGGGCAAGTCTTCGGCGCACGCCGCAATCCGGCCATGGCAGTCGATCGGCGCGATGAGCGGGCGCCCAACTATTACCTCGACTGGGCCTTCGACGAGATGAAGAAGCTCGCCGACACCCTGCCCAAGTCGGTGCACGAACGAGTGTTCGTGGTCCGCCTCGCACTTGATGTCGACCTGCAAAAGCACGCGGAGAAAGCCGTTGAAGACTCGCTGCGACATTACGGCCACGAATACAAGGCCAAGCAAGGCGCTGCCGTGCTGATGGACGTCGACGGCGCGGTGCGCGCCATGGTGGGTGGACGCGACTACAGCGAAAGTCAATTCAACCGCGCCACCGATGCCATGCGTCAGCCCGGCTCTTCGTTCAAGCCTTATGTATACGCCACCGCGCTAATGAATGGGTACAAGCCCACCTCGATCGTGGTCGATTCGCCGGTATGCATCGGCAACTGGTGCCCGAAAAACTATGGCGGCGGTTTCTCCGGCTCGATGACGATGACCGAGGCGTTGAAGCGTTCGATCAATGTGGTCGCGGTGAAGCTGTCGATCTCGCTCGGTAACGGCAATCCGAAAATCGGGCGTGCCAAGATCAGAGAGACTGCGCGCAAGGCGGGCCTGCGCACGCCGCTTCCCGATACACCTTCGATGCCGATCGGAGCGGATGAAGTAACCGTCCTCGATCATACCGGCGCCTACTCGATCTTCCCCAACCTCGGCAAGGCGATGATGCCGCATGCGATCCTCGAAGTGCGCAGTGGCGCCGGCGAGTTGATCTGGCGTTGGGACCGCGACGGCAAAAAGCCGGTACAGGTGCTCACGCCGCAAGTCGCCATGGATATGAACATGATGATGAGCAAAGTCGTGGAGGAAGGCACCGCGAGGCGCGCCATCCTCGATGGCATCAGGGCCGCAGGGAAGACCGGCACCACCAATGCTTACCGCGACGCCTGGTTCGTGGGATTCACGGGCAACATGATCTGCGGCGTCTGGTTCGGCAACGACGACTACACCACCATGCACCAGATGACCGGTGGCTCGCTCCCAGCAATGACCTGGCACGAGATCATGGCCTATGCGCACCAAGGCATCGAACTTAAACCCATTCCCGGACTTGGCCCGCAAGCGCCCTCGGTGAGCCGCCCAGTGGTGGCGGAAGGCAAAAAAGACGGCGATGTAGCACCCAGCCGTCCAAACTCCGTTCTCACCAAGCGCGGAGCCGACGCGCTGGTCCGCGTCGAGCGGTTAATGGACGATGCCACGCGAGCGCTGGCAGTTCGCGGCGACATGACCAAAGCTTCAGACGATACCACGGCGAAAGCCCAAGGAAGTTTTGCGTCCGTATCCGACCAACCTCCACTCGACCGAACCCGCGGCGATTGAAGGCGGCCAGTGGTTTTTGCTACACCGGACGCCCCCACACTTACCTACCGGACCAACGTGCGCTTGCTTTTCGGAACCGTGTTTGCACTCGCAATTGCAGCCGCGGTCGGGCTTGGCGCGACCTGGATGGCCCTGACGCGAGGCAGCGCCTATGGCGGAGTCAATATCGGTGCATGGACAGGTTGGCCGAAGAATGGAACCCTTGGGATCGACCCTTATGCCCGCGCCACCGTCGCGCGCACCGGCGAACTGCCGGTCGGTTCGGGGGACGGAGTCGCATTCTATGCACGAACCGACGACGTTGGTCTGCCTCTCGACGGCCGCTGCGACGTACTGCTGAGCGGCACCACGCCACAAGCTCGATTCTGGACGATCACCCTGTATAATCCTGAAGGCCGACTCGTAGCCAATTCCACGCAGCGGCAAGGCTTCACCAGCCAGGAAATCATTCGCAACGCAGACGGCAGTTTCGAGATTCTTGTCGCCCCCCGCGCGCGCCCGGGCAATTGGCTGCCAACGGGCGGCGTGGAGAAGTACCTGCTGGTGTTGCGGCTCTACGACACACCGATCGGCATGGGGTCCCGAACCGGGTCGGAGGCCCCCATGCCCTCGATTACGAAAAGAGCTTGCCTGTGATCCGCTTGGCCTTATGGCTCTTGGGCGCGCTTCTGCTTGCGGGCGTGGTGCATCTGGCAACAGTCCTGCTCCTGCCCCGGATGGCAACGCAAGACGCCTATGCCCGCGTCTCCGGGATCGCTCCGATCAATACCGTCATTGCCATTCCTCCCCCGACTCCCGAGAAGGCGCTCATGCCGTTCATGGATCCGGCCTTCCAGGTGTCCGTCTGCCGCTACGATCTGTCACAGGGTCCATTGAAGTTTTCCGTGCCCATCACTCAGGCTTACACCTCCGTGTCGTTTTATACACGGTCTGACGTCGCGTACTACGCGATCAACGATCGCGCTGCCGGGCGCAAAGTCATCGAACTCGATCTGATGACAGCGGCACAACGCGCGGAACTGCCGGAGAACGAAGAGATCACGGCAGCAGACCGGTTGATCGTGGCGTCTCCGACGACTACGGGCCTGATTGTTATTCGCGCACTTGCGCCTGAGTCGGGATGGATCCCCGCCGTGCGAAATGCGCTCGCCGCAGCGCAGTGCCGCGCGCAATGAAACGGCGTGGTCTCCAATCGGGTTAAGAGACCATCAGTCCTTATCGATTTGCACGACGGCGGCGGCGGCGGCGCGCAGTGGTGCCCTGCTGCGGTTCAAGATCGCCGCTCGGCGCCCCCGCATGTCGTTCAATGCGGATGACCGGAAGGATGATCACGGCAGCTGATTCGGAGTTGGCTGCGATCGAACTTGGCGCGCGGGCGGCGCGCGCCGCCGCTTGAAAATTGATCACCGTACCCATGTCGTTGCCCCCGCCACCACCGCCGGATTTCCCAATGCGGTTCCTGCGCGATTTGAGACGCACAAGGTTAACGGTCCGCTAACGCGAGCGCTTTAGCCTGTTCAAATCCAAAGTGTTGCACTAAAGGCGCAGTAACTACCAATGAGGATTCCGGCTCCCGCGGGATTTCCTGGTCTTGAGGACCTGCTCGGCACCACATCCGACGACAGCAAGGATAGGTGCGCAAGTCTTTTGCGAGCTTTGACCGATCTTTACCTGCAGCGGCCCGTCCATACGCTCGAAGACGACCATTATTACACCGAGCTAGCCCTGCGACTCATCGATTCGGCGGACGTTTCGGAGCGAGCCACGCTGGCTGCCCGCCTTGCGGCCTGCCCGTCAGCTCCGCTCCCCGTCCTCAAGCGTTTGGCGCGCGATACCATCGAAGTCGCCGGTCACATTCTCCAGCATCTGCCGCACCTGAGGACGGCCGAATTCGAGTCGCCTACTGCGGCAGATACTCGCGCTCATTGGCAGATCATCGCGAGTGGGCTTCAGCGTACTCAGCCAGCCGCGCGCAGATCTCATCATGCGCATCCAGTCGGACCGTCCGAGCTATCGGAACTTTTTTATCGCGCGACTGCGCCGGAGCGCCGGCTGATCCTGATCAATCTCGAATATGCACTGTTCATCCCGACCCCATCGTTTCCGTCGATCGTACGCACGGATATCTGGCGTCTGGAGGCGGCCGCGCTCCACAAGGCGGAGACGCTCACACGTGAACTGGAACGCCTAAGCGGCGTATCCCAGTCGCAAGCCCGCCGGATCATCAATGACGAACTCGGTGAGCCAATCGTGATCACCGCCAAGGCCATTAACTTGCCCAAGGCGAGGTTGCAGCGCCTGCTATTGGTTTTGAGCTCCTGCCTCGGACAATGGGCCGATCGCCTCCATGAGCTTACGGAACTCTACGAGGAGATCAGTACTGGGGCGGCACGTAAGTTGATTGGCATTTGGCGCGAGGCCGAACACGGCGAGGGCGGTCGGCCGCGATACGCACCTTGTCATTTGATGACCCGCAGCAGAAAAGCCGGCGAACGCTTGTCCGAGCTCCCGCGGGTTGGACCCAGAACGCGATACAAGCCTTGGCCAGGAGAGTAACAGCTTACTCCGCCAGTTCAGGCAACGACCCGATCGAGGAAATGACGCCCGGCGCGGTCCTCAACTTCTAGGATCCAGGCGTCGGGGTCGAAACGCAGTTCCCGCGCGAGGCGTTCCTCGATTTTCGTCTCCGGAGCCGGTTGTTCACCGTGGCACCGGCTGAACAGCCGATCCGCTGGATGCGCATCGTCGAAGGCGCTCTGCGGCGCCGGCCCGAAGAGCTCCGCAGTGCCGTCGAGCCGGTTCAGCTTCACGAAAATGGCCCCAGCCTCCTCAGCACCGCGCCGCCGCACGGCGGCGAAAGCCCCTTCGGTGTGGCAGCGGCGTATGTAGGCCGCGACCCAGACAGCAGATTTCAGGCGCATGCCAGCGTCTCGTCGTCATGCTTGCCGAGCGCAAGCCAAGTACTGACTACATGCGTGACCAGGGATGAGAGCCCGCGTCCGTTTCCTTATAGTATGCGCGCCCAATCGCACGCGACCGGATCTTATTCCAGCGCTCGGCCGGTCATAGCGGCAAGTTCGCGCACGACGCGGTCGCTAGCCTGGCCCGTGATCGGCAGCTTGCGCTCGCGCTCGAATTTCTCGATCGCCGTCCTGGTGTCGCCGTCGATGATCCCGGTCGCCTTGATCTGCCCATAACCGTACTCCGCAAGCGCTCGCTGCAGGGCGATGACGCGATTCGAAGCTGGCGACCGTTCGACGACGCCATTACGCACCACAGACGCTGCAGCGGGCTTGCTCGGCGCCGGAAGCGCCGCCGGCTCGCTCGCCCGTGGGCGCGGGACCGCAGCCGACGAGCTGTGCGTTGCCGTCGTCGATTTCGTCTGCAGCGGGGCGCCTTTGAACATCGGCGCCGGGTGCAAGCCAGACTGCATGAACAGCACGTTGACGAGAACGGTGATCGTGAGCAGTGCTCCAACGACCACACCCAACGCATCTCGCGCCTTCCAACCCAGCATCGGCACTAGGCTCCTTGCGAGGTTGCCACAGGGGACGCTCTTCCTTCGGCCCGCACACGTCATTGCATTGTCCATTGTGCGCGCTCTCTCTTTTTATCCAGCAAGATCGTGTCAGAGGCCGCTTAAGCGAACGCTAAAGTAAGTACGAACCAAGAAGCCACGGACTTCTTTTCATCTACCGCCGTTGGCATTCGCAGCGAATTTCTAGCGAATGGTGAATCGTCGGTTGCCGAGCGGGCCGCAAGAATGTGCTCGGGCAGAGGCCACCTCATACGCGGACGTTCGCTTGCGCGGCGTTTGTCACCGCCACGTTACGATCAATTTTAGTTAAATGGGCTCCTTCAAAATTTGTGAAAAAGCATCGGTGATTTGCGTCTAACATGGACAAAAAGCATCAGGCGCTGCAAACCACTGTTTCAAGGCTTGCTGCTAGCGTCCGTCATGCAGCCGAACAGGGCAGAGCATGCGATTCGTTTTACGGGTGGCGTTTTGGCTCACCATCATATTGGCGTTACTGCCGAGCGGCGGATCGAAGCCACCGCCGAAGCTCAATGTGAGCACCATCGATGCCATTTCGGCGGCGCGGGCCACCCTCGGCGATGTGCGCTCGTTCTGCGAGCGGCAGGCCGACGCCTGTACGGTCGGATCGCAAGCAGCGGTTACCATCGGGCACCGCGCGCAAGCAGGAGCGAAGATGGTCTATGAATATCTCAACGAGCATCTTGGTTCCTCCGAAGCCGGCATGTCGCTAAATGGCGTAGCCCCTGACGCCGTCCCGCTGCCTGTCCCCCGGCGCTCCCAGCACACGCTCTCGCCTCCTGATCTGGGCTTACCGTGGCGTTCCCCACACGCGCCCAATCAGGTACGCAGCGATGGCCCGACCTGAGGGCATTTTCGAAATGCGGCCGGCTCCAATAGGGAGCCGGATTGGCGCATCGGCAGCTGGCCGCAGTCCCCATCCGCCAGTGGTCTTTTTGAGCAGCGGCATTCGCCTCGCCCAGCATCGATCCTATATATTGGATGTGCGTGAAACCATGATTGCGAATCCGTCGGAAACTGGCACGACCATCGACGAAATCGTCGACAATTTTTCGCTGCTCGAGGAGTGGGACGACCGCTACCGCTACGTGATCGAACTCGGCCGCGGCTTAAGCGCCCTCCCAGAGTGCGACCGTAGCGAGGCAAATAAAGTTCAGGGCTGCGCGAGCCAGGTTTGGCTCGCAACCACCGTCCACCCGGACGGGCGAGGCGGACCCGTACTCACGTTTTCTGGCGACAGCGATGCTCACATCGTGCGCGGGCTGATCGCGATCTTATTCGCAATCTTCTCCGGCAAGCGGGCCGCCGACATTCTCTCTGCCGACGCGATCGCGCTATTCGAGCGCTTGGGCCTACGGGAGCACTTAACCCCCCAGCGATCAAACGGGTTCCGCTCCATGGTCGAGCGCATTCGTGCAGACGCACGCGCGGCGCTGGCACCGGCGGCGTAAACCGCGACCACGGATTCCGCGCACCAATCAAAGCGGCTTGCCCATAACCCGTCTTACCGAGCGCGACCGCGAGTCCTTACGATCATGCCGCCGCATTGCGATCCTGCCTGCGCGGCTATCTGCGTCGGCGCCGCTGCTGGCCGAGGCCCATTTGTTTAGCGAGACGCGAGCGAGCCGCCGCATAGTTCGGGGACACCATCGGATAATCTGCCGCCAAGCCCCACTTCTCTCGATACTGCTCCGGTGTCAGGTTATATTGCGTCCGCAAATGACGCTTGAGCGACTTGAATTTTTTTCCGTCCTCAAGGCAGACGAGATGCTCCGCCGTGATCGACTTCTTGACCGAAACCGCGGGCCTGCGCGCCTCGCTAGCTGCCTCGCTCTGGCCCCTCACGATCCGGGTCAAGGCGCCATGCACTTGACTGATCAGTGCAGGTAGGTCGGAAGCCGGGACCGAATTGTTGCTGACGTAAGCCGATACGATCGAGGCAGTCAGCTCGATGAATATTCCACCTGGTGTACCGTTGCTCATCGGTCATTGCCGCGTTTTGATATTCGACAGATGTATCAAAAGCCACGCTGCTATATATTCAGAGTGGTTCTATGCTTGCAGCATATGGAAGGCAATTTCCACTATTCAGCACGGAAATGATGAGAATATTGCGTTCTACTCTAGCCAACACATGACAGAAGTTGGCGCTCGCCGCCGAGCGCCGAGGTGCAGATGCGCCACGACACCGATGTCAGTGGCAACTGTCAGTGGCAACCGGACAAAAAATTGCTTACGTCCGGCGGGTTGGCTTCAGAGGCGGTCTGCTTACGAGTTGCTTTCGATATGCGCGCGCAGTTCTGCAATCGAGCCGAACTTCACCGTTCCGTGCGGCAACTTGGCCTCGATCGATCCGTCTCTATAAAGCGTGTAGGCCATGCCATCGACCACGCCGGATTTGAGAATTGCGTTGCCCTGCGGCTCTTCGAGAGGTGCGGCCTTTGGCGGGTGATCTTCGGTGGCTATGCCATGCTCCGGCTGGGACGCTTCGACTGAAGATTCGCTTTCGAAACGTCTGCCGGCGCGGGTTTCCGAAGGCCATACGGCGTCAAAGTTCTCGCGCCGAGACACCGGACGCGCAGGCTTCGACCGGAACAAGAAATCAAGCCGCGAGGCCTTCAAAGCTTCGACCGCCGCGCCGCCCGCACGATCTTCTGACGAAACCTCCGGTTCGGGTGGCACAGCTTCGAACGTGCGCGGCTGATGCGTCTGAAGATGCGCGGCGGCGTTGGGAGAGAGCGTCACTCCCTCCTCGTCAGCAACGATCGAAGGCTCGGCCGTCTGCAATCGCTCTGTGGCCGAGACCTCGGCAGGTGACGGACCAGTCGCCACATGGGCGTCGACCGGAGGCACCTGTAACGCTTCCGGTTTCGGCGGGGCGGAGTGTGCTTGAACCGGCCTGGCACGGACTGTGGGTGCTGAAGTGGTGAGGTTGGCGGGAACCGTCATCGGCTGCACGAATTCGGGCGGTTCGCCGGAACGAGCCGTGGGCCGGATGGCAAGCCGGGTGCGCATCGTCTCCCTGAGGCGGCCCAACTCCGCCACCACAGCGGCAAGACCGAGCAGGACTAAGCCCCCGGTGAGCGCGCTGACACCGGCAACGATGAGCGTGGTTCCCAGAGTGAACTCATTGATAGGAATACCGAATCCGATCGCGGCAACCCCTGCCGCGGCGACTGCGATGCCCAATAACGACAAGATCACAGACATGTTCGCGCCCTGCCCCGCCCCGCCTTCTCGGCAGCAGCTATGATGCTATGGTTAGCAAAGAATTTGATCGCGTTCCGCTTCAAACCGCAAGAATTAATGTGGCGCCGCAGGCGCCTAATCCGGTCTTGATTAACACCAGCGGCAGTGAAATCGCGCAACCGTCACGACCACGTGCTCCTGAAAGCGAGGTCAATTCTCGGAGGAAAACACTTCCCACCGCTCCCTCTCTGGCCTGGGGCGCCGACCAGCATGGCCTGCTCGAAGTTCGATCCGTTGCCCTGACGCCCACTCCGGCCTAATGACTTAATCCCGGAACCGAGGGCTGGCGGGCATTGTTAGCAGGGAGAGCCCTCGTCCCGACCGTTTCATCATTTGAGGAGTAGACCGATGTCTTTCACGCTGCCCGATCTTCCCTACAAGTATGACGCGCTCGCCCCTTATATGTCGCGCGAAACGCTCGAATACCACCATGACAAGCACCACCTCGCTTACGTCAACACGGCCAACAACCTCATCAAAGGCAGCGAGTGGGAAGGAAAATCGCTCGAAGATGTCGTGAAGGGAACGTTCGGAAAGAACGCGGGCCTCTTTAACAATGCCGGTCAGCACTACAACCACCTACATTTTTGGCAGTGGATGAAACCCAACGGCGGCGGCGACAAACTTCCCGGCAACCTCGAAAAAAAGATCGTTGCCGATCTCGGCTCGCTCGCAAAAATGAAGGAGGACTTTATTCAAGCCGGCGTCACCCAGTTCGGGTCAGGTTGGGCTTGGTTGGCGATCAAGGATGGCAAGATCGTCGTCACCAAGACACCGAACGGCGAGAACCCGCTGGTTCATGGCGGCAAGCCGATCCTTGGTTGTGACGTGTGGGAGCACTCCTACTATATCGACTACCGCAATCGGCGGCCCGACTATCTGAAGGCCTTTGTCGATCATCTGGTCAACTGGGAATACGTCGCCAAAATGTACGATGCGGCGATGAAATAATCGCTCGCTTTCATTCCGGGCTATGGACGCCGCTCCGATGATCGGGACGGCCTGAGCCTGCCACGCGCGCACGCGCCAACATGCGGCTTTTGCCGCGAAAACATAGGCCGCATTCGCAGGTAAGTTCGCTGGCAGCACCTTTGCGGTTCGCGTCATGCATGCGCGACGATAAACAAATGACGCCATAATCGGCCGCTAAACCGATCCCCGCGCAAAGACCTGAGCCGACCCGTGGCCCTCGCAATTCCCGTTTCCGCGCAGTCGTCACGAGACGTGACGATGAGCCACATCTTCGATCGGCTTGCGCTCGCGGTGCTTGGCGTCCTCGGCGTCATAGCGCTCCTGACATTCCGCGATTACGGGCTGAGCTGGGACGACTTTGCGCATGCAGAGTACGGGGATCTCCTGGTTAAATTCTACGCGTCGGGTATGCGCGACCAGCGCGCGTTATCGTGGGTGAATCTCTACTATTACGGCGGCGGCTTCGATCTGCTCGCCGCGCTCGCGGCCAAGTTTTTGCCTTTCTCGTTGTTCGAAACTCGCCGGCTAGTCGGTGCGGCCGTCGGGATTGTAGGGCTGTTCATTACGTGGCGGATCGGCCGGCGGGTCGGCGGACCAGCGGCAGGGCTCATCGCGCTCCTCCTCCTTGCGACCTGCCCGCTCTATTACGGCCACATGTTCATGAACCCGAAGGACTCTCCATTCGCCGTGGCCATGGCGATTTTTCTCCTCGGTCTGGTGCGCTGCTTCGAAGAGTACCCACGCGTATCGATCGCAACCGCTGCCATCACCGGCGCTGGTTTCGGCCTGTCTTTTGGATCCCGCATCATGGGCGTATTCGGAGCACTCGAGGCACTCGCGGCGCTCGGCTTGGTTTTCGCGTTTGAGTGCCATGCGCGGGGCATCAGGTCGGCAGGTGCACGGCTTGGACAATTTGTTTTGACGCTCGTGCCTGCCTTGGCACTCGCTTACGCGGTAATGGCGCTCGTTTGGCCATGGTCCGTGAGCCACCCGCTCAACCCAGTGCGCGCAGTCGAATATTTTTCGCATTTTTTCGAAAAGCCGTGGCACGAGCTGTTTGATGGCCGCATCATTTCTGTTCCGGAAATGCCTCGTAGCTATGTGCCGACGTTGCTCGCGCTCAAGCTGCCGGCGATCCTGTTATGCCTGGGATTGATGGGCGCAGCGGGGGCGCTGGTGACAGCCTTCAGAGGCGCTCTTGCCATACAGCGTCGCGCCGTCTTGCTCCTAGTCGCGTTGGCGGCACTGTTGCCGCTCGCCGTTGCCATCGGGCTGCGGCCGGCGATGTACAACGGCATTCGCCATTTCGTGTTCGTCTTGCCTCCCTTCGCGGTGCTCGGTGGCCTTGCCGGCGCCGTTCTCGTCGACGCCGCCTCACACAAGTTCCGCTCGGCGGCCGTTGCGGCGGCCATTCTCCTCCTCGTTGGCACTGCGATGCCTATCGCCGAGATGGTGCGGCTGCACCCTTATGAATATACCGACTTCAACGCATTGTCCGGCGGCGTGCGGCGAGCGCGCGATCGTTACATGCTCGATTACTGGGGTCTCTCCTTCAAGCAGGCTTCCAAGGCGCTGTTAGCGGAGCTGGCCGAACGTCACGAGACCAAGCCCGCTAATCGCCGATGGAAGATTGCCGTCTGCGGGCCGCATCGTTCTCCGCAGGTGGAACTCGGCCCTGATTTCGAGACCACCTGGGAGCCAGTGGGCGCCGACTTTGCAATGATGCTTGGGGAATTCTATTGCGCAACTCTTGACGCGCCGCTGCTAATCGAAATCGTGCGCGACGGCGTCACCTATGCCCGCGTCTACGAGATCCGCGGACGCTCCATCCCAACCTTGCTGACACGACCGGGCCTCTGACCTCGCTCTTTGCTACCAACTGCAGACCGCAGACTAGTCGAGGGGCCAGCGCCGGGTGCCACGGTCAGCGCTGCCGAAGGTTGTGAGGATCGCTCGCTGACGCCGCGGCCGCGTTGACGATTGCTGAGCGGGATCGATACTATCGCACAAAATCAACGAAGAATTCGGGGAGGATAAAAATGCGCCTTGCTCTTTCGCTTCTGCTGGCAATGGTCTTGCTGCCGATCGCTTCCATGCCGACCACCTACGCACAGGACAACGCTGTTTACGTCGTGAGCTATATCGACGTTGCGCCGGCTGCGCGCGGGATGGCCACGAGCCTCTTGCGGCAGCTGGCGAGTGCCAGCCGCAAGGACGAGGGCAACATGCGCTTCGACATCCTGCAGCGCGCCGCTCCATCCAATCAATTCGCGATCGTAGCGATCTGGAAGGACCAAAAAGCCTACGACGCGCATCTGGCGGCCTCGCACACCAAGGAATTTCGCGAGAAGATCAAGCCACAGCTCATCAGCGCGATAGACGATCGGGTACACACGGGGATGGAGATCGCGGCGACGCCGGCAGGAAAAAACGGGCGGGGCGCCATCGTTGTGGTGACGCATGTGGACGTTCCGCCGCCGAAGAAGGACGAATGCATCGCGGCCCTCAAGACATTGGTGGCCGATAGCCGCAAAGATCCTGGTTCCGTTCGTTTTGACGTGTTCCAGCAGGGCAATCGGCCGAACCACTTCTCGGTCGTTGAGATTTGGAAAAGCCAGAGCGCGTACGAGGCTCACATCACGGCAGTGTCGACAAAGAAATTTCGCGATCAACTCACGCCTATGAGCGGCGCGCTCTATGACGAGCGGCTGTACCGGGCGATCTAGCAGGCCATCTCTATCTCAAGACTCGGACGACAGCCGCACGGGCCTTTGATCGGCAAAAATCGCCCCGTGCGTCAAAGAAGGCTCACGGGGCTCATGGCTGCTCTGGATGACGTCAGTGGGTCTTCCAGCGCGCCCTCGCTTCGGCGCCTGACTGTTTGAGATGGACACTGTCGTCGACGTGGTCGACCCACGCAAGTGGAATGAAGTGATGCTCGCCGCCCGCGTCGGCATCATCCTTCGTCAATTTGACCTGATCCCGGCCTTCCAAACCATCCACGGTGCCGACGTGCACGCCGTCCGAACCGAGGACCTCCATATGTTCCTTGATCGTCGTCGGTGCGACCATGCGAGTCCTCCATACTTTCAATAATAAACTCGAATAATGGGCTGCGGTTCCTCAGCAAAATGATCCTGGTTCCCTGCAGTTCAAACCGCCAGCGATGCCAAGATTCGCGCCCAGCTGCGCGTGCCTTTGTGAAATGAGGTCAAATCGAATTTCTCATTTGGCGCATGCACCCGGTCGTCATCGAGCGCGAAGCCGACCATAATCGTGTCCATTCCAAGAACCCGCTTGAAGTCGCCGACGATCGGGATCGAGCCACCCTCCCCAATCGCGATCGCTTTCTTGCCCCACTCGGCGGCAAGCGCGGCGCGGGTTTTGACGAGCGCCGGGTTGTCGAAGGGAAGCTGCGTTGCCGAGGCGCTGGCGAAACTCTTAAACTCAACCCTGGCATCGGCAGGAAGGCGCGTGCGCACGAACGCGTGGAAGGCAGCGCGAATTTTTTGCGGGTCCTGCGCACCCACCAGCCGAAACGATACTTTTGCCATGGCCTCAGCCGGAATCACAGTTTTCGCCCCTTCGCCGGTATAACCGCCGATCACTCCATTGATCTCGGCGGTCGGCCGCGTGGCGATCTGCTCGATCAGCATGCGGTCCTTTTCACCCGCTGGCACTTTGAGCCCGACCTCGCGCAGGAAATTTTCAGGCGTGAGGTCGAGCCCCTTGAGGTCGGCCTTAATCTCCGGCGGCAACTCGCTCACGCCGTCGTAAAAGCCGGGAATCGTCACGCGGCCATCCTCGTCGTGCAGGTCGGCCAGGATGCACGCAAGCACCCGCAGCGGGTTTTGCGCTGCGCCGCCGAATAGACCGGAATGGAGATCCCGGTCGGCGCAAGAAAGCTTGACCTCCTCGTAAACCAGTCCGCGCAAAGACGTAGTCACCATCGGCGTCATGGGATCCCACATGCTGGTATCGCAGACCAGCGCGAGATCGAGTTTGAGCTCATCGGCGTTGTCTTTGACAAAGCCGAACAGGTGCTTGGAGCCGCACTCCTCCTCGCCCTCGATCATCATGGTGATGGGAAGGGGCAATTGGCCGGTGACGGCCATGAAGGCACGACATGCTTCCACGAAGGTCATCAACTGGCCTTTATCATCGCAGGCACCACGCGCCACTATGATCTTGCGGCCATCCGGCAACGTCGCGACGCGCGGCGCAAACGGCGGCGCCTCCCAAAGATCGAGAGGATCGACCGGCTGGACGTCGTAATGGCCGTAGAAAAGGACGCGCGGCGCCTTACCCTGGGAGCCGCCCTTGCCGACCACTATGGGATGGCCTTCGGTCGGCCGAACACTGGTCTTAAATCCGATGCGCGAGAGATCGTTGGCGACGTACTCGGCGGCAGATCGACACTGCTCCCTATAGGTTAGGTCGGTGGAAATCGACTGGATCCGCAGGAACTCGAATAGCCGTTCGAGGCTTTGGGGGAGATCGGCGTCGATTTTATCCAAGACCGCTGGCAGGGCTTGCGCGGGAGTCATGTCGATCGTGCTCTCTATTGGCTAGCGATCATCACGCCGATTGCGGAAAGCTATCATACTCGACGCCCGCCGCGCAGCGCTAACGAACTGCATTGCATTCCGGAATACAGCGTCTCTGCAGATGGAAACACCGCATCCAGCAGCGAGCAACGCATCTCCGGTTATGGCGTTTGTCACATGTGGCGATGTAGAGCGGAGCGAGTATGCCTTCCGGACAGACGTGACGACCGTGATGCGCGAATGCAACAACGTGTCTCGAGTTTTCTGGTCAGTGCTTGTGTTCTGAACTTTTGCGAGACTAATATATAGCTAACCTGCCGAGAGTGCGGGGCTG
>Ga0126379_10000956_pt1 | contig 17008 bp, 13 predicted proteins | sample PanSoiMetPlot_24_FD_92640 | JGI IMG/M metagenome (GOLD analysis project Ga0126379, IMG submission 92640) | Tropical forest soil microbial communities from Panama - MetaG Plot_24 | ecosystem: Environmental > Terrestrial > Soil > Tropical forest > Bulk soil | place: Panama | collected 2016-02-17 | reverse complement strand
TTTATCGGCAATCTCGCGGGGCAGTGTGGAAAACGGGCGGCCACCAATCCGGGACACGAATTGACAGAGTTCGCATTGCCTGTCGTGTCGGTTTAAAGCCGAATATGCTTTTGCGTAGTTCGCCTGCAGTTTTTGCAATTCATCGCCAATTTGCTTCCCGGTTAGGTTAGCTCCGGCGGCTTCATCGCGCCGGCGGCGCCAGATCTCCAAGGCATTCTGGCAATCGTATAGCAATTGTTCGTAATCGCTGCAAATAGCAGTCTTGAAGGAGACTTCTTGTGACATTGTGTATTCCCCCTTTGGCCCGTGGTCTTCGCTGAACTTGGCGTCGTTCGAGTAAAGGAGCATTCCAAGCTCCATTGTGCTAAGTGCTTGGAACGTTGGATCTTGTGGGGAAAAAGCAACAACGAACTAGTACCCAAGTTTCGCGTGATTTTCGCGGCTAAGTTGTACTTTTTACAGCTTAGAAAACACAGGAAACATGGCGAGGGTCAAGCGAGGGACGCGTCAACCTACAACAATCCTGTTAGCTGCGACCTCAAGCATTTTCCCGAGAAACCGCCTGTAGCTCCGGCCTTCAGGCCTGCGTCACTTCTGTGAGTAGGTGCGAACGCCTTGAGCGAAGGATTCGCGCCACGCCAAGCTGACCGTATCCCTCAAAGGCATACAAACTGGTCTCCCCTTCCTGTCCTTTGAGGAGAAACGTCCTTGCCAATCCCAGGCGCAGTTTTTCCAGCACGTGAATGGAACCGCAATCCCGCGGCGGTGCCGTTCCCGCGAAGCGTCTCAGCCCCAGTGAGGTTCGCCCGTAATTCATTGCCGCGGCCGGCGACGCATACCCTTCGCCCAAAAGCGTTTCAGAAACGCAAAACCGATTGCGAAGTGTTGCATGGATTCACGTTTCAGAAGGCCGCAAATGCCAAGTGGCACTCCCGCTTCCTTCCGCGCCACCCGGAACAGTCCGAAGCCAAGTTGCTTGTAACTGGCCGCCGGCCCGCCACGATATAGCGGCCGAGCCTGCGCTTTGCTGACGTCGCCGTCGCCAATATTCCGAGGGAATGCTGGTTCATTGAGAAGTTCAAGGATGAAATCAGCGTCATCGGCGCGCAAGTGCAGCAAGAAGAACCGTTTGGTGTCGAGAATATTCACTGGCTAATTCCGTTCCTTACCGCGCGCAACTCACGCCCGGGGGTGGTGCAAAGTTGCGGCCTACGATATCCTAAGACGTAAAGAAGTTGTTAAGATTTCCGAACAACGTCCCCAAGACACAGGAAAACTCAATGAGTGAGATCAAGACCACTACGCCGAAAACCGAGCGGCCCACCTGGAAGCCTGCTGGCAAAGTCCACGCCAGCGAACAGCCGCTCACGTACCCGCTGCAGCGGGAATTTGCGGAGCCTGACTGGACGCGCTTGCCGGGTTATCGCGGCGTGACGAAAGAACACTGGGAGACCGCGCTGTGGCAGCGGCGCCATACCGTCAAGAACCTAAAGGAACTCAAGGATGCTTTTGGGGAACTGATTCCCGATTCACTGATGGCCGGTATCGAGCGCGACATCAAAGAGCGCGCCACTATGTCTATCCTTGTGCCGCCGCACATGCTCAACACCATGGACTCCGCCGATCTGTGGAATGATCCGGTGCGGCGCTATATGTTGCCCGCGTTCGAAGATCGTCATCCGGAATGGCCCAGCCATCCGAAGGCCAGCCGCGATTCGCTTCACGAAGCGGATATGTGGGCGGTGGAAGGGTTGACGCACCGCTATCCGACTAAGGTGTTGGCCGAACTATTGTCCACCTGCCCGCAGTACTGCGGCCACTGCACGCGCATGGATCTGGTCGGCAACGACGTTCCGCAAGTAGTGAAGCTGAAATTTCAGGTGCCGCAAAAGGACCGCTACCAACAGATGTTGGACTACTTGCGCGTCACTCCGTCGGTGCGCGACGTCGTAGTCAGCGGCGGCGACATTGCCAACACGCCGATCGCCACGCTGGAAGATTTCTGCTCTAAGCTGATGGACATTCCCAATATCAAGGATATTCGCCTGGCAACGAAGGGCCTGATCGCTATCCCCCAACATTTTCTGCAGGACGAAGTGCTGGCGGGCTTGCAACGCCTATCGATGAAGGCGCGCGAGCGCGGCGTTGACATTGCCGTGCACACGCACGTGAACAACGCCCGACAGGTGACGCCGCTGGTGCGCAAGGCAGTGCAGGCGCTGTTGGATATGGGTTATCGCGATGTGCGCAATCAAGGTGTGCTGTTGCGCGGAGTGAATGCCAGCGCCAAGCAACTGCTGGAACTTTGCTTCGCGTTGCTCGATCACGGCAAGATCATGCCTTACTACTTCTACCAGTGCGACATGATCCCGAACGCCGAGCACTGGCGTCTGGCGATTCACGAGGTGCAGCAACTGCAGCACGACATCATGGGCTATCTGCCCGGCTTTGCCACCCCGCGCATGATTTGCGATGTGCCGTTCGTCGGCAAGCGTTGGGTTCACCAGGTGAAGGAGTACGACCGGCAGCTCGGCATTTCCTACTGGACGAAAAATTATCGCACAGGCATCGAAGCCGATGATCCCGAAGCGTTGAAGCGGCGCTACGAATATTACGACCCGATCTACACTTTGCCGGAACTGGGCCAGGAATTCTGGCGCGAGAAGAACCAGCGGCAAACACTCTCAAAGTAGAATACCCGGAATGTGAACTAGCGCGGAGCTGACGAGGCGGCGTGCTTGTCGCGGAGATCGCACAGATGCCACGCCCACAAGAATCGCTCCGCAAAGATGAGCAGAGCGGCGGCGATGATGGCGAACCCGATGCCCGGGGACGTGTGCCGGAGGTGATTTCCGGCGCACAGGAGAAGTATCAAAACTATGTCGCGCATCCAACCCAAGGCGATGAGGGACTTGACCAAAGGGTGCCTCCTAGTTCTAGTACTAGGATAGCAGCTGTCATAGCGTCCGCAAGCAAAGCCAAGCATACCTGTGCCTTACGGCGTACCGGCCTGATGGCCAGTTTCGTTCTCGAGGCGACATTCCGCGAAATTAACGCAGCGATTCAGCGCAGCGAAAACTCGATGCGGCGGTTGTGGAATTTGCCTTCGTCTGTGTCGTTTGGGCCTACGGGCTTGGTATCGCCGTAGCCTTTGGCGACCAGCATGTCGCCATTGACTCCTTGCTGGATAAGGTAAGCGCGAACCGCGTCCGCCCGCTGTTGAGACAGCGTCATGTTCGAGGCGGAGTCACCGGTATTGTCGGTGTGCCCGCCGATTTCAAGAGCGGTGCCGCCCGGAGCAGACTTGAGTGCAACCGCTACACGATTGAGATAATCGTCCGAATCGGTCGGAATCTGCGCGCTGCCCGACGCGAAATTGATCACATTAAGGTTGAGCGCAGCGACGAGATCCTGGCCAGAGAACCCCGGCTTCAGCGCCGCAAGAGCCGAACTTGCTTTTTCGGTGGCGATACGCACTTGCTCGGCGGGGTCCCAAGCTACATTTTTCGCTGCCTGTCGCGAATTCCAGATCCAGTAACCCACGAGAAATATCGCCAGGAGCGCCAGTACGGGCCACAGCCAAGCAGGGACACCGGCTTTCTGTGCGGTGCGTTCCGTGGCGTAGGCAGCCCGGCGGGTTCCAGCGGCCACCGCTCCAGTTGCGCTACTAGCGTAGGCCAAGACCTCCGAGGAAAAGTGCGTCGGAATAATTCCTCCTGGAGCGAGTCGATTGACAAGCTTGGGAACCATGAAGGCAAGCGCAGATGCTGCCGTGGAATAGGCAAGACCTGCTTTTGAAGCGATCTTATCAATTGAGTCGCGACCAATTGCAGCTTCCAGAGAGGTACTGGAAATCGGCCGAGGTTCGCCGGTTCCTAGCCACGAGGATACAAAATCACCCAATCCCGATTTACGGAGTCGATCAACGAATGCTCCCAAGCCTCCGGGCATTTCATTGATCATCGCCAATAGGCCGGACAGCAGGGAAGTGGTCTTCGTGCTGCTTATCCCGAACTGGTTGCTAGCTTCCGCCAAAACCGCGTCGAATGTACCCATATCGTCGCTCCTCACATTAGGATAGCTGGGATGTTTGAAGCAGAAAAAGCCGGGGCGGAATCGGGGGGCAGCGTAACAGATTGCCGAAGATATGGGAAGTCCGTAGTGCATTTTCAGCATTGCCAAGATTCGATTGGATGCACTACCATCCCCTAATCCTGAGACTCGGAGCCTCGGCAACGACGCCGGGAGGGAAACTGATCGTATGCCCGGTGGCAGGGGTGCCGCATTCCTCTATAAGTACCTGGAACTCTCAACGCGATTTAGGTCTGTAGTTGTGACCTGTGTGCTGGCGGCGAACTTGCTTCTCGCAGGCTCGATAGTCTGCCCCGCCAAAGAAGCCAACCAAAAAAACATCACCGCACGAAAAAACGTCTTGGTACTACTGCCCGACAATCTTGGATTTGAAGGGCAGATGGATCTCGTCCAGATTCTGCGGAAGGAACTGGACGTCCCCGATCAGGTCGACTTGCATGTGGAGGCGCTGGACCTGATGAGGTTGAAAAATTCGGAGAACGATAAGAAATTCGCGGACATCTACCGAACAAAATATGAAAACGTGAAGATGGACGTAGTGGTGGCTGGCCAACGCCCGGTTTTGGAATTCCTGCTGAATCATCGCAATGATCTGTTTCCCGGAGTTCCAATTGTGTTTGGGATCGTTCCGAAAGACAAACCGGCTCCGACCCAGAAGTATCCCGGAGTGACCGGGGTAGTGGAGCCGCTGCATTTTGAAAGGACTCTGGACCTGGCGCTCGCGCTGCAACCCGACACCAAGAAAGTAGTGCTGATTGTCGGTTCGTCTCCGCGTGACAAGTGGCTGGGGTGGATCGCAAGGGAGCAAATCAAGTCATACGAAAACCGCGTGCAGGTTGAGTATTGGGAAGGGCCGACGGCGGAAGAGGCCAACGAGCGTCTCAATCGACTCTCCGCGGACACCATCGTTTGTTACGTCGTGGAGTACAGCGACCACCTGGGACGAAGTTATTCCGACTTGCAGTATCTGGAAAGAATTGCGCCGCACTCGCCGGTTCCTATTTACGGCTTTGTGTCCAGCTACGTCGGGCATGGTGCAATCGGCGGCTACGTGTATGATCCGCAAGACGAAGCGAAGAAAATCGCCACGCAGGTAAAGTCCATCCTCGCAGGGAAGAATCCCGACGATTTGCCCATTCTGGAAGCTAGCATGTACACGGCCGTGGATTGGAGGGAACTGCGACGCTGGAGAATCCCCGAGGCGCGGGTGCCTGCGGGTGCGCGGGTGGAGTTTCGCGAACCGCCGGTGTGGAGAAAATACAGCTATTACTTTTGGGCGATAGCGGGATTCGTGGCGCTGGAAACGGCGTTGGTGCTATTGCTGCTCGCGCAGATCAAGAGAAAAAATCGCGCGCAGCGAATGCTGGAACGGCGCTTCGCCATTGAACGCGTGGCAGCCCAATGTGCTGAGCGACTGGCTCACTGCCCCGCTCAGGCAGTGGACCACGAGATTCAAAAAGCCTTAGAGGCGGTGCTCGAAGCGGAAAGGGCCGACCGGGGCATTTGGGTGACGGTGGATGCCGACGGCGAGCTTGCAGGAGAGCGATTTTTGGCGCTACGCGACAAGAGCGAGGACGCCAAGATCTGTGAACGAGCAGAGGTGCCCTGGATTATGGGGCAAGTCGCCGGAGGAAACCCCGTCTCCATTTCGAGCCTCGAACAACTGCCGGAAGCCGCGGGGTTGGATCGCAGCAATCTTGACGCTAAGGGTATCCAGTCGATGGTGGTGGTGCCTTCTGGCATGGACACTGAGGGAAGAGGCGCGCTGGTGCTCTTAAGCAAGACTCCCGGAAGAGTCTGGCCCAATCCGTTGGTGGCGCGGCTGGGGATGATCGGGAGCCTATTTGGAAACGCCGTGGGACGGCGGCGAGCGGAGCAACAGTTACGTGAGAAGCAAGAGTGGCTGGACTTGGCATTAGAAGCGTCGATGACTGCGCTGTGGGAACTGGACGTACGCAGCGGAAGAGTGCGGTGGTCGCAGCGACAGAGTACGCTGCTCGGCAAGGAGCCGGTGGAACTGGAAGCCTCCTACCAGAAATTTCTGGAGTTGATTCCCGAAGAGGACCGGGAAGATTTGCACAGAAGAGCGCTGGCGCTGCTGTCAAACAAAGAAGGAGACGACGCCATTGTCACGGAGTGGAGATTTCATGAGCCCGGCGGAGCTATTCGCTGGTTGCTGTTCCGGGGACAGGTATTCCGTGACGAGCGAGGAAAGCCACTCAGGTTGCGAGGTGTGAACGTAGACATAACGGATTTGAAACAGGCAAAAATGCAGTTGATGCAGTTGACGGAGCGGTTGATTCGAGCGCAAGAGGATGAAAGGCAAAGGCTGGCGCGGGACTTGCACGACGACATTGGCCAGCGATTGTCACTGCTGATTATCGGCCTAGACCGGTTGAAGCATGAACTGTCAATGGAAATGCGCCGAGAGCGCGAACAGGTAGCGGTTGCGCTGGACGAGGCAAGCGCGCTGGCGACCGATATTCATGGACTGTCGCACCAATTGCATTCCTCGAAGCTGCAACATCTGGGATTGAAGTCGGCGCTGCGGGAACTGTGCTCACAGATGTCGCGGCAACATGCCATTGAGGTCGAACTGTTCACGGGAACCTCGCCATGGGTGGTTACGGCGGAGAAATCTCTGTGCCTGTACCGAGTGGCGCAGGAGGCGCTAAAGAACGCGGCGAAGCATAGTGGCAGCGCAAAGATCGAGGTGGGGTTGGAAGCGCTACATGGCATGCTGCAACTGAGGGTTAGGGATAATGGTCGGGGATTTGACGTAAACAATTATGAGCCGGGACTGGGGCTTGCCAGCATGCGCGAACGAATGAGGATGGTGGGCGGTACTTTGGAGATTCACTCGGCTCGGGGACAGGGAACGGAAATCGTGACGCGAGTGGAAGTCTGTGTCGTGGTGCAGTCAGCCAGTGCGGATTGAAAGAACCGCGAAGCCGCCTCAGTTCTGTTGTACAAGCTTCTGTTTGATGGCAAACCGCAGCAAGTCCGAATTGGTTTCCAATCCGAAGTCTTGCATGATGCGATATTTGTGGAAGGCCACGGTGCGTGTGGCGACGTTCAGGATCGCCGCCGCCTCTTTCATGGTATGCCCTTCAGCAAGTAGTTGCAGGACCTCCCGCTGGCGGGGTGTCAGCGCGCGGGCAACTTCAGAGCGCGGGTCGCGCAGGGGACTTTCTTCCAGGCCCATGCGCACCGCGGGCGTAACGTATTTGGCGCCCTTCAGGACTTCGCGCACCGCCTTCAACAACTCCGAACCGGCCGATTTCTTTAGCAAATAGCCCGATGCCCACTTGCCAAGAGCTTCCGCGGCAATCTCCGTATCTTCGTTCATGGTCAGAACGATGATCTTCAGTCGAGGCATGGAGTCCTTCAGTTGCGCTCCGGCGTCGAGCCCGTTGAGCAAAGGCATGTTTAGGTCGACGAGCGCCAGATCGGGTTTGAAGTCATCCGCCGCGCGCAACAAGGCGCGGCCATCCGACACCGTCCCAACAACCTGAAATTCAGGTTCGAGAAGTTTTTTGAACGCCTCAGCGACCAGCGTATGATCGTCTGCGATAAGAATACGTGCTTTGGTCAACGATGGACTCCCCACCCCTGGGAATCGGCCAATCCAGTGCCCCACCCCGTCAATAATATTGCCTGAAAGGATACCTCAGCAGGAACGCTTTGGGAATGGTAATCGATGAAAGAACCAAAGGAGAGTAGGAGGGAGGAATAAATCGCCCAAAAACAGCAGTGCCCACTATCGAGCAACCCCTCGCAGCCCAGAGATTCTCCGCCCAAGAATCACTGGAAGCACTCCGCCCCGTCAAAAACGAGACAATTCTGCCATCTGCGCAAGGCTGCTCGAAAGTGAGCACGAGTGGCTGGAAGCTTTCGAGAGACCGCGCTGAAGATTGAGTGTAACCATGCCTCATCCTTCAGCGGGATAGAGCATGAAACGGAATGGAGAAAAGGGGAACTGTCAAAAGTAACAGTTTGTGAAAATATAAGGTTCCGGAAACCCTACTGCGCGGGCAAGCATGTAGGACGCGACTCGCTTACCCCCGTGACAGGGCTGAGAAAACTGCCATAACGATTTTGTAGGGAATTACGCCCGCGAAGTTTGCGTCGATGCAGATGCGGCGACGAAACAAACAGAACGGTCGGTCACGTTCCCGGACCACGGCGCATCCAATTCGTTCAGAATTGTTTAGCTATTAACAATTTTGTAGCCAGGGCGGTTATGAAAGTTCGCGCACGAATTCTGGTGGCCGACGATCACGAGGGCATGCGAGAGCGAGTGCACAACCTGCTGGGCTCTCATTTCGAGGTTGTTGCCGTAGTCAGTGATGGTCAAGCGGCCGTGGACGCAACGGCCCGGCTGAAACCTGACCTGGTGCTGCTCGACATCCTGATGCCGAAAATGGATGGAATCCGGGCGGCGCAGGAATTGAGACGGCAGGGGCAGGGCGTCAAAGTAGTTTTTCTAAGCGTGCAGCAAGACCAGGAATTTGTTGCCGCGGCATTCGAGAGCGGGGCAACCGCATACGTCTTCAAATCCAGGATGCACTCCGACCTGGTGTGGGCCATTGACCGGGCGCTGGCCGGCGAAGTGTTTGTTTCGCCGGGAGCGGAACGATAGCAGCAGAAGCAACCTCAGGCAGCGTTCTGCTCGATATCCACAGGTTCCAAGGTTTCCAACTTGATGCGCTTCACATCCCAAGCCAGCCCGATTTTCGAAAGCGTGAAAATCCCGTACCAGTTCACATCGATCTCGTACCACTTCAGGCCGTGACGCGCCGATTGCGGCGAATGGTGATGATTGTTGTGCCAGCCCTCGCCGAATGTCAGAAACGCTACCCAGAAGCTGTTGGTGGACAAGTCTCCGGTTTCAAACCGCTGCTTGCCCCACATATGCGTCGCGGAATTCACCAGCCAGGTGAAGTGCAGGCTGAGAACCGAGCGCAGGAATGATCCCCAGAATACAAACGGCCATCCGCCGATGAAATAGAAGGCCACCGCTAGGGCAATCGAAGGAACCGCGTGCCATTTACTGATCCATAGGTGGAATTTGTCTTTGCGTAGATCTGGCACGTAGGGAAGAAGCTCGCTGCGATCGCGGTGCATGGCGCGGCCGGTAAGAATCCAGCCCATGTGCGACCAGATGCCGCCGTCAATCGGCGAGTGAGGATCGCCTTCCTTGTCCGTGTTCTGGTGATGGATGCGATGCGTGGCTACCCACGCGATGGGACCGCCTTCGAGGGCCAGCGTGCCGCACACCGTCAGGAAGTATTCCATCCACTTCGGTGTTTTGTAGCCGCGGTGCGTCAGCAGCCGATGATAGCCCATCCCGATGCCGAGGCTGCCGCCAACCCACCACATGACGATTGCCAGGATCAAGGCTTTCCAGGTGAAGAAAAAGACGGCTGCCAGGGCCGCGAGATGCAGCCCAATCATGATTGAAGTGACGCCCCAATTGACGGGCGAGGAAAAAGTTCTGTCGCGTACAAATATTGATGGCTTGCTCATGGATGCCTTTTAAGGGTAACACTGTCGAGGCACGGTTGGGTGGAAAATCGCGAGCAGTGCTGCGAAGAAGTTTCTAGGGAAAGCTCTCCCAGGGTGAAATGGCACCACAAAAAAATTGTCGTTGCCAATAGGTGAAAATGTGTTACTCTGAAGATGCGTTTGTTGCTCTTGTATCACCTTTGGATTCGATTTAAGGGGCTGCGAGTTTCAAACTTGCGGCCTTTTTTCATTTGCGACTAGAGGCTGTCGAGAAGCACCAGATAGCTTTTTAAAACATAGAATAGGAAATAACGTGAAAGAACAAGGTACAGTAAAGTGGTTCAACGCCAGCAAGGGATTTGGCTTCATTCAACGCCAGTCCGGTGAGGACGTATTTGTGCATTTCTCCGCGATTATGGCGGACGGGTACAAGTCGCTCAACGAAGGCCAGGCAGTTGAGTTCGAGGTCACCAAAGGCCCCAAGGGCCTTCAGGCGTCGAACGTCACGGCTCTCTAGTCGTTTCGGGCGGGCCGCGCTACGCGCCGGCTCGCCCGTTTTTTTTTGCCCGCCCAGTAATTCCTTGCTCATAGCCTGCCTCAACCCTTAGTCCCTACTATAGGCACTAGCGCCCCGTCATTTGCCGGATGAATGCAACCTCTTCTTCACTGTAGGGCTTCCCGTCGGTGTGAAAGACCTCGTGGTGCCAGACCGGCGGTTGATGATCGACATACGGATGCTGCCAGGAATCCCACGGATAATAGGTCTGCGTTTTTCCCGCAACTAGTCCCCAATTGATTGCCGCTACCTTATATTTCTTTGCGATTGGCAAGATGCCCTGGAACGTGCTGCCGGCGCCGCGCGCCATATATTCGGTGCACAGGATCGGCCGGCGGAACTGCTGCAGAAACACCACATGCTTCTCAAAATCGTCGGGCTTGGCGTAATTGTGGAACGACAGCACGTCCGAGAGTTCCAGCTGAATTTTCTGCATCGGGCTCAGCTTGTCCAAGGTGGTCCAATCGCCTTCCCATAATCCGCTCGTCAAAGGCTGCGAAGGATGAGCGGACCGCACCCACGCGAAAGTTTGCGGGAGTAGGACAAGGACACGGTTGACTTTGTCCTTTGGTTCCTGCTTTTCGTAGCTGCCTTCATTCAATCCGCCCGGCTCGTTCCACACGTCCCAGCCGAGGATTCGCTTGTCTGACGCGAACGCGGACACGATGCCCTTGGCATACGCTTCCAGCCGCGGATATTGCGAGGGATCGGCCAGCGCCTTTGCGCCGGGGCTTTGTACCCAGCCGGAATTGTGTACACCGGGGCGGGGACTGCGTTGCGGGCCGAGTTGCGGATACGGATCCCAGCAGGAATCAAACAGCACGAACAGGATTTTGATGTGGTGCTTGTCGGCGATGCTCAGGAATGTGTCGACCCGCATCGTGAAACCCTTGGCATCCTGCTGCCACAGCAGATCGTGCAGGAACACGCGCATGGTGTTCATGCCCAGGAATTGTGCCCAGCCCAATTCCAGGTCGATGCGCTTGGGATCGAACGATTCCGCCTGCCACATTTCCAGTTCGTTGATGGCATTGGCAGGAATGTAATCGCTACCGACCAGCCAGGGCTGATGAGCGTACCAGTGGTTGGCTGCTTGCTCCGACCACCGGCCTACAGCCGGATCAGCCGACGTCTGTGCGAAGCAGGAGTAGCAACAGAAAAAAAGAATTGACGCGATGACGAAAAAAAGCAATTTGTGGCGCTGCATGGCTACATTGTGCCTCAACTTCGCGTGATCTTGCCCGTTATGTGCCCTTTCCGTCCCGGGTCGCTCGCCAATTGTTACCCTGTAGCTCACCCTTTTGGGGGTGAGGCTGTTTACGGCGCGAGGAAATATCTCTGCCGAATATGCCCGGTCGCCAGACAGGCAAATTCTTTTTTTCATACGAGCTTCCAGAATCTCACAGAGGCAGCCTTGCCGAGCTTCGCACTGTGTCGCCCTCCCTGCGCTAATTTGCCTGATTTATTGGGGTTCAGGCGTGTCCTGCGAGTTAAAGACTGGACCTTCGATTGCCAATAACCCAGCGGGGTTGTGGGTTGCTGGTCCCACCACCCGTCCAGGTCCAGCCGCCCTTCTTAAGGGCACAAGCTCGTTTGTGCGGCCCGGACAAAAAAACCACGCGTCTTCTGCGCCGTCCAGACCGCCATCAAATACAGGGGGCAAATCATGAAAAGATCGCATGGTATCGCTCTGTCCAGACGATCCGGGGTCCGAGTTCTCCTGCTCTTCATCTTATTGGCAGGACTGGTATGGCCAGCGCACGCGCAGTCGACGGCAACACTGCAAGGAACCGTCACCGATCCCGCCGGAGGCGCGGTGCCGAATGCAAAAGTGGTGGCAACCAATGAGGGGACTGGCGTGCAATCGAACACAACCACCGATAGTGCCGGCGCGTTTCTGTTCTCATCGTTGCCCATTGGCTTGCACAAGGTGGAAATCTTGGCACCCGGGTTTCAGACCACCATGTTCAGCGGACTGAAGCTGGACGTAGCAACAACGGTAACGAAGAACGTGCAGCTCAACATCGGACTGGCCTCGCAAACGCTGGAAGTGACAGCGGAAGAGCCGCTGGTCGACACCAGCAATAACACCATGGGCCAGGTGATCAATGACAAGACGGTGCAACAGATACCGTTGAATGGCAGGCACTTCACCGATCTGAGTTTGCTGACCCCCGGCACGATTACGCCTCCCGCAAACGGATTCCTGTCGGCGCCCTTGCGTGGGCAAGGCTCGTTCGGCATCAACACCGCAGGCCAGCGCGAAGACACCACCAACTGGCTCGTCAACGGTGTGAATCTGAACGATAACGTGCAAAACCAGCTCACCTTCCAGCCGCCCATTGACACCCTGGCGGAATACAAGATTGACAATTCCTCGTTCTCCGCGCAGTACGGCAGAAATTCCGGCGCGATTGTGAACCTCGCCACGCGCTCCGGAACCAATCAATATCACGGCGAATTGTTCGAGTTTTTCCGCAACAATGACCTCGACGCGCGCAATTTCTTCAACGTTGCCGAGAGTTCAACGGGGGCGTCCTTGCCGCAGGCGCCCTTCAAACGCAACGATTTCGGCGTCGATTTTGGCGGTCCGATCCTGAAAAACAAATTGTTCTTCTTCCTGGCCTACGAGGGGCTGCGGCAACATCAAAGCTTGAGCGTATCGACGACGGTACCCAGCGCCGAGCAAATCGCCATGGTAACTTCCAGCGCCATCAAGAGCTTGCTGGCGCTGGTGCCGGCGGCCAACTTGGTGGGCTCCGGAGGTGCTGCCGACCCCAACAGCTTCAATCTCTTCAGCGGCGGTGTGCTGGCCAACGTTTCGCTGAATCAAGGCTCGGGAGACATCGACTTTGAGCTGAGCCAAAAAGACAGCATGCACGGGTACTATGTCGTTCAGAAAGATCTGCGCGAGGAACCCACAGCCGGCGGAGCCATCGGGGCAAACATTCCCGGTTTCGGCGACACACGCTCTGGTTTCCGCCAGTTGCTCACTTTCAGCGAAAATCACGTGTTTTCGCCGACGCTCAGCAATACCGTGCGTCTGGGATTCAATCGCATTCACCTTACGTTCACTCCCAACGGGCTGCTGAATCCCACGGATTTCGACATGCTGATGCCTCCGGGCTCGCCCGCGGCCTCTGGCCTGCCGTTCATCAACGCTGGTGGCACGCTCGGTTTCGGCGGTCCCACTGGGGAGCCGCAAGGGCGCGGCGACACCACCATCGTTCTTAACGACGGCTTGAGCTGGCTGAAGGGCCGCCACACCTTCACGTTCGGTGGCGAAATCCGTCGCGCTTACAACAACAACATCGCCTTCAATATCGGGAGTCTCACCTACAGCTCGCTTGCGAATTTCCTTGCTGACTCCGCCAATGCCTTCACGGTGCAGCTGGGCTCCGGAAACGACAAGATCCTGCAGCCTTCTTACGACGTCTTTGCGCAGGACAGCTTCAAATGGAAGCCCAACTTCACCATTAACATCGGCTTGCGTTATGCGTGGGACGCCACGCCATCGGAAGCGGCGGGGCGCTTCACCAACTTCGACCCCACGACAGGCAACCTCATCCAGGTGGGGCAGCCGTACCAGCAAAGCAACCTCAACTTTCAGCCCCGCGTCGGCTTTGCGTGGGATCCGTTCAAGAACGGCAAAACTTCCGTGCGCGGCGGCTATGCCATCATGACCCAGGCGCCGACCACCAACATAGTTTCGCCATTGAGCGGCAATCCGCCGTTTGCGGTGCCCATCGCGGCCAGTTCCGCCACCAATGCTATCACCGCGGAAGATCCCACTGCGGCCGTGGTGGGCACCAGCCTGGGTCCCGCGGCCATCAATCCCGGCTTTGAAAACTCATACGCCCAGGATTGGAACCTGTCGGTGCAGCGCCAAATCACAACCAACTTGGGCCTGGAAGTGGCTTACGTGGGCGTGAAGGGCACGCATCTGCAACTCACGCAAAACGTCAATCAACCCTTCGTCACCGATGGATTCTATGGTTCGACCAGGCCGTATCAGGCGTTGCCTGCCAGCAGCCCCATCGTTCCCTCGCAATGCCTGGCGCCCAATCCCAGCTGCCCTTACGGCACCATCAATCAGATCAACAGTGGCGGAAACTCCAATTACAATGGCCTGTGGGTCACCGTGAACAAGCACGTGTCTCATGGCCTGGAATTTCTGGGAACTTACACCTACTCCAAATCGCTCGACTACAACTCGCTTTCCACCGGCGAGACCTACATCATTCAGAATGCCTACAACCCGCGCGGCGACTACGGGCTTTCCGAGTTCGACACCCGCCATCGCTTCGCGCTCAGCGGCTTTTACCAACTTCCGTTCACAGGCAACCGCCTGATCGCTGGCTGGCAAGTTGGCTTGGTGTTCCAGGCGCAGACCGGGAATCCGCTGAATCCCACGCTCGCGATCGGTCCTGGCCCAGGAATTTCTCTCACCGTGCGGCCCGACATTCTCGCGGCGGTTGGCGCAACCGGGAATCCTTCAGATTACTTCAGGAATCCGGTGCTGTGCGAACCGTTCAACGGGGTTCCTTCGGGCGGCGCGCCCGCGATCCCGGCTTGCGGGCCGACCGTGAACGCATCGTTGGCCGTACCCTGCTTGTTCAGCAGCACGCCCACTAAGCCCGGAGGCAACACTTATCCGATCGTGCCGGGCTCTTGCCATCCGGGCAGCCTTGGCCGCGACACCATCAGCGGTCCGGGATTTATCAACACCGACTTCTCCGTCACCAAGGACACGAAGATCACCGAACGGCTCAACCTGCAGTTCCGGACGGAAATGTTCGACATCTTCAACCATCCCGATTTTGGCAATCCCGTCCTCACCGCAACCAGCCAGTCTTTCGGCGTGATCGGCAGCACGCGGTTCCCTACGGGAGACTTTGGCTCGGCTCGCCAAATCCAGTTCGCGCTCCTGCTGCAATTCTGAGCGCCAGCACAACAAACGCCGCGAGGGCAGGCTAACTAACTAACCACCTGCCCTCTTTTCTTTTTATATGTTTATGTAGGCACCGCCTTCCGGGGTGGTCCGCTCTTGCCCGCTGCTTTCCTCCGCCCTTGTGGTGGCCAACCTGCTAGCTCACTCTTCAGGGGCTAGGCATTTGCTTTTAAAGCGGAGAGAGGATGGCGGCATAAAGCCGCCGCTGCTCAAGTCACGCGTGCTTTTTTTTGCGCTAGGAATTCAAACAATGCCCGCGCACAATATGAGCACGATTGAGGAGTTCGGCCTACGGGCGAGAGTGGTGCCGGGCTGGCGTGAGGCGGCCACGTTTGGATATCGAGGTCACGACGCAGGACGGAGTCAAAGTGTTGACGCTGAAAGGGCGAATGAGTATCGGGCCGACGCTCGATCGCTTCGACAAGACCGTGAGCGAATTGCTGAAGCAAGGGCAGAACAAGATTGTGCTGGACGTGGAGGAAGTGCCACAGATTGATTCCAGCGGGATCGGCATGCTGGTGCGTCATCTGGCCACGGCGAAAAAAGAAGGCGGCGCGATACGCTTGCTAAAGCCGTCGAAATTTACTATGCATACGTTGAAGATTGTGGGATTGCTGAATCTGTTCTCCACGTATGAGGATTTGCCGCAAGCGATCGCGTCGTTTCAGTAACGACAGAGGTCCTCAGCGGCTAAAGGCGCGTCGCGGGGCAAGCAGATACGGCACGACTGAAGTCGTGCCCTCGCAAGTTACGGTAAGCACTTCTTGTCGGAGCTAAAGCTCCGACCCCTAAAGATCGGAGTTTTCCTACACTGGCAAACCTCAAGTTTGTTTTTGTTCTAGCTCTGCCCAGCGGGCGTAGAGGTCATCGATGGCTTTCTGGGCCGATTCCAGTTCTAGGGAAAGAGCGTGCAGGCGGGCGCCATTGCTCATCACCGCGGGATCGAGTAGCGCGTCGTGCTTCGCCTGCAGTTCTTTTTCGGCGCCGGCAATGCGCTGTTCGATAGATTCAAACTCGCGAGCTTCCTTGTACGTGAGCTTCTTCTTTGCAGGAGAAACGGGAGCAACCGGCCTGTCGCTTTGACGCGGTGATTCTGCAGCCGCGGCGCCTCGTGCAGCGGAACGCCGGGAACGCTGCCACGCTTCCCACTGCGAGTAGTCGGCGAAGCGCTCGGCGTGGCCAAGCCCATCGAGTCCCAGGACAACGGTAGAGACGCGATCGAGCATGTAGCGATCGTGAGTGACGAGCACCAGCGCGCCGCGATACTCGAGCAAGCTCTCCTCCAGGATTTCCAGCGTAGGAATGTCCAGATCGTTTGTGGGCTCGTCGAGAAGGAGCACATCCGCGGGCTGAAGCATCAGCTGAGCGATCAGGACGCGAGCGCGTTCGCCGCCGGAAAGCCGGCCGACGCGCTGATTCAAGGCTTCACCGGTGAAGAGGAAGCGCGCGGCCCAGGAGGCGACATGAATGACCTGGTCCTGATAACGCACGGCATCGCTGTCGGGAGCGAGTGCGCGACGCAGAGTAACGTCAGGATCGAGCTGGCGATTCTGGTCGAAATAGACGATGTGGAGGTTGTCTGCCTGGCGCATGGAGCCACGCGCGGGCTTCAGTTCACCTTTGAGCAGGCGAAGAAGAGTGGTCTTGCCGCTGCCGTTGGGGCCGACGAGGCCGACGCGCATTCCGTTGGTGACGATGAAGTGGAGATGATCGAGCAGTTGGCGATCAGCGATGGAGTAGCTGAGGTCGTCGAGGGTGATGAGTTGCTTGGTTTGGCGATTGGAGGCGGAAAACGTGATTCCGGCGCTAGAGGTACGAGTGCGCGCGTTCATGTCCGCAAGATCGGCGATGAGTTCGTTGGCTTTGTCGATGCGCGCCTTAGATTTGGTGGTGCGCGCTGT
>Ga0126379_10000955_pt1 | contig 17009 bp, 15 predicted proteins | sample PanSoiMetPlot_24_FD_92640 | JGI IMG/M metagenome (GOLD analysis project Ga0126379, IMG submission 92640) | Tropical forest soil microbial communities from Panama - MetaG Plot_24 | ecosystem: Environmental > Terrestrial > Soil > Tropical forest > Bulk soil | place: Panama | collected 2016-02-17 | reverse complement strand
GCGGTGGTGGAGAATTTCTTGGCTTCGCGACCTGATTTCGCGCTGCGCCCGGCCAGCATCGCGCTGGGAGAAGCGCTCGCGGCGGAGGTTGCTCGGGACGGATTCTTGCGGGTGGCGCCCCACACACACGGCACCGACGGCTTCTTTGGCGCCGTGCTGGAGCGCGCCCGCTAGACCTCGGTGGAGACGGATTCGAGCTCGGGTAACTTGACGGCTCGCGCGGCGGACGGAGTCGTCGAGATCGGCGGGAACATCCAGCTGATCAAAAAAGACGCGGCGCTCAAGGCGAAGATCAGCCAGAAGATGATCTGAAGACGTTCCGCCAAGAGCCCGCCCAACCGCGCGAGCACCGCCGCGCCGAGCGATGCTCCGTGATCCGGTCCGAGCAGCTGATTGGCGGCCCACGCCGGAATGGACGGATCATGCTTGAAGCCCGCGGCGAGCACCGCGCCCAAGCCACCGAGCGCCAGCGCCCCGCCCACCGTTCTAAAAAACATCGTGCTCGCGGTAGCGATCCCTCGCTGTTCCCAGGTAACGCTGGTCTGCACGGCGATGAGGAGCGCGGTGTTTGCCAACCCCAGGCCGATCCCAAAGCACGCCGTGCCCCAGGCGGGCACGAGGAGGCTGCAGCCTGGCTTGAGCAAAATCGCCAAGGCAAGGGCGGACATCGCGGAGATGGCCAGGCCGACGCGAATGGGAATGCGAAACCCGATCTTCGGAATCAACCGCCCGCTGATGGCGCTGGCGATCGGCCAGCCCACCACCATCGGGGTGATCGCGCTTCCCGCCTCGACCGGCGTCTTGCCGAGGACGCCTTGAACGAAGAGAGGAACGAAGCCCACGGTGGACAGCATCGCGGCGCCAATCAAACCGCCTGCCGAGCTGGCGACCACCATCACCCTCCGGCGAAAGAGATCGAGGGGGAGAAGCGGCTCCTTGACGCGGCGCTCCCAGCGGACGAAGAGCACCAGCAGCAGGGCTGCCAGCGCCGTGCAGATCGCCCCTTGCACCGGCCCCTGAAAGGCGGCGAGCAGCGAGATGATCGCGGCTGCCAGGAGCGCGGCTCCCAAAACGTCAATCGAGTGCTTCTTGCGCTCTATCCCTTCATGCAGACCGACGACGAGCAGCGCCGCGGAAGCGATCCCGAACGGCAGGTTGATGTAGAAGACCCAGCGCCAGGAGAGGTAGTGGACGATTACCCCGCCCACCATCGGGCCGATCAGGCCGGCGATGCCCCACACGGCGCCAAACACCCCCTGCATTTTCGCCCGCTCCTTGAGCTGGAAGATGTCCCCGACGATGGTGAGGGCGGTGGGCTGCATCGCACCGGCGCCAAGCCCCTGCAAGGTGCGAAACACGATGAGTTGATTCATCGACTGAGAGAGTCCGCTCGCCGCCGAGCCGACCAAAAACAGCGCGATGCCGAGCAACATGATCGGCTTGCGCCCGTAGAGGTCCGCCAGCTTTCCGTAGAGGGGAACGGTCACCGTGGAAGAGAGTAGGTAGGCAGTGAAAACCCACGAGTAGTGCTGGATGCCGCCCAGATCTCCGACGACGGTAGGCATCGCCGTGGAGACCACGGTCATCTCCAGGGCGGCCATCGCCAGGCCTGTCAGCAGCGCGGCTACGGTAAGCGGGCGGTGAGTGACGCGTTCGGCCGGTGCCAGAGCTTCCCTCCTTCTGCTCCGCCACAATAACAAGCTAGTGTGGATGGAACCGAGGCGCTCGAATGGGCCGATGAAAGAGCAAGTTAACCCAGCGGAAAGCAGCAGTGCATCAGAGCGCGCCGCGCAGCAGGTGGGCGAGGCGCGCCTCCTTCCGAAAACGCCGCTCGTCGAGCCGGTGCGCTATCGCGTCTCCATGTCGGAGCCGCATACGCACCTGTTTGACGTAGAAGCATTCTACCCAGCGGCGAATTCACCGCTCACCCTGGCGATGCCGGTGTGGACGCCCGGCAGTTACCTCGTCCGCGAGTTCTCCCGGAACGTGCAGCAGGCCGCGGCGTTCGACGAGCAAGGCAGGCCGCTGCCGATCACCCGGCTGGACAAGCGAACCTTCAGCATCGACTCGCGCGGAGGGGCCGTCCGATTGCGCTACCGCGTCTATGCCAACGAGCTGACCGTTCGAACCAGCCACCTCGATGGGAGCCACGGCTACCTTAACGGAGCCTCCATCTTCCTCTACTCAGAGGCGCTGCGCGGCCGGCAGCACCGAGTGGCGATCGACGCGCCGCCGGGTTGGCGGCCATTCTGCGCTCTGGATCGGGACGGGGACGAGCTGGTGGCAGCGGACTACGACGAGCTGGTCGACTCGCCGGTGGAGGTATCGCCGCATCAGCCGCTCGAGCTCAGCGTGGCGGGCACGCCGCATCAGGTGGTGCTGTGGGGTGAGGCTGCGCTGGATGAATCCAGACTGACTTCAGATCTGCAGAAGATCTGCGAGGCCGCGGCGCGGCTGTTCGGCGGCGGCGTGCCGATGAAGCGGTACCTCTTCCTCATCTACTTCGTGGACAAGGGCCGAGGGGGCCTCGAGCACAAGGCGTCTACCTCGCTCCTCTTTCCGCGCTTCCAGCTCGGCAGCCCCAAAGGCTGGGAGGACTTCCTCACCCTTGCGGCGCACGAGTACTTCCACCTGTGGAACGTCAAGCGAATCAAACCGCGCAGTCTCGTCCCCTTCAACTACGCCACGGAGAATTACACCGGGTTGTTGTGGGCGTTCGAAGGGATCACGTCCTACTACGACAATCTCCTCGTTCGCCGGGCCGGGCTGATGCCCGCGGCGCGTTACCTCCTACGGCTCGGAGAGGTGGCGACGAGCTTGCATGCGACGCCAGGGCGCAAGGTGCAAACGCTGCAGGAAGCCTCGCAGATGGCCTGGATCAAGCACTACCGTCCCGACGAGAACAGTCCCAACAGCTGCATCTCCTATTACGTCAAGGGAGAGGTGGTCGCTGCGCTGCTCGACCTGGAGATCCGGCGGGCGACCGGCGATCGAAAGAGCCTCGATGACGTGATGCGGCTTTTGTGGGAGCGATACGGCGACGAGCGCGGCGTCGCCGAGGATGGTGTGGAGAAGGCCGCTTGCGAAGTCGCCGGCGCGAGCCTCTCCGCTTTCTTCGGTCGCAGCGTCAGGTCGACCGAGGAGCTGGATTACTCTCCGTTCCAGCACGTCGGCTTGGAGCTCAAATTTCGCGTCAAAGAATCCGCCGCCGACCGCGGCGGAACCGCTCCGCGCTTGAAACCCGCCGAGATGAAACCGAAAGGCTGGCTTGGAGCGACCGTAAAGGGCAGCTCCATCATCTGTTCCGTTCTGTCCGGATCCCCCGCGATGGAAGCGGGGATCTATGCCGAGGACGAGATCGCCGCGCTCGACGGCTTCAAGGTGGACGGCGCAACCCTGCTCTCCCGTTGCGAGGAAAGGCAGCCCGGGGACGTGGTCCGAATTTCTCTTTTCCGCCAAGATCGGCTGCTGCAGCTCGCCGTTCGCCTGGGCAGCAAGCCCGCCGACGCGGCCTACCTTGCACGTGTCGAGCACCCCACCGACGCGCAAAAGGCGGCTTACTCCGCCTGGTTGGGCGCGCCCTGGGAGGAGGCAGCGTCCGGGCAGTGAAGCTTTAGCGACTCGACCTTGTCTGCCGCAGCGTGTACCGTTCGCGGCGATGCCTTCGTTGGAGAGGCTGCTCCGGGAGTCGATTTCCCAGCTACGAGCGCGCTTCGTCTTACGGCGGGGGCCGGTGCCGGAGGAGCTGCTCGAGGCGCTCGACTATGATCCGCGGGACGGCGCGCGAGAGCTGTCGCGCCAAATCCGCCTTCGCCGCTACAAAAACCGCGCCGAAGGACAGCGACTTCGAAACCTCCTCCGCTACGAATCCGAGCTGTGGGAGCGCGGCATCACGGTCATCGCTGGCGTGGACGAGGCCGGGATGGCTCCCTTGGCGGGTCCAGTGGTCGCCGGAGCGGTCATCTTGACGAAGGGGTACAAGCTTCGCGGGCTCGACGATTCAAAGAAGATCGTCGACGAGAAGAAGCGGGATGGGCTGGCCGAGCAGATCAAGTCGGACGCCGTTTGCTGGGCGATCGGCCGCGCCGAGGTGGACGAGATCGACCGGGTGAACATTTACCACGCCGGGCTCTTGGCCATGCAGCGGGCGGTGCAGGCGCTCGGCACTTGTCCCGAGTTCGTCCTGGTCGACGCGCGAAGAATTCCCTCTTGTCCCTCCCCTCAGCGCGGGATCATCCACGGCGACGCGCTCTCGTGCAGCATTGCGGCGGCTTCGATCATCGCCAAAACGACGCGCGACGCGCTGATGCTCGAGCTGGACGGACAATATCCGGGCTACGGCTTCGCTTCGCACAAGGGGTATCCCACGCCTCAGCATTGCGAGTTGCTCAAGAAGCTCGGGGCAACCCCAATTCACCGGCGCAGCTTCGCGCGCGTGCGCCAGGCGCTCGGCCTGGAGCCGATCCAGGAAGAGCTCTTCATCCCGCCCGAAGCAGGTGCGACGCAGGACAAATCACTCGCCTGAGGAGGCCTCCGGCAAGAATGTCGGGAAGCCCGTCGCGCGCTCGCCGCGGTTACTTGCCGATGCGCGGCTCCTCGTAGCTTTTCGACGGATCGACGAGCTGGGCGTAGGGAGAATCCCAGTTGCTGAGAAAAAACGAATCGAGCTGCCCGCCAATTCGCTTGCTGTCGATCACAAGCCCGACATTGCGGCTGCGCTCGAAGTAATCCCGCTCCCAATTGCTGGTGCCCAACCAGCTGTGCTGGCCGTCCACCACCATGTACTTGGCATGGGCAACGCGGGCGAAAGGAATGAAGCCCGCCGACGCGGGCGGTATGGTGAGCAGCTTCACGGTGAAGCGCGGCGGAGCTTGCAATCGCTGCAGCTCCCCGATGAGCTCTCGACGAGCGCTCCAGTGCGAGACGAGCAGCTGAACGTTGACGCCGCGGGTGGCAGCGCGCCGTAAAGCGTCGTCCAACGCGAGGAAGGCCGGTCCCTCCCGGGCTTGCGCTCGATAGGTCAACAGCTGGACGCGCACCGTTTGCCGCGCCCCATCGATCGTCGCCGTCAAGCGCGGCAGATCCCAGAGGGATTCCTCGGGCAGCCACCCCTTCGGGCTGAAGACGGGCGTGATCGTCAAAACCTCGGCGCGAAAAGGAACGGTCACCGGGAAGCGATCGCGAGCAGAGTGGGCGCGGACCCGAAAATCCCTCGGCGCTCCTTGCGCCAATGCCCAGTCCGTCTCGAACACGTCGGAGAGCGCGTCCACCACCGCCTTGATCTCCACCCGCGCTCCCAGCTCCTGGATGTGCTCGAGCGAGCGCCAGTCGAAGTTCTGGCTGCCAAGGAAGGCTCGCCGGCCATCGACGATGAAGTACTTGGCGTGCATCACGCCGCCGGAGAGTTGCGCGGTTGGATAGCGGCGCACCTGGATGCCGGGCCGCGCCGCCAGCCGGTCGAGCGTCTCGGGATAGGTTTGGTAGAACTTCTCCTCTGAAAGAAATCTCACCCGGACCCCGCGGTCCGCCGCCGATTCAATCGCTTCGACGATCCGCTCCAGCGCGGTGCCCGGAGCGTTGCTCGCGTAGAACTCGGCAAAGTCGATCGAGGACGACGAGCTTTGGACCATCTGCAGCCAGACGTCCTTGGCTTGCGGCATGTCCGGGTGCTGCAGGCTCGTCTCCAGCGGGCTTGTTTCCACCAGCTCGATGGAGAGCTGATTTTCGGCGGGCGGGGCAGCGCCGCGCGTCGGCGCGCACGAAACAAAAGCCGCCGCCGCGGCGCCGACCAGAAATCGCGCGTTCCCAAACATGCCGGCACCGTACTAACTTTTCGCCGCGGCGATGCGAACCTTCGTTGGCACGAGCGGATACAGCTACAAAGAGTGGAAGGGCTTCTTCTATCCGCCGGATTTGCCCGCCTCGCAGATGCTCCACTTCTACGCCGGCCGGTTTGGCACCGTGGAGATCAACAACACCTTCTACCGGATGCCGTCCGCCGCCGTGCTTTCGAGCTGGAGCGAGCAGGTACCGGAGACCTTTGTCTTCGTCCTCAAAGCCCCGCGCAGCATCACCCATATGCGCCAGCTCAACGAAGCGGGCGATGCACTGGGCTACTTCTGGAAGACTGCGGGTGCGCTCGGTCCTCGCCTCGGGCCGGTCCTCTTCCAGATGCCTCCCTTCTTCAAGAAAGACCTCGCCCGGCTACGCGACTTCTTGCGACAGTTGCCGGAAGGCTGCCGAGCGGCTTTCGAGTTTCGGCATCCGTCATGGTTTGCAGATGATGCGTACGAGGTGCTCCGGTCCGCCGGCGCTCCCCTGTGCTTGGCGGAGACGGATGAGCAAGAGGCGCCTTCGGTTGCGACTGGGAACTGGGGATACCTCCGGCTTCGGCGCAGCGATTACGACGCGAGCTCCATTCGCGTCTGGGCCGAGCGGATCCGGTCGCAGCCGTGGGAGAGCGCGTACATTTTCTTCAAGCACGAGGACGAGGCGAAGGGCCCGCGCTTCGCCGGGCAGCTGAACGAGGCGCTGGCGGAGTTGAACCCGAAGGCGTGAGCGCAGCCGGCGCTCGACCGGACCAGCGCCTACTCTTCTTCCTCTCGCAGCGTGGCCAATACCGACAGATCTTCCAGGGTCGTCGTATCGCCGGTGGTGGCCCTGCCGGAGGCGATGTCTCGCAAGAGCCTTCGCATGATCTTCCCGGAGCGCGTCTTGGGGAGCGCCTCGGCGAACCGGATCTCATCCGGCTTAGCGATCGCGCCGATCTCCTTGCCGACGTGAGCGGAAAGCTGCTTCTTGAGATCGGTGGTGACCTCGACGCCCTTCTTCACTGTGACGAAGGCGACGATCGCAGTGCCTTTGAGGTCGTCCGGCTTGCCTACCACCGCGGCCTCGGAGACCCGCGGCTCGGAAACGAGCGCGCTCTCCACCTCCATCGTGCCCAGGCGGTGACCGGCCACGTTGAGAACGTCATCGACCCGGCCCATCAGCCAGAAGTACCCGTCCTCATCCTGGCGCACGCCATCTCCGGTGAAGTACTTCCCCGGCACGTCGCCGAAGTACGTGCTGACGTAGCGATCGGGATCGCCCCAGATGGTCCGCAGCATCGCTGGCCAGGGCTGAGCGATGAAAAGAAGTCCTCCCTTGCCCTTCGCCACCGGCTTGCCTTGCTTGTCGAGGACCTCGGGGATGATCCCCGGCAGCGGCAGGGTCGCCGAACCGGGCTTGGTGGGAATTGCGCCGGGAAGCGGGGTAATCATGATCGACCCGGTCTCCGTCTGCCACCAGGTATCGACAATCGGGCACCGATTGCCGCCGATCACCTCCCGGTACCACATCCATGCCTCGGGATTGATCGGCTCGCCGACCGTCCCCAGCAGTCGAAGGCTCGACAGGTTGTGCTTGCCGGGATGCTCTTTCCCCAGCCGCATGAAAGCGCGGATTGCCGTTGGTGCCGTGTAGAGCACCGACACCTTGTGTCGCTCGATGATGTCCCAGAATCGATCTGGGCCCGGCGTGGTGGGAGCGCCCTCGTACATCACTGAGGTCGCGCCGTTCATCAAGGGTCCGTAGACGACGTACGAGTGGCCGGTGACCCAACCGATGTCGGCGGTGCACCAAAAGATGTCCTCGTCCTTGAGATCGAATACCCAGCGCGTCGAGAGCGAGACGTTGACCGCGTATCCGCCGGTGGTGTGCAGCACCCCCTTCGGCTTGCCGGTCGAGCCCGAGGTGTAGAGGATGTACAAGGGGTGCTCGCTGTCGACCCACTCCGGCTCGCACTCGGTCTTTTGCCGGCGCAATAGGTCGTCCCAGCCGATGTCCCTCGGCCCCAACGAGAGCGGCTGCTTGGTTCGATTGAGGACGATCAGCTTTTCCACGGTCGGGACACCCTTGGTCGCCTCGTCCGCGCTCTGCTTGAGCGCGACGAGCGCCCCTTTGCGGTATCCGCCATCGGCGGTGATCAGGATCTTCGCGCCCGCGTCGATCAGTCGCTCGCGCAGCGCGTCCGCCGAGAAACCGCCAAACACCAGCGAGTGGACCGCGCCGATCCTCGCGCAGGCAAGCAGCGACACCGCCGCCTCCGGAACCATCGGCAAATAGATGCCGACCCGATCGCCCTTCTTTACGCCCAAGCTGCGTAGGCCGTTGGCCAGCCGGTTCACCTCGGCGTTCAGCTCGCCGTAGGTGATGCGCCGCACCTCGCCCGGCTCTCCTTCCCACAGCAGGGCCACCTTGTCCTTGAGCCGGGGCAGGTGGCGATCGAGGCAGTTGTAGGTGAGGTTGGTGACGCCGCCGATGAACCACTTGGCCTTCGGCGGATTCCACTCGCGGGCGCGGGTGAATGGGGTCTTCCAGTAGATCTCCTCGCGCCCGCGCTTGGCCCAGTAGCCCTCCGGATCCCGCCGGGCCTCCTCGTAGAGGCGGCGATACTCCTCCATGCTCTTGATGTGGGCGCTCTTCGCGAACTCCGGAGGTGGGGGAAAAACTCGCGCCTCGGTGAGGACGGAGTCGATGTCGGTTCTCTTGGTATCAGCCTTCTGAACGCTCATTTAGGCCTCCGAATCGCCTGGGCTAGCTCCTTCCTAGCCAGAAAGACGCGTTGGCCACAAGCGAGTCATTGGCTACTGCATGGTGGCGACGTAGCTAGCGGCCAGGTGGCAGGCGCAGTTGATCTGATCGGTTCTGAACGCCACCTCGCTCATTCCGTGAAAAGCGGTAGCGGAATCGGTGGTGGCGTCCACATGGGCCTGCACCATGTCCACCTGGCAGTTGGTGCCGGTCACTTGCACCGTCACGCCGGTTGCAGTGCCGTCGAAGGTAAAAGCCTCCACGCCAAACAGGAAGTGGCCCACCGCCACCATGCCGTAGAGCCGGTCATCCATCTGAATGCGGATGAGGTCGCCGGAAATCAGCATCTCTCCGGACCAGAGCGCGGTCCCTTGCTGAAGCCCGCAGTCGTCGCGGGTGATTTGCTGAGCGGTGAAAGCATAGGGGCCTTCGTGCTGGATGTGGTTGCGCCCGTAGCATCCAGCGCACATTGCCAGGCAAACAACCAAGGCAATAACGGGGCGCACTCGCCGTGGGCTCACGGCTTCATCCTAGACCCTTTCGTCTAGCACCGCTCGCTTCCGTTAGAATGAGCGCTTCCTACGGTGCGATACGTCGGACCGCTTCTTTCGCTCACTTTCCTGATTGCTCTGCATGAGCTTGGGCACGTGTTCGCCGCCACGCTCTTCGGCATCAAGCTGGAGCGGTTCTCGCTGGGCCTTGGACCCACCCTTCTCGCTGGGCGCAGGCGCGGCACTCAGCTCTCCCTCGGCGCTATCCCGGTGGGCGCCTTCGCCCAGCTGCGCGGAATGAATCCTCATGCGGTCAATTTCGACCGCCGGGATCCACACTCGTTCGCATCCAAACCATTCTGGGCTCGCGCGCTGATTGTCGCGGCCGGCCCGCTGGCAAACTTCGCGCTGACTTTCGCCGTCCTGGTCGGCCTCTATTACACGGGCACCCATGTGCCGGTTGCGATGACACTGGGGACGGTCGCCCCTGGATCCGAGGCAGCAAGAGCACAGCTTCGAGCAGGCGACGTCATCTTGGCGGTCGAGCACCAGCCGGTCACTCGCTGGTCGCAGCTTGCCAGTTACGTCGCGAAGCACCCGGACCAGCCGTTCACCGCGCTCGTCCGCCGCGAGGATCAAACGTTTGAAGCTCAGCTGGTGCCCCGAAGGGATGCCGACGGCAGGGGCTCTTTGGGAGTCACCGAGCAATACGTCTTTCGCAGGCACTCCTTCACTCAGTCGCTGCGCAAAGCCTCAAGCCACACCGCTTCGCTCTTCGCCCAGGGCTTTCACCTGGTACGGCGGCTGGCGGTCGAAAACGTCACCCGCGAGCTAACGCGAAGGATGTCGGCGGCCTCGGTCACCGGGCTGGATGCCTGGCTCCGGGCGATCGCCGCGTTTTCCCTGGCGCTCGGGGTGTTCCATCTGTTGCCCTTTCCGCCGCTCGACGGTGGAAGGATTGTCCTCTTCGCGTTCGAGAGAGCCACCGGCAAAGACCTTCACCCCCGGCTCGAGTCGCTCTTTCACGCGCTCGGGACCATCGCTCTCGTCGCCGGCCTGGGCTGGCTTCTCGCCAGGGACGTGGCTCGCCTGCTGATTGACGCGAGGGCGCCGCGAGGCAGCCCGTCCGACGCCTCTTCGGCGCCCCGGGAAAAGCCGCCAGCGCAGTAGGTACGTGTTTCGCCGTGCGGACTCACGACGGAGTCTAGCGTCGGCCGACGAGATGCCAGGGAACCGCCCTGAGGATTCCACCGGTCAACCAGCAACGGCCGTTATGAGGAGATGGCTCGGCTCGCAAAACGGCGGTACGGCTTCGGAATTCTTCGCCGATTATTTGTTGGTCAGGCCGATGATTAACTCGTCTATTCGCTTGGCGAGTCCTTCACACTTGTCTGCAAGCTGTGGATCTTCGAGGGATGTCACGGTTCTGTTTTTGGTGTTCTTAGGAATCTCCATCGGCGTCGAGCAGACGATCGAAGCTACCACGTTCCTACGCATGAAAATGATGTACATCGATTGGCGGGTATCGATGTTGTAGTGCGAAACCTCTCCGATGTTTTGAGCCGTAGAAGAGCCTTTCTTTAACACTACGGGCATCATACCGGCGGTATTCTCGAAGCCCTCTTCCGCCTCCTTGAAAGAAGGATAAGACCGCGCCCTCACTCGTATTTGCGACAACCGAACCGATTCTTGATTTTCGCTTAGCGTCGTCTCGATCGTTCTTTCCAGACCCCTGCGTGGATTGCCCTGATAAGGCGAATCGCTGATTTTCGAATTCTCAGGGGTTATCGCACCCAAGGAATTGATGAAAGGCTCGAGATCTTCGAGCATGTTGACGGAGCTCTCTGAGTCCGCGCGGACAAACTCCGCGGAAATAAATCGTGCGACGGGTCTGGGCATCGCGGGCTTACCCTGCGTCCTCTCTGGCTCTGCTGCGTGACTCACACCGCAAGCTACGACGAGCACCAAAAGCCACGGTACAACCAACCCGTTTTTCATTCATACATCTCCGACATCATGTGCGGCCTCGAACCGACTCCCCTTCAAGGATGGATGCCCACCCAAACCTCTCCGTCCTCGTAGCACTCCTTCTTCCAGATCGGCGCGTCGGCCTTGATCCGATCGATGGCGTACTCGCACGCGCGGAAGGCCTCCCGACGATGCGGCGCCGCCGCGGCGATCACCACCGCCAACTCGCCCGGCTTCAAGGTTCCGATGCGGTGGACGATCGCTACGCGTGAGCCTGGCCACCGCTGAGCGATTTCTTCGCCGATCCCCTCGAGCACCTTTTCCGCCATCGGGCGGTAGGCCTCGTATTCGAGGCGAACGACCCGCCGGCCCCGCGTCTCTGCGCGAACGCTTCCGCTGAAGGTCGCCAGCCCCCCGTACGCTTCCCCGCTGACCGCGGCGATCACCTCGGCGAGGTCCAGCGTTCGATCGACGACGAGAAAAAGACCGGCGCCTCCCGCTACTGGCGGAATGAGCGCCAGCTCGGCGCCCCTGGGCAGAGCGTCTTCTTCGCGGCCGAACTCCTGGTTGACCGCGATGCGTAGGTGCGGAAGAAGCTCGCGCAGGCCGGGATGGTGGCTAGCGATAAGCTCGACGGCGGCTCGCACCGACGCGCCCTCGGGCACCTCGAGCTCCTCTCGGCTGAGCCCCGCTCGTTCGCGCGCGGCGGCAAAGTACAGGACCTGGATTCGCATCGGCACCTTCGTTCAGTGCGCTACTAGTAATCCACACTGAAGCCGAACATCCAGTGACGGCTGGAGAGATCGAGACCCTTGCTGCCGAAGTTGTTGACGTTCGCGTAGGTGTACTCGGCGAACAGGTAGCTATGGCTGATCCCGATGTCGTTGCTGAAGTCCTTCGCCAGCCTCGGCTCGAGGAAGTCCAGCATGAGCGAGATGCCGCCGGTGATGTCCCATCCCCACTTCGCTCCCAAGGCCCTTTTGCCGTTGGCATACTCGAGGCTGCCAGCCTTGGTGGCCCACCACGGCTCAAACACCAGGCCGGTCTTCGCATAGGGAACGAAAGGAATTCCCGCGCGAAGAGCGCCGACGTCGAAACGATAGACGAGCAGCAACCGCACCGGGATTACCCTGAGGGTGGTGGTGTCGCCCGAGGGAGTGCCCTCACCCGGATTGCCAGGGGCGATCAGCGCGTTCCCGGTCTTCGCGGCGTATCCAACCGAACCGCCCACCGCCAAAGTGCCGAACTTCTGCCAGAAGATTCTGTCGATCTCGAACTCGAACAGAAGCATCGACGAGTTACCGAAGATCGTCTCGTAGGGCTTGCCGGTGAGCGCTGCTTCGCGGTCGATCAAGGGTTTGTAAGGGCCCAGCTTGAACTCGAGGGTTAAGGTCCGCGGAGCTACTGCGTGCGGGGGCGGTGCCTCAGCGGGGATGACGTCCCCTCGCGCGGACGCAGCGCAGACGGTGAGCAACACCGCGCCGAGCCCCAACTGGCGCGGGAACATCAGCGCTTTCTCCTCAGCAATCGATAGACTCCCAGGACGAGCGGCACTCCCAGAGCCCCAGGTAGAGCGCTGCCGCAGCCGCCGGTATCCTCCCCGCCAAGTCTCCGGTAGGTTTCGTAGAATCCATCGCTCGCCACGGGTGTGGCAGTGATCACAGCCGTGCGATCGCTGTAATTTCCCACCCCATCGTCGTCGTAGACGCGCACTTCGTAGGCCGTTCCATTTTGCAGGTTCGAGATTTTCGTGTTTCCTACCACTGGCGAGAAAGTGGCCACTTCAGCAAAGTCACCCACGCCGGCTTCGCGCATCTCCACGTGAATGATGGCCACCTCCGTGGGGCTCGCTGAAACGTTCACCTTCAAGGCGCTATCGAGCGCGGCCACGTCGAAGCTGGTCGGCCCCGGGGGAGGCAAGCCGCGATACTGGATGGGCGGGTTTGAGGCATGAAAGGGGGTGGTGGTTCCACAACCCAGGCCGCTGCTAGGCACCGGCACCGAGCCGCAGACGTAGAGCGTGGTGTTGTTTGCATAGCTGCCGCACGTACCTCCCCCGTCGGTGGTGTGGAAGATGGGTAGGTCATTCACTCCGACCGCGTTGAACGTGCCGCTGCGAGACGAGAGATCGAGGGGCGAGTTCGGTGTGAGTACGATGTCACTCGCTCCACCGGGGTGATCGTTGGGGTGATCGCCGCAGAACCCCGCGGTGATCCAGAATTCCGGTACGGCACAAATCTGGGTGATCTGGGCCGGCGTTGGAATGCCCCACTGAACTACGAACAGCTGGCCGCAGTTGGCGGGACCGAAGCGGACCACCCCGTTGAGGTTGTACCCGCCGAGGATGGAAATGGGGAACGTCTGAGTCGTCTGCGCGAGGCACAGCCCTGGCGCAAGCAGCACGAGGGCAAGGAAGGGGCGGGCGCGCACGTTTAGGCAGCTAGCAAAGCGAAGGCCATGGAGAACGCCACGGATTCTCGCTCATTCCTGACCCTTGTCGAGCGGGACAAACGCCAAAATAGCCAGCCCGCACACCTGCTCACTGCCAAAATGTCACCTCGTCTCTTCTCGAGCGAGCAGCGCCTGCGCGATCTCGAGCGCGGTCAACGCTCCGCCCCGGCGCGCGTTGTCGATTGCCGCGACGAGCGCGAAGCTTTTCCCTCCGCCACCCAGCTCGCGAATCCGGCCGACGTGGACGGTGGGATCGCCGGAGGTCAACATCGGCATCGGGTAGATGCGCTCGATGGGAGAATCGACCACCTTGAGATGGGCGGATGACTTGAGCGCGCCGCGAAAGTCCGCGGTGCTCGCCGGCGCCGTGAGCACGATCTCCAGGCTGATCAGGTGGCCGTAGAAACTGGGAACTTGAATCGCGGTGCCGAAAATTTGCGGCCCGTTCCCCGACCAGATTCGCGCCGATTCCTCGGCCCAACCCAGCTCCTCCGTGCTCCACTCCGGGTTTCGATCGAAGTCGCCGACTTGCGGGATCAGGTTGAATCCGAGCCGATGCGGAAATCGGCTCGGCGAAGGCTCGCGCCCGGAAAGCAGGTCAATCGTCTGGCGCTGAAGCTCGTCCAAGCCGTGCGAGCCGCCTGCAGACGCCCCGAGCATCGCGGTGGCGAACGCGCGCTCCACTCCAAAGCGCGCGCGCAGCGGCTCGATCGCGGTGACGAGCGCGGTGGTGATCGCCGATGGGCAGCTCACGATGCGGCCGCGGAAGGGCTGGCGGAGCACCTCGGGATTTATCGAGGGAAGGACGAGCGGCACCGTGGCATCGAGGCGAAATGCAGAGCTCAGATCGACCGCCCAGCTGCCCGCCTTCTGCGCTGCCTGCGCGAGGGTGCGCGAGACGTCCGGCGGGGTGGCAAAGTAAGCCAGATTCACGCCCCGGAAGCTGTCCTCGCCGACCTCTTCCACCGCGACCGTGTCTTCGCCATACTCAAGCTCGCGGCCCGCGGACCGCTCCGAAGCCAGCGCGGTGACCGCCTGCGAAGGGTGCCGCGCCGCTGCGAGGGCGCCCAACAGCTCCTGTCCGACAACCCCGGTCGCACCCACGACGGCGATGTGAAGTCTTTCGTTCATGGCGAGCTCCACCGGCGCTCAAGGCTCGAGGATCCGCGCCGATGGCGGCGGACCCGGCTGCGGGGGAAATGCCGGGTTCCTCTCCGCTTCCGAGCAGCGAACGTAATGCGGCTCCAGCGCGAAGATTGCCGCCAACGAGCGCTCCGGCGGAAAGGTGGTGAGCTTGGCGATCGCCAGGGCAGAGGGATGGTGAGGCTCGTCCATCAAACGGGCGGCAGGCACGCCGCGAGATAACAACTCGACCCGGAAAGATTGAATCGCCGGTCCGAGCGCGACCGCGCCCTGGCGCTCCTCCAGAAGGCGGGCGAGCTGCTCCGGGCTCATCGCCTCCTCCCGCGCCGTTTGCTCGAGGGTATCGCCTGCCCGTCGATAGGAGCCGACGTAAAGCTCCCCCTGCCTAGCCACCGCGCACGGAAAAAGCGGCAGGCCTTCCGGCCCGGCGAGGGCAACGGCTGCCAGCGACGAGGCGCCGGCCACCTTGAGTCCCTTCGCGTAGGCGAGCGCCTTCGCCGTGGCGAGGCCGATCCGCAGCCCGGTAAAGGAGCCGGGACCCAAGCCCACCGCGATTCCCTCTAAAGCCTCGAGCGCAACTCGGTGCCGCTTCAAAAGCTCGATGATGGCCGCCGGCAGCATGTCGCTTTGCTTGCGCGGCGGACCGAGAGCCTCCTCTTCCAGGGCGACCGTTCGCCGCCCAGCGCGCTCCACCAACGCAAGCGAGAGGGTCAAGGTGGAAGTGTCAAGCGCAAGGAACATGGCAGCTAGGTCTCAATCGGGTCATCGCCGGCACAGGTACAGCCGAACGCGTACCACGCCGTGCGCGATCATCCCAAGCTTCGCGGCGGCCGCTTGCGATAGGTCGATGATCCGATCGGCGGAATACGGTCCCCGGTCATTGATGAGGACGTTCACGCTGTGCCGGTTTTGGAGGTGGACGACGGTAACGCAGGTGCCGAAGCGGAGCGATCGATGCGCGGCGGTCAGCTTTGCCTGATCAAAGAGCTCTCCGCTCGCCGTGCGGTGGCCTTGAAGCTCAGCCCCATAGTAGGAGGCCCAGCCTTCAGCGATAAACGCACCATGCTCCGCGGAATCGGGGCGCGCGCTTCGAACGCAGGCGCTCGCTGCGACGAGGGCGACGGCCGCGGCGGCGAGTCGTCTCAATCGCTCAGAAGCGCAGCCGCATGATGTCGTTCTTGAAGACCATTGCCATCAGCAGCAAGAGCATTGCCAGGCCAACCATGTTCGCGATCTCGCGTGCTCTAGCCGGGATCGGCCGCCGACGCACCCATTCCCAGACCGACGCGAAAAGCTGGAAGCCATCGAGGATGGGAATGGGGAGCAGGTTCATCAGACCCAAGTTGATCGAGATGACGGCCATCGCGTTCAAGAAGCTGTCCAGACCCTCCTCGGCGCTCTTGGACGCGATCTGGTAGAGCATGATCGGCCCGCCGACGCTCTTGAAAGGCACCCGGCCGGTCACCAGTTGCCCGATCACCTGGGCTGTTTTCTTGATGATTTCTGGGACAATCCGAAGAGAGGTTGCCAGCGCCTCGCGCACCCCGAGCCGAATCTTCACCTTCTCGGCGGAGAGCTCCTCGGCGGCGCTGATCGCCACCTGCCGGATTCCGAGATCGTAATTCTCAGCGCTCTGGCCGAGCTCGTCGTCCTTAAGCTCGAGCTTGGTCTGCCGAACCTGGGCGACCTTTTCCTCGACTCCCGAGCGCCAGCTCAGAGTAAACGGCTTGTCCCCCAGCTCATTGAGCGCCAGGGCCAGCGTGAGAAACGACTTCAGCGGCTTGCCATTGAAAATCAGCAGCCTGTCGCCCGGCTTGATTCCGGCCTTCTCTGCGGCGCTGCCAGGCATCACGGTGGACACGTACAGGTCCGCGGATTCCGTACCCAGGGCGGCATAGCTTCCACCTGGCTGTTTTTCGACCAGCGCGGTGGCGATTCCAGGCACTTGGACGAATGCGCCGGGCAAGTCCACCGGCTCGAAGCGCTCGACCTTGAGCTCGATCCGACCGCTGGCCTTGTCCACAGCGGCGGCGAAGGCGAGCTCGTCCTTCACCGGTTGACCGTTGACCTGCAGGACGCGGTCAAACGTTCTCAAACCCGCCGCTGTGGCCGCGGATCCCGTCGGAACGCCGAGGATGGGAGGTCGCGTTACTGGGGAGATGCCGATCATTCCCCGAGGTACCGTCTCGATGGGATTGCTCTCGACCGTCTTCGTCGGCGTCAGCTCGATGGTGAGGGGCTGGCCGTTTCGCTCAACGGTGAGCACCACCGGGCGGCCGTAGCGCGGCTGGAGCTGTGACTTGACCTCATCGAACGTGCGGACCGGCTCGCCATCGACGGCTCGTACGTAGTCGCCAGGGCGAACCCCAGCCTCCGCCGCGG
>Ga0126379_10000954_pt1 | contig 17012 bp, 9 predicted proteins | sample PanSoiMetPlot_24_FD_92640 | JGI IMG/M metagenome (GOLD analysis project Ga0126379, IMG submission 92640) | Tropical forest soil microbial communities from Panama - MetaG Plot_24 | ecosystem: Environmental > Terrestrial > Soil > Tropical forest > Bulk soil | place: Panama | collected 2016-02-17 | reverse complement strand
CTACGTGATTGAGGACTGGAGTTGGGCACACCACCCTGATTATCAATCACCTGATGCTCCCTTTTCAACACGTCGTGCGCTGTCAAACCTCCTGTTTGAACAAATCATGTTGATGGGCTCTACACTGTTGATCTCTGAAATTCGTGTTTGGAGGTTTCTCTATCTAATACAGAAGGCAAAAGGCGCAGCCCCAAGCCGCGAGATTTCTCACAAGGGCGAGAGCGACTCGATTTTTGACCACATCCTAAGCCGCGGTAAGCAGTGGAGTTTGATTTGAACTAGGAGGCCTCATTGTCTTTCGATGACAGTTCAAAAGAGCAAAAAAACAGTCTTCCATTCGAAAATTGTTGACGGTGTCCGGACAAGCTTCGCAGTATGGCGAATGTAACAAACATGAAAACCACATCGATTGCAGCTCAACCGGCCACTCTACCACGTCCATTGCGCCCGACGTTTTTCGCGACCCTTCTGCCAGTCCTGTTCTTACTCCTCACAATCCAATCAGGTCGCGCACAACACGGTAGCGCTACTTGGTCGTCCAACCCAGGGGATGGAAACTTGTGGGGTTCCCTTGTCGACTGGGTGCCGCAAGTTATACCAAATGGTCCTGAGGATATCGCGACCTTCGCCAACAGTTCTGTGACCTATGTCGACTTCGACATCTTCAATGATTTTTCGATCACCTTGGACAGCATCCACTTCGTTCCCGGAGCCGATGCCTTCACCATCGCCAATTACTCAGCCTCGATGTTTTTCGAAGGCGTAGGAGTCACCAACGATTCGGGGGTTACGCAAAGCTTTATCACTACTGGGGCGAGTGGCGAGTCGAGTTATTATTTCGATGGGACATCCACTGCTGGAACCTTGACTGCGTATACCATGCAGGGCGGGTCCCCCGGCAACAGCGGCTATTACGGAATCGTGTATTTTAATGATCAATCCAGTGCTGCCAGTGGCACCTTCACGCTTCTGGGCGGCAATCAGACTAATCGTTTCGGTGGGGAGGCGTTTTGTTCCTCCACCTCGACGCTGGATCATGCCACCTTTACCATTAACGGCGGCGGCAATAGTGCCAAGGGCGGCCTGCTCTCCTTATCTGATAGCTCGAACGCGGCCCAAAGCACGCTGATCGCCAACGGTGGAACGACAGGCGGTGGCGGCGGCATTATATCACTCAATGCAAATTCGCTCGGTGGCACGGCGCGGGTGCAGGTTTTCGGAAATGGCGAGTTGGACATCAGCGGTCACACTCTGCCAGGGGTGATGATCGGTGCCATCGGAGGGAACGGTCTCATCTTTTTGGGGGCAAACAGTCTTACCGTCGGGGGCAACAATGTCAGCAGCGTTTTTTCGGGAGTTATGCAGGATGGCGGTGCGAGTGGTGGGACCGGTGGCTCACTGGTGAAGAGCGGCAAAGGCACCCTGATTCTCAGTGGCGCTAACACCTATACCGGTGGCACTACCATCAACCAGGGAACGCTTTCGATTGGCAATACGATTGGCTCCGCCACAGGGACCGGCCCTGTTCAGCTGATCCGCGGCGCCCTCGCTGGAACGGGCACAATTTCCGGACCGGTCACGGTCGCCGCAGGAACAGCGAACGCAACTCTGGCTCCAGGCGCTGCCGAGAGAACCGGAACTCTATCGGTCCAGAGTTCCCTGACTTTTGGCTCTCGCGGCGGCTACAAAGCGGATCTCGACAGCACGACCGCGACGGCAGACGAAGCGTCCGCTTTCGGCGTCACGATAAATGGTGGCGCACGGATTTCGATCGACGACCTCGGCAACAGCAGCCTGACCCCGGGAACGGTCTTTACCATAATTAGTAATACCGGGACGGCGCCGATTGCGGGCACTTTCAGCAACCTGCCCGATGGCGCAATCCTGACTGTCAATGGTAACAATTTCCAAGCCAGCTACGAAGGCGGCGGCGGCAACGATTTGACCTTAACAGTGCTGCCGTAGCCCCGCGCGCGCAGGAGCTTCGCGTTATCGCGCTAACAAGTGCTTGCCTTGCAGCTCTATTGGTTGTTCTGAACCGTTTGCGGTGCAGATTTGCTGAGTTCGAGCTGCGCGCTCACTTTCCCCAGGTTTGCAGCGAGCGCCTCAATTTGTTTTTGCTGATACGCGAACTTGGATTCAAAACTTGTCTGCTGCTGCGCCAGCGTTGTTTCCAACTTTTCAACTTTGCGGTGTTCTTTAAGGAACTCATTGAGCAACATCGCGTTCACCGCTTCGTAACGGACGCTGTATGGTTTGCCTTCTTTGTCACGGGCAACTAGAGTCGGGTTCACCTTTTCCACTTCTTCGGCTATCAGCCCAAACTGAGGAATCCCTTCGGGGTCGATTTCTTCCTTGTACCGAAAAGTAACCGGTTTAAGCGCAAGGATCGATTCACTGGCGTTAGCCATCGGCTTGATATTGTCCTTAAATCGCGCGGACGATGTCAATGTGCCAAGCTTGCCATTTGCATTGACAAAGACAGCGACGCCGCCACTGGACGTTTCGCCAGTAATGCCAGCGATATAACAGTTGAACACAAATTGCGGGTCTCCGATGCGTATGGTCGAGCTTTCGTTGCCGGCAGCGTTACCAGCAGTTGCGCCGACATAGATGTTATCGGAACCATCAATGATGTTCTGGCCGGCCATGTCGCCGACGACGGTGTTGAAGTCGCCGTTCGTACTGTTGACCTGCGCCGAGTCACCAATGGCAATGTTTGAGGCGCCATCGACAAGGCCAGAAAGCGCGTTAACCCCCATCGCCTGGTTGAACAAGCCAGTCGTGTTAGCACCGATCGCATTGAAACCGATCGCGTTGTTTGAAGTACCATCAGTATTTGCAAAAAGCGCCTGAGCGCCGACGGCGGTGTTAAAGTTCGCGATGCCCGCTCCGGTTGAGTCATTATTTTCCAGCGTCAGATCGCCAATGGCAGTATTTGCGGCGCCGCTAACATTTGCAAACAAAGCCGAATCGCCGAAGGCATTGTTACTGAAGCCGTCAACGTTATCCTCGAGCGCTACCGCACCGAAAGCATCGTTGAACTGGCCGAGTGTATTGTTTCGCAGCGTCTCAGCGCCCGTGGCCGTATTGCGCTGTCCCGTGGTATTGGAAAAGAGCGAGTGGAACCCCGTTGCCGTAATGAGTGCTCCAACGTTCGAAATGAGCGCCTGATCGCCAACAGCGGTGTTCTCAGGAATCGTAATAACCACTCCAACTCCGGGCGGTCCCTGCGGTCCCTGGTCCCCCTGCGGTCCCTGTGGTCCGGCTGGCCCCTGCGGTCCCTGGGGTCCGGCTGGGCCCTGCGGTCCGGCCGGACCAGGAGGTCCCTGCAACCCTTGCGGTCCTGGAGAACCTTGTGGCCCAGGAGGGCCGGGAGGTCCAGGTGGGAAGCTGCCGACATCGGCGCTGCCCAACTGGCCGGTGGCAGGATTTACCAGCACTGCCTGATTCGGCGCTGCGGGATCCATTGCAGTAATCCCGGCCAGAAATATCCCCGCGTGAATTGCCGGATCGCCAATACGAATCGTGTTTGACTCGCCGGCAACGCCAACGTTGCCAACCAAAACATTGTTACTGCCGGCCGTAACAGCGGATCCAGCATAATATCCAATCGCGATGTTGCCACTGCCTGCGCTGTTGTTGTAAAGAGCAAACGATCCATTAGCGGTGTTTTGTGTTCCGGTCGTATTGAGCAAAAGCGCTCCGACGCCGGTGGCCGTGTTGTTGTCTCCGTTGTTCAGGTCCAGCGCTCCCGCTCCGATCGCGGTGTTGTAACTGCCGCTGCTGTTGCCGAACAGTGAATACCAACCAATGCCAGTGTTGCCGGCGCCGGTGGTGAGGCTCTGAAGCGCACTGCATCCTTCCGCCGTCGTGAATGCAGGATAACAGCCGTCCGGCGGCGGACTGACCCCGAAAGCATTCGGGGTTGATGGGATAACAAAACAGACGAGGAGGACGACAACTAGAAACACTGGAGTCCTCTGTTTTCGCTCAATCCTTAGGTTCACGATGTTCTTTCCTTTCTTTTCTCCGCCAATGTTCGTTCAGTGCAGGCCCGGAGAAACCCAGCGGGGCAGGCTCCTCCGCCTGATTCAGGTAAAGCTGTGGAGGTCGAGCTTTAAAAAGCTGCGCATGCACAGTCAAGCGTATTCGCCCCGATCCGCGAATGGCGCAGTGCCGTTCGGAAAACGGGGTCGGCTATCGATGGATCGCGAAGCATGCCTTTTACCGCAGGTACACGCCGGTTCCTGATTCGTTTCAACGCTCGGGCGATTCACGATTCACAAGTCACGGTTCAACGGTTAACGATTTAACGGTCTTTCCGTAATTTTCAAAGTGAAATCCTTACGAAAAAAAACTTAAGTTTTTTCTTTACAAAAACCTACGCACCAACGAAAAACGCGAATCCCCAGAATGAAAACCCTCCCCCCAGGAGCGAAGATCGCTCTGTCTATTGTAGGGTTGCTGTCGCTGGCAGTAATCCTGTACGCCGCTAATCCAACTCCTTTTGCCACTGTCAATACGCCGATAGGCGTGGCCGCTTCGGGCACCGATCTGATTGTGACCGAATACTGCGGCCACAATGTCGATACGATCGACTGCCAGGGCAACGTCACCCTGTTGGCGACCCTTCCCGGCATTTCTGACTGCAGAGAAGAATACGTAAGTATCGCTCCATCCCAGTCGGTCAATGCCGGGTTCACCCCGGGCGACATTTTCGTCACACAAGGCGCGGGGATCTATAAGGTCACGGGTGGTATCGTCACCCCGTTTGCACTGATGCCAGCCTGCGGGCAGGACGAAACCGGGATCACCTTCGACCACGTGGGCACATTTGGCTACAACATGATTGTTACCTGTGCCAACGGCCCAGTCTGGCAGGTTGACGGGACCGGCATTCCCACCTCTATCGTGGACACAGGCACCCATATTGAAGGACCTGCCATACCGCCGCTAAGCTTCGGCCCATATGGCGGCCAAATCCTGGTAGCCGACGAGGACAGCGGTAGCGTCCATGCCATCGACAACGCTGGTAACATTAGTTATGATATCTTCCTCAACTACGGCGCCGAAGGCGTTCTGGTCATCCCATCGTCTCCGTGCACCTTCTGCGCCGCAGCCGGCGCCTACTTCCAGGCGATACAAAACTTTCAATCCGGCAATGTCTATCAATATCCACTGACAGACTTCACTGGGTTGGGTGGCAATATTCTGGTTACAAGCGAGTTCGGCGCAGGCACCATGCTCGTAACCTACGATGGGGCTAACTATAATACGAGTTTCTTCGATGACATCCCCGGGGGCGAATTCGAGGGCGGCGCTTTCGCTGACTGCGATCTACCTGCGCCTACGGCTACGCCTACCCCTACGGCGGCAGCGACCTCCACGCCGACAGCGACAGCTACAGCCACGGCTACACTTACGCCTACGGCTACTGCAACGGCGACTGCAACAGCTACCTTTACGCCAACTCCTACCGCCACAGCCACCTTTACGCCGACGCCAACCCCGGAGGAGAGTCCAACGGCCACAGCGACGGCAACATTTACGCCCACAGGTACCGCTACGGCGACAGCTACAGCTACCTTTGCTCCAACACCCACCGCCACAGCTACATTCACACCGACACCGACGCCAACGCCGACTGCTACTGCTACGGCTACGTTTACTCCTACAGCTACCGCTACGGCGACTGCTACTGCGACGTTCACTCCAACTCCCAGTGCGACAGCCACATTTACGCCGACACCAACACCGGACCAAAGTCCAACGCCTACTGCTACGGCTACATTTACGCCGACCGCTACCGCAACTGCGACTGCCACAGCTACACTTACTCCAACAGCTACTGCTACGGCGACTGCAACAGCTACCTATACGCCGACTCCTAGCGCGACAGCCACTTTCACACCAACGCCAACACCGCAGCAGAGTCCAACACCTACAGCTACGGCTACATTTACGCCTACAGCCACCGCCACGGCGACAGCTACTGCGACGGCCACAGCCACGGCTACACCCACCGCTACGGCTACGGCAACGGCCACTCCCACCATCGCGCCGACAACCCTGATGGCGGCTCCAGCCTCTGGCACTTATGGCGGAACGGTTGATCTTTCTGCTACGCTGACCTCGAATGGGTCCCCCGTTAGCGGCAAAACCATCAACTTCACTCTCAACGGCACTCCGGTGGGGAACGCGATCACCAATAGCAGTGGCGTGGCAACCAAGACTGCCGTTAGTCTGTACGGAATCTACCCCGGCATTTATCCATCGGGTGTTGGGGCTAGTTTCGCAGGTGACAGCTTCTATTTCCCCAGCAGTGGGACAGCGTCCTTAACGGTTGTGTACGGCACATGCACAGGGACGGACCAGGGAGGCGTCATTTTACCTCCAATCAGCAATGACGGCAGCAGTGTATTCCTGCAAAAGGGCCAGAGAACCATTCCGGTGAAGTTCAAAGCCTGCGATGCCAACGGCAACTCCATCTCCGACCCGAACGCGGTCTTTCTCAACGGCTGTTGCGGTTCGATCACCGTGTTGACTCGCATGCGGGGCACCGTGGACAACGTGAACGCAATGGACACTAACGACATTCCCGACGTTGCCTTCCACTATGTTGGTGACCACTGGCAGTTTAACCTCGTCACCACCAATTTGGACTCCGGTTACACCTATACTTTCCAGATCAATCTTAAGTTCGGCACTATCCAATTCACACTAGCCGTGAAGTAGCAGCAGAAACAATTCACCCCCAGAAGAAAACAGCGCTGGGAGCGTAAATGCTCCCGGCGCGTTCTCTTTCGCATCGTATCATTGGCCGCGGAACTGCGCGGCCTACTCCTTCACGACTTCGATCTGTCTGTCGATGACCTGGCCGGTAAAACGGTCGATCGCTAGGTGAACCCAATCGTGCTCCTCGCCTTCGACAATGAAATCGTTTTGGAGACTGGCAGCATTCGGCTTGAAGTGACCGGTCTGCGCGATCACGTCGATCAATAGGTTCCATGTCCGCGTCTGGTCAACCTCGCCCAGGGCGCGGGCCGTCACCTCTCGCTCCGTTTTCGGAACTGCGGTCGCCGCTAGTGGTGTTTGATTGGCAACGATATTGGCCAAATCTGCTTTGTTCTTAAGTGGAGCACCACTGATCAGGGCAGCGAGATTGCTCGCCAGGGGATTGGCCACCGGCGAGGATAACGGAACCGGCGTAGGCGCTCCCGGAGAACCCGAACGCGGCGTGTTTTCCTTTTGGACCGCATTCGCAACGATGGCAGCCAATGGCCATGGCCGGGCCGAGTTTATATTTATCACGCCAGCTCGCGGGTTGCGGGCATCGCTCACATCGTTAACAGTGAACAAGTCCAGCAGCCCTGCATCCGGACTGTTAGTTGAAGAAAAGCTAAGTGTTTTAAATGGTTGATCGCGAAATGCATAACCCATCTCCCCGACACTGCGAAAGGGTCGATTCATCATAACCGGCCGCCAGGAATCACCGCTGGCTTCGTTGTACGGATTACTTCCGTTACCAGCCGGCGCGTTGTCACCCAGCGTCGCTGGATTTGGAGCGTTTGGAGTCTCGGTAGCTGTCGGCGTTGCAGTCGGCGTTGACGTTGGCGTGGCACTTGGATATTGCGATGGTGACATCGGCGGGGGTGTCGTATAAGGGCTGGGCCAGATCGATCCAATAACACCGGCCGAGTTAAATGGCAATGGCGGGTTGCCTACATTAACAACGCCGATCGTGCTGTTATAACGAATGCTTCTCGGATCGGCTTTAGCAAACATCGGAGCATGACCAAGCGCGCCTGTTACATCGTTCCACGGCGTTGGGGTACCCAGTGGTATCGGTAACGAACCACCTAGATTAATAATCGTTGGCAGTGCAGTAAGAGGCGGCAGCGACAGACTGATACCATATTCGCTGTAACTGGTGCAAATGGTTAAAGGCCCACGGGACCCCGCCGTAATCCATGTGACGCGAGGATTTGCGTTCTCGTTAACGCCTTGCAACAGCGAATAGGAATACCAACTCCCATTCGGTGACTGGTAATCAAGGCTGATTTGGAAACCCGGCTGGAAGATCAGCACTGGCTTTAGACCAAATACAATATTGGTAGGCGAGATAAGCAATCCTGGAAGCCCTAATCCGAATACAACGTAGTCATCTGCGGGCGTTCCGCGGTACGTCGAGTTGTCGTTTGCCGGCGGATGTACCCTGTACCATTGTGCTGTAGGTGTAAGCAGAGGTGGAGACTGCGTTGGATCCAGAAGGTTCAATGTATCGGTGATATCGTTCGCACCCAAACGCACTGCATTAAGGAGACCGTCACGACCAAACGCGTTGCTGCCGTTCGCGAGCGTTAGACTGGCATTAAAGCTAACGCTGGGTGTAAACAGCTGGAGTGGGAAGATCATTGGATCGACGCTTCCACTCTGCGAGACGTTTGCCGCTGCAAACGTAATGGTACCCTGGATCGTGATACGAACCGGTGGTCGCAAATAACCGGGCGTCAAATTAGGACCATTCCCAGTATTGCTGGCGTTAGCTTCCGTAAGGTCCCAGGTATCCCGAAATGCGTCCCACAAATTTGGAATGAGCAGCCAGTTAACGCCTCCAGCAAGCGCCGTCCCTCCTATGGGACAGGCGGCCAGCGAGCTGAGACATGGCAAACGGGGCATGCCAATAGCTTCCATTGTAGTCCCGCCAACATTACAAGCGATTCGCACGGGGTAGCAATCTACCCGCGATTGCGCGATAAGGTTCGCGCCGATCGTGAGGACGTGGAGCGTCGGAGACGTTTGATGAACTAAAGGCAACGATGGGTCGGATGAGAAAGCGTCACCAAGAGAATTGCTCAGAATTCCTGCTTGGAGTAACTCAAAAAAGTCTGGCTCGCGTGTGCCGGTGAGACTTCCGAGCGTCGCAATGGAGCTAAGTAACGACGCTCCCTGTCCCACGTAGTTCCAGCGCTCATTGGTAACATCCCAGACAAGGCCGAAATATTTCTGAATATTTGCTGCTGTGCCCTGCTGCAAAAAAGTCGATGTGAGCCCCAATGTGATTGCGTTCGAGCTCGTCAGTAACCACATATCGTAGTTCGGATCTCCTATTGGAGGTGCGCTGGTCGGGATCGTCCGCGTTGCGCTGGGTCCTTTGTAAGTAAGCCAGTTAAGTCGTTGGAGGAGAAAACGTTTATTCACCAGATAATCGCCAACGTTGGCGGTTGTCCCGTCATTGCGCGTAAACGATTGAGTGACAAACAACGTTTGAAAATTGGGATTTGTACCTGTCGGTGCAGCCGGACTCCATTGCGGCGTACCAGCCGCAGCCCCATAAAACGCAGGCGTCGGGTGCGGGGCCGGCTGAACGGCTCCCTCTCGTGAGAACGTGCTAAGGTACTGGAGCGCATTTGACGAAAACCCCGTGGTAGCGCGAAGCGCCAGCAACTCCTGGCGCTGAACGAAGAGTTGATCTGTTTGGTTGCTCCACGTCGCAGTGCTGGGATTTAAGAAACCATTGGTATTACTGACTATCCAGGTGAAGTATGCCGCCGCCCGCGTAGGATCGATCTGAAAATTCGACGCAAAACTACTGCTAGGAAAGAGATTACTCGGTCGTGTGGTTGCGTAATTGCGCCAACCGACAAGTTTGTCCACCTGATACGCACTCCCACCCGATCCGTTGGGAATCGGATAGGGAGACGGCGCCGTCAAGTCAGCAAAAGCGAGAGCCCCTTTTCGGCCGTACTGGAAAACTGTCGTCCCTGTGGGATAGCCCGCTACGTTGATATCCAGCAACCCCCCTTCTGCGTAAACAGCATATGCGTAGCGGCCAATGACCGAACTACTTGGCGCAGTGATCACCGCTGGGGCTTGGTCGGTAACAAATACCCAGTCCGGTGTTGCGTTGGCAAAAGCATCTATAGGAATAGAATCATCCGTTCCTGTATTTCGCTTTGGAATGAGGTAATGACTGTTCCAACGTGCGGGCGTAACGGAACGACCATTTGCTGAAACATCGGTCGTTGAATTCACCGCAGAGGCCCGGCATCCGATGCCCGGCGGTGGTACCGGATCGGAACGGATGCTCCGTCGGATCAGGTTTGGCGCAACAGCCAAATTCCCGCTTCGCTGCGGAATCATGTAGGTGGTACTGGTCGGGACGTACAGATGGTAGGGTCCTGGACTAGCCATTGGGCCGAAAGTCGGTGCAGGATTTGCCGATCCGCCGATGATTTCCTGTTTAAGGTCGCTGACTACAGTATCCAGTGCGGTGCGTGCCAAAAGATCGGCCGACGTATCGTTATAGCTCGAGTGGGCAAGTTGCCTCTCATTGGTGGTGCGCGAGAAGTAAGTCAGGGACAAACCCGTTAAAAGCACAACGAACGCAAGAACGATGATAAGCGCAGCGGCTTTGCTAGAAGATCGCCTTGGCAAATGAGAAGGGGGCATTACCGGCCTCACTGATTAAGATAAAAATAGCGTTCGTAAAACCGAACGCCAGCAATGGCCGGGCGCGGGAAAGTCTGGCTTCTAATAACTGCGTTGACTTTAAGCTGCCACGCACTAAGCAAGTTACCTGGCCGATTCAGGTCTGAGCGCCAATCTCTCAGGAAGTTGGTGAGACCCGAGTTCCCGTTAAAAGTCGCAATCTGCGCATCAGTGAGCAGCACTTTACTCCTGGGATCGATGACCGCGAGGTCCACCGCAATTGCCGCGACGTCGCGCCAGGCGTTTATCGTGGTGCAATTGTTTGCGTCAAGACATGGAGCGTCCGCTAAAGCTCCATTTGTTAGCAGGTAGTAGTATTCGAACCGGAAGACATTCGGGCCGATTACCTCGTAGCTAGGATCAGTCGTACTCATACTTACGGCTGAAGGCCATGTATTGCTGATCGTAAGAGGCAGGAAAACCACAGGTAAGTCACTTGTGGAGGCACCGTTCCAAACGAGACCTTTGCCCAGACGCTCCATCTTGTTGTAAAACGCTGAAGCCGGGTTGGAGTTTATCCGGTAAGCCGCAAGCGAGACCGGGCTTGCGGCGGCGCTCGATGGATTATAGCCGGGCACAGCGCTGTAGAACGCGATTTGATCGTTTTGATTTGCCTGCTGGTTAGAAAGCTTGACATAATAATCGACATCGGTCCGTTTCACCATCTGCGCAAAATCGATCGCCATGCGATCAAGGACTTGCCGCGCTTCTGAGTCAGCGTCCATTCGTTTGTTACCGAGAATGGCGACAGCTGTCGCGCTGTTGATGAGCTGCGTAGCCAGAAATACCAACAGCACGAGCACGCCCAGGCTGACCAGCAGTTCGGCCAACGTAAACGCAGCTCCGTGTACTTCGGCTATCGTATGTGCCACCCTCAGCGCATTGGGCTTGAGCGTCTCAGGAGGAGTTCCGCTAGAAACAGTGGACGCTACAGTGATAGTCTCGTTAGGCATTGCGCTAGTTTCTGTCTAAGGCGGCAAACGTTTCTGCTGAGCCGGTCGGCGTGATCGCGCAGGGATCAATTGCGGCCGGCCACGTGACCTTTACGTTAACGTACATCGCGCCGGTCGTGGCGGTGGCCGCGGTGTTCTTAACAAAAGTCACGATCAGCCGGTAAAGTGAGGTCGAGCTAAACGAAGCGCCGACTTGCCCTTGACCGTCGACGAACCGGACCTGGCTGGTAGCGGACGTTCGGCCATTGGAGCACGGCACAACGTCCGGCGGAACGAATTGCGGCAGACCCGTGGGATCCGTAGGAATAGTGATCCCGAGCATAAACGAGGCCGTTTTCGCCGCACGCAAATCAGCGACAGTCAATGCGATGATGTTTGTCGCGGCGGTTTGAGAAGTTGAGTTACGATTGGTCAGCACGGCAATGGGCACCAAAGCGAAGACGGTAATGAGACAAAGAGCAGCTACACCGAGAGCGAGAGTCAACTCGACCAGCGAAAACGCGGCACGCGACTTCTTCATTTCCGGTAGATCCTTACGTTGCCACCGAAGCCGCTTATCTGGATTGCGACGAGGTTCCCTGACGCCGGGTTTATCGAAACGGCGAGTGCCGTTCCATGCGTTGGAAGAAGCCCGACCTCTGCATACTGGGTGATTTGTGTAGATCCTCCCTTAACTACAGCTTCACCGCGTGGGCTAAACCGAATCCAGCGGTCGAACTGAGTGCCCTGCTCGATGAAGTAATAATCCGAATCATACTGACTACCCGATGCACCTATTCTATAATTGATGTTTACCGCGGCTCTCGTTTCGAATTCAGGCGCAGGCGAAGGGGAGGGCTGAGGCGTTCCGGTGTCGCCAATGTGAGCGTTCTCCAATTTCATGACTTTACCGATCGGCGTGAGTCCTGCGGTAATGTCCACGCGGTTCCCAACTTGGTTCACGCTGGTTCCAAGGTCGGTTCCATCCTTTGAAGCTCCGACGCAGAGTGCGACGTTTCCTGTAACGGCTGGTCCAATTGATCCTGAAAAACCAACCCACGCATAAGTGTTATTTGCCTTCGCGTACGTGCGCGCGGTGTCGAGCACGCCTTTGATCGTGTACGCCGCGCTGGTGACGTCGCTGCCGCCTTTGATGGTTGTGAACGCAGGCGCGATCAGCACCAGGAGGAGGCCAATGATGCCGACGACGATGAGCAGCTCCAGAAGGGTAAAGCCCCGAACGCTTTCGGGGCCACGGCCTCCGGCCGCATCTCGACCCTTGCAAACTGGAGAGAAGCAAGGCTGGCCCGCAAACCCTCGCGGCAAGGTCCGAACCATCGCGCACGCCCGACGCGCGTTCGGGCCCAGCCGCCCTGTTCCAGGGAGAGGAGACATTTGGGGGAGCGCAGTATTAGCGACACCCGCGCCGCTGGCAAGCAATTTCTTACGAAAAACAGCTTAAGAAATCAAATGAAAGAGGATGCCGCTTCTCGCAAATGCGTGTATGCCGAGCCTCGACGGCATCTAGCGACGCCGTTGCAACCGGAAATCGCGACGGCGATTCATCTGCCATCTCGATCTGTTTCTAAGCCCGCGCCCGAAAGAAACGCTTCTTTTTGAGGAAAGTCGGAAAATACCGAACCTGAAAACAAGCAGGAAGCCAGCACTCACCGATTAGAGGTTACTCATGAGATGATCGACGGTGACCCTCGAAATCTGCGTATCCTCGTCTCGGGAAAAGAGTAAAAAATACTTCCCAAGAGGCAAGACGCGCACTATAAATGCCAGGTGAACATCCGAGCCCATTGCATTTTATTCGTGGTGTCGGTTGTACTCGTTTCGGTAACTTCGCTATCCACCGAGGCGGTCGCCGCGGATTTCGAGCAAGCGCGCGTCACGCAAGTGGTGCAGGATGTTAAGGTGCTGCCTTCAAGTGGTGCAGCACGCGCGGCGGCGGTTAACGAGACTGTTCATAAGGGGTCCGCCGTACAAACCGGTTTGAAATCGCGAAGCGAGCTGACCTTTCAAGACCAGTCGATCACACGCCTGGGAGAGAAAACAATTTTTAATGTCGGCGGCGGCGCACGAACAATCGAGCTGGGCAGCGGACAGTTTCTGCTTTATGTGCCAAAAAATTCCGGCGGCGCAAAGGTGAAGATGGGCTCGGTGACTGCTGCGATTACGGGCACAACCGTGCTGGGAAATGTTCAGCCGAATGGGATCGTCGAATTCACGGTGCTTGAGGGGAGCGCAAACGTGAAGCTGGATAGCGTCGGGCAGTGTGTGCGCATCCACGCAGGACAAAAAGTCACCTATGATCCCATCACCGGGAGGTTAGGCGATCCGGTGGATGTTGATCTCCAAAAGCAACTGGGCACTCCGCTGGTATCTGATTTTCGCCAGTTGCCGAGCGCGGGGCTGATTAATCGGGAGATTGAGCTTCGCGGGAGAGCCAATGAGGACTTGGCCCGCGCGATCAGCGTATCCGGGGCTACCATCGCGACCGCGACGCCCGAGCAATTTGTGGCTGGGTTGGATTCACTCCTTGTCCGTGCAAACCCGCAAGAGGTTTGCGCGCTCGTGGCGAGAGCGGCGCGTGCGCGTCCCGACCTCGCCAGCCGGATCGCAGCGGCAGCTTTAACTGCGGGCCGACCGGCTCATGCGCATTCCAGAGATTTCCGACAAGCGGCAGGCGGAGAACTTTCCTGTGAATTAGCGGACTGCATTCTTGAAGCGGCAACCGCAGCGAATCCCGGCGCGGCGGGCGAAATTCGTGACGCTGCGTTATCGGCTGCACCCGCGCTTCGGGACTGCATTTTTGCGGCAGTAAATGAGCCATGTTCGTTCCAGAACGCGTTCTCACATCAGAACACAGTCAGTCCGACTAATCCGCACGACGTCACCCCGGTGTCGCCCGAGCAGCCACCAACGACAACCAGTCGTTAGAAGCGGCGAGATTGCGCTGGAAGCTGGCGCGGTTCCTCAACGCGCTAACAAATTAATCTGAGACGCGACCAGTCTTTGCGCTTTCGACGCCAAGCCTCGTTCGCAGAAAAGCCGATCCAGCTTTGATCGCGAAAGGCACGTCGGTCCAAATTCGTACAAATTTGCCGATCATCGTCAGGATTGAATTGCGGCTGAACTGACCCGCCTCTAGAGTTTGCCCCTTATGCCGTACAAAAATGTTGTTCCGCCTGCAGGCGAAAAAATTACCAGGACCGACAGATTGAATGTGCCGGATCGACCGATCATTCCGTTCATCCGCGGCGATGGTACGGGGCCGGACATCTGGGCGGCGAGTGTGCGTGTGTTCGATGCCGCGGTCGAAAAAGCGTTCGGCGGAAAAAAGAAGATCGCGTGGTTTGAGGTTTTCGCCGGTCAAACAGCAAAGGACAAATTTGATGAATGGCTGCCGGATGACACGGTCGAAGCTTTCCGCGAGTATCTCGTAGGAATCAAAGGTCCCCTGACTACTCCCGTCGGCGGCGGCATTCGCTCGCTCAATGTCGCGCTGCGACAGTTGCTTGATCTTTTCGTGTGCCTCCGGCCGGTGCAGTACTTCAAAGGCGTCCCATCGCCCGTTAAACATCCGGAGAAGGTGAACATGGTGATCTTCCGCGAAAACACGGAAGACATTTACGCCGGAATCGAGTACGCCGCCGGCACGCCGGAGGCACAAAAGATTCTCGACTTTTTGCAGAAAGAATTTCCAAAGCAGTTCGACAAAGTTCGGTTCGGGACAAGAGAGAAAGCGCGCGGCTTTTGGAAGATGGTCGGCGCGCCGGAGAGCGACGAAGTTTGCGTGGGCATCGGCATCAAACCGGTCAGTTACTCCGGCAGTGTGCGCTTGATTCACAGCGCGATTTCCTATGCGATCCAAAATCGCCGCAAGAGCGTGACGTTCGTGCACAAGGGCAACATCATGAAATTTACCGAAGGCGCATTCCGCGACTGGGGTTTTGATGTCGCAAAGAAATATTTCGGCGCGGAGGAATTTGACGGCGGGCCGTGGTGCAGGATTCCCATGGGCAAACCGGGCGGAGGAATCGTGATCAAGGACGCGATTGCCGACATCACGCTCCAGCAAGTGTTGACGCGGCCGGAGGATTTCGATGTCATCGCCACTCTGAATTTGAATGGCGATTACCTGAGTGACGCACTCGCTGCGCAGGTGGGCGGGATTGGCATCGCGCCCGGGGGCAACATTAATTACATCACAGGCCACGCCGTTTTCGAAGCGACCCATGGCACTGCCCCGAAGTATGCGAATCAGGACAAGGTCAACCCCGGGTCGGTAATCCTTTCCGGCGAAATGATGTTTCGTTACATGGGCTGGAGCGAGGCTGCCGATCTGATTCTCAAAGGATTAAGTGCCGCGATCGCGAGCAAACGCGTCACTTATGATTTCGCGCGGTTGATGGAAGGCGCGACCGAGATCAAGTGTTCGCAGTTCGGCGACAATGTGATCGCGCATATGTGATCGCGGCCACTCCGCGGCCGCGAATGACAAAGTACGAATGTCGAAACAATGAGAATGGGCAGTAATTCGTTACATCGTTACATCGTTACATCGTTTTCACGATTGAGCGCAGCGAAGCTATGGGTGGTTCTTGTCGTTTCTATCGCTGCCGTCTCCGGTGCCTTTGCGCAGAAACGCAACATTACGGAAAAAGATCTTTGGAACTTTGTCTGGATTGGTGATCCGCAGTTTTCGCCGGACGGTTCGCACATTGCATTTGTGCGCATCACCGTCAATGAGAAGAAAGAAGGCTATAACACTTCCATCTGGTCGGTGCCTGTGGCGGGCGGCGAAGCACCGCGTCAATTGACAAAAGGCGATCACGACAGCACCCCGCGCTGGTCGCCGGACGGAAAATTTTTGGCCTTCCTGCGTTCGACCGAAAAGGATGGCAAACCTGAGCCGCCACAATTGGCGATGCTGCCGATGGGCGGCGGGGATTCCTTTGTTTTTACCGATTTGCCAAAAGGCGCCGGCAATGCTGTCTGGGCACCCGACGGAAAAAGCATTGCGTTCAGCAGCGAGACGAATGGGGAGGACCTTGCGAAACAGGAAAAGAAAAAATCCGAGGAAAAATCCTCCTCTGCCAAGGCTCCCGCCTCCGCCGAGGCTACGGCGGACAAGCCGGCCCCGGCTACAGATGAGCACGAGAGTGATGTACATGTGATCACACGCGCGGTGTATCGGCAGGACAATGAAGGTTACATCGATCCAAAGCATCCTACGCATATCTGGATCGTGACTGCACCGCGTGGCCCGGAAGAAAAGGTAAAGCCACGCCAGCTTACTACCGGGCGTTTTGATGAGGAAAACCCAACTTGGTCGAAGGACGGCTCGCAAATATATTTCACCTCGAGCCGGATCGACGAGCCTTATTACGAACTGCCGAGGACAGATCTTTACTCGGTCGGGTCAGCCGGTGGCAAACCCATAAAGATCACAACGATTGATCTCAACACGCAGTTCGGGCCTGGCGGAGGCGCACTGGCTCTTAGTCCCGACGGCAGACAGGTCGCTTTCGTCGCTGCGACGAACCAACCGATAAACTCATACACGGAACCAGACCT
>Ga0126379_10000953_pt1 | contig 17015 bp, 14 predicted proteins | sample PanSoiMetPlot_24_FD_92640 | JGI IMG/M metagenome (GOLD analysis project Ga0126379, IMG submission 92640) | Tropical forest soil microbial communities from Panama - MetaG Plot_24 | ecosystem: Environmental > Terrestrial > Soil > Tropical forest > Bulk soil | place: Panama | collected 2016-02-17 | reverse complement strand
TTATGAGTTATGAGTTTTGAGTCAGGCAGACTGGCAACTCCAACTCATAACTCATCACTCAAAACTCATAACTCACTTGGTTTCCGGCCCCGCCTGAGACCCAAAGAGCCCATACACTTTTCCATCAGCCGTCACGAGCTCTCTCAACATTCCCATTTTTTGCGAAGCGTCCCTGGCGCGGAAACCCTTGATCGTGACTTCGACTCCAGCCTTGATGAGACCAGGTTTGAAACCGTTTCGAATCATCCCGCTCGGCGTCCCGGCTTCGAAGGCCCACTTTTCCACATTCCCGCTGGTGTCGCGCACTTCGAGGAAGAACCAGGAATGAGGGTTTTCCAACCGAATTTGAGTGATCACACCGCGAACCGTCACCGGCTGATCGGGATCGAACGCTGCAGTGAATGAGTGATGTGCCAATGCGGGCAGTCCGGAGCCAAGCAAAATAACGCCCGTCACCAGGACAGCGAGAACTCTTCGTTTCATACCAGCCTCCGTTCCTCCAATTGTGATTGCAGTCAAACGTGTCCTGTTCTTACTACGGGCATCATGAGCAGGTCAAGGTATGCGATGAGACAAAGCCTGATGCGGCGGAGAAATACTTATGCCAGCTGTTTCCGCAGCCACGCCTGGGCCAGGCGCAGTTCACGACGAACCACGTGAACGGATAGCGAGAGGGCGTCTGCCGACTCTTCGGCGGTCATCCCGCTGAAGTAACGCATCTCGATGAGCTGGACCTTCAACGGATCAGACTGTCCCAATCGTTCGAGCGCTTGATCGATTAGCAGTAGGGCACGATCGGGCTGCCGTCCCAAGTCGGGAATCTCCGTCAACGGCACTTCCGCACCATTGCGCTTTCCCGTTGCCCTGGCGCGAGCCATTTCGACCAGAATCTGGCGCATCAGCCGCGAGGCGATGCCATAGAACTGTGAACGGCTCTCGTATGAGGGATGGCGTCCACGTGCCAGGCGCAAAAAGGTCTCGTGCACCAGTTCCGCGGTCTGGAGGGGATCGCCTTTACGTTCCTTCCGGAGGTGGGATGACGCCAGTTTCTTCAGCTCGCCGTATACGAGCGAAATCAGCGAGTCAAACGCATCTTTATCGCCCGCTTGAATGCGCTGCAAGAGTCCCGTGATTTCCATCAAAAGGATCTGCCGTGTAAAAAGTCTTCATCGGACGCTAATTCTATCGACGAATCTCGCATTTAAATATTGGGACGAATACTTAGTCATAAAGAGGTGCACCGTGAAGCAATTGAATGTCGCCGGGAAGATTCGGAACTGCCTGATTTGCCTATTCGTCTTTGGGCTTGTTGTGGCGTTTTCGGTTGCGGAGCAGAGAATCGTAGCCAATCTTGCCGCTTTCCCAAACCCCGCCGGCGTGATCCGCACCTACAATGTGAACGGTGATATTGATTTAACGGGTTCGTTCTTTCAGAGCCTCGGTACTAACGGTCGTAGCTGCGGCAGCTGCCATCAGCCGAGCGATGCGATGTCGGTATCGGCCGCGCACATCCAGGCAAGATTCGACGAATCAGGTGGCCTCGATCCGATCTTCCGCACGAATGATGGTTCAAATTGCGATCACGATATTGATGTTTCGACACTGGCCGGCCGCTCTGCTGCGTACAGCCTCCTTCGCACGAGAGGATTGATTCGGATTGCGCTCGAGATCCCTGCGAGTCGCGATTTCGACGTAGTGCGAATCCAAAACCCGTACGGTTGCAATGAAACGCACGTGATTTCCATGTACCGGCGTCCACTGCCGGCGACGAATTTGAGGTTCCTGACCACTGTCATGTTTGACGGGCGGGAGTCATCAATGCAAACCGGAACGACGCCGATCACGTTTGCCAATTCTCCGGAGTCACTTCTGGCCGACCTTTCACATCAAGCGATTGATGCGACGGTAGGTCATGCTCAGGCACTTACGGCACCGACAGTCGAGCAGCTGAGCGACATTGTGAATTTCGAGATGGGTCTGTCAACGGCACAAGCGCAAGACAACGGAGTGGGCAGTCTTCGCGCTCGAGGAGCGACGGGAGGTCCGCAGGCGCTGGCTGACGAACTGTTCTTCGTAGGCGTCAACGACCCCGTCGGGTTGAATCCTCATCCGATCAGTTTTACCAGCAAAATTTTCAATTTGTTCGACACATGGGAAGATGCATCTCCCCGACGCCGGGCGATTTATCGTGGGGAAACGGTGTTCAACACGAAGACGTTCAGCGTATCGGATGTAGCCGGTCTCAACGGCGCCACATTCTCCAGCGGTGTCACGGTAGCCGGCACGGTCGTCTCCACCACTTGCGGGATTTGTCATGACACACCAAACGTGGGAAATCATTCTGTATCGGCTCCCTTGAATATCGGAGTAGCGGACGCGCCGGGTGGTCGAAATGTGCTGGATGTCCGCTATCTACCGGTCATCACAATTTGCCAACGACCAGCACTCACGACGTGCGTCAATACTACCGACCCGGGTCGCGCGATGATCTCGGGCAGTTTTGCGGATATCGGCAAGTTCAAGGGCCCCATTCTTCGGGGACTTGCCGCGCGTGCACCATATTTCCACAACGGAAGCGCCCATTCATTGATGGATGTTGTCGATTTCTACGATTCCCGTTTCAACATCGGTTTTACTTCACAAGAAAAATTAGATCTCGTTGCCTTTCTCAAGTCTCTTTAAGTCGTTTGCGTCGCTTCGCTCTTCATTCCTTTTGACCACGACATTAAAATACGGGCTGCTCTCTGGAAAGCGAGTGAAGATGATCCGACGCGCGAATCTCATTAGCCATGCCCTGCTGATTCTCTGCACGACGGGATGGGGTTTTGCGACAGGCCGTTCCGATGTTGCAGACGCTGTGATGAACGGAAATAGGACCGCTCTCCGCACACTTCTACAGCAGAGAGCGGACGTTAATGCGGCACAAGTAGATCGTACGACGGCGCTGCACTGGGCTGTGTACCGCGACGATATGGAGGCAGCGCGCCTCTTGATCGGCGCGGGAGCTAAGGTCGATGCGGCGAATCGTGAAGGCATTACGCCCCTGCACATGGCTTCTCTTTACGGAAATGTGGAATTGATCAACGCGCTCGTGAATGCTGGAGCCAACCCGAAGCAGAAAGGGCCCCATGGAGAAACAATGGTCATGCTGGCAGCGCGGAGCGGCAGCGCGGAATCTATTAGATTGCTGCTGCGCGCCGGAGCCGATGTCAATGCGCGCGAACCAGTTCGCGGCACGACAGCCTTGATGTGGGCTGTAGAGCAAAAACATCCCGCAGCCGTGAAAGCATTGCTCGACGGTGGCGCAGATCACCGTGCCAAATCCGGGCCGGCCGGATTACCGCGGAATTACATGGCTCAAAAGGTAAACACCGCCAATGTCGAAGCCGCAATGAAGCGCTGGTCCGAGGCTGTGAAAAACGGCAGAACGTATGAACAGCAATTGGCTTTTGAGGAAGCCAACGGAAAACGTGTGCAGCGCTTATTGCCGGATTTCACGAAGGACGATCTACCCACCATCGCAAAGTTTATCGCTCAGGCAGCTGCAAACTTTGACGTCGACACAATTCTGGATTTCATCACGCCGCAGGTTATTGCAGCGGGCAAGGACGTAGAAGAACTGGACAGACTCGTGCGGCAGCAGATTGCCGAAGCGGAAGCTGCTGCGAACGATTCAGATGTCGTTGTCGCCGGTTTGGTCGGCCGCGGTGGTGGCGGTTTGACTGCTTTGGTTTTTGCTGCACGTGAAGGCGATTTGGAATCCACGAAATTGCTGGTCGCTGCTGGAGCTGATGTGAATCAGACCACCGAATACGGGTGGACGCCGCTGCTCACGGCTACGAACAACAGACACTACAAACTTGCAGCCTGGCTGGTCGAAAACGGCGCGAACGTGAATGTGGCGAACAAGGGTGGGTGGACTCCACTGTATCTGGCGACGGATAACCGCAACATCGAAGGAGGAGACTTCCCTGTACCAAAGCCGGACATGGACCATCTCGATTTGATCCGGATTCTCCTGGATCATGGCGCCAATCCAAACCTCCGCAGCAAAGACGATACGCTTACACGTACGATTTTCACGATGCAGTGGTTTTTCGAGGCAGGCGCAACACCTTTTATCCGCGCCGCTCAATCCGGCGACGTCGAACTGTTGAAGTTGCTTCTCGCCCATGGCGCGGATCCTGGGGTCGCCACCGATTTCGGTGACACTGCACTCTCGGCCGCCGCAGGAATCGGCTGGGTCGAGGGCGTTACTTATGAGCATTCTGTAAAGGACAACCTCGACGCTGTAAAGATGCTCCTGGAGTTAGGTCTCGACCCAAATTCTGCCAATCGCGACGGCCGGACGCCCGTTAATGGGTGCAGCACTGAAGGGCAGAAATGATGTGGTGCAGATACTTGTGGATCACGGAGCAAAACTCGAAACGCGAGACCGCGGCAGCCGTGATACGGATACCAGCGTCTCAAAGAACGCCGGCCATACCTGGCAGGCGCTGGATTATGCTGATGGTCTCGTCCGGGTTGGAGTGCAATCTGCCGTGAATCGTCCCGAAACAGCAGCCCTGCTGCGAAAATTGATGACAGAGCGCGGTCTTGCCGTGCCTCCCGCTAATCGGATCGTCGAATCTATTTGCATCGTTGAAATCTGCAAAGAGCGTCAACCCGCGCAATAACGCGAGGTCACGGCGTTGCCGGCGGCGCGTGGTCTTCTTTTGCTGGCGATCCGAGTAATTCTTTAAATATCGGCTTCAACGCATCGGCCCACACTTGATATCCCTTAATTGCAGGGTGGAGTCCGTCGGAATTCATCATGCCGGCGAACAACTGGCCGTTTTTGTCGGCCAGCTTGTCATTGATGTTCAGAAACCGGACCTTTCGGCCATCAGCGAATCTTGCAATGTTCTCGTTGATCTTGTTAATCGTGGGCATGACGGCGATGTTGTCGTTGCGCGGAAAGATTGCTGTGAGGATGATCGTTGCATTCGGAGCTTTCGCGCGGACCGTATTCAATACCGCTCTAAGGCCCTTCGTGATGTCCGCGACTTTCGCGTCATCTGATTCGTGAGAGACCGTCCTGCCTACATTGTTCGTACCGGCCAGCAGAACGATTACCTTCGGATTGACGCCGTCAAGTTCACCATTATTCAGGCGCCACAAAATGTTCTGGATGGTGTCGGCGCCCCAGCCGAAATTCGCCGCATTCCATCCGAAGAAGTTTTCTCTCCAATTGGCGAGCAGTTCAGGATAGTCGGTCGCGCCCCAACGACGCGTGATGGAATCGCCCTCGAAGTAGATATCGATGCGGCCTTTCTTAGCTTTTTCAAGCAACTGGGCGTGAGCAGCCATCGAATTCTGGTCCGTACGGGGTACCGGCCGGTCGGCCGCTGTCTGCGCGTAACATACCAGCGGCAGAAGTATGAGGCAGAGACAGTTTTGAGTTATGAGTCTTGAGTTAGAACTCATAACTCAAAACTGACAACTCAAAACTGTCTTTGAGGTTTTCATAGGGATCTTCGTATCCATCCATATCTAGTGTTTTCCCGTTCAACCCCAAGCGCCACGTATTGTTCTTTGATTTTCGATAGATTGTCGCCTGTCTGCGCAGGAAGTTCCATGATCCTTCTAAGCTCCGGCGTCATCCGTTTTTCATAATCCTTCGGAACCGGCTTGAACTGCTGCTGCGGGTTAATTCCATAGAGTTTGGCCGAGTTCAGACCGAGAATCTTACGCTTCGCCTCCTCAGTCAGGGCGGGATACCCGTACTTCTTCTGCAGACCTTCCGGGATCTGGAATCGCCACATTGCGTCAATCTGCCACTGCGGCGAACCGTACCAAACAGAGTCCGAACCAAACACAATCCTGTCCGGTCCCATGAATTTCATGAGCTGTCCCATCAGATGTGCTGCGACGGTCGGGAACGTCACAACTGAGGAAGCCCAAGTCGTGCCGAGTTCGGCATACGTGTTCTTGTATGGCCGGACGAGAAGCGCATATTCCGTGGTCCATTTAATGTCCGGCACACCTTCGCGGAGCTTGCCCGATTTGACGTCTTGCAAAGCGTCATACATGAAAAACGCGGCCTGAATGCAAGCGTGATAGGTGATGAAGTTGAGATTAGGCCAGTCTTTCGCCGCCTTGGGAAGATCCGCCGGATGCCCAATTTCTGGGCGCACTGGTTCCGCATTGGTGAGGCCTTTGTGAACGCAAATGTTATTAAATCCTGGTTTTTGCGCTTTCAGTTTTGGGTAAAGCTTGTTGATTAGTTCGAACGTGGGATAGGCGACCTGTTCATCATCGTGTCTCCATTGCCGCATGGGGCTGGTTGGATTGTTATCGATTTTCGCAGCGTTCGACACGTTGTAACCCTTCCAAGAGTCCGGTTTGTTTTGATCGGTCTGCTGCTGGATGTATTCGAGGTTCCCCTTGCCGACATAGAGCAGACCGTGCGCCAGCATCCGCGTCGAGCCGGAAATCTCGTTGACAAAATTCCTGGCCGCCGTTGTTTGTGCCGCCGTCAAGACTTCTCCCGACAATGCTTCCTGAACATTTCGGGGAGGACGGGGCGGCTGGTTACCGAGATTAACGACGCTCGCCGTTACATTGCTTAGCAGCGCGATATTCACCTGGCTGTCCAAATAAACATCTTTGATGAATTGCGTGATCAAAAAATTCTCTGGTTTGTTCGGCAGGCCGACTAGAGCCGGATTCCATACGCCCCAAACGTCGCCACGTTCGTCAGGCACATTACGCGGATTCATTGCATTCCTGCCGCCTCCGGATGACGGCCCTTGCGACACGGCGCGAAGGCCCATTCCCGCCGCGGCCTGACTACCTCGTACCATGTGGAGTTGATCGTCGAATACAAACAGGTCGCGCGGCGTACCGGCTTGCGCATAAGCCTCCGGCTCAAACATTTCGATTGGATCGACGCTGAAGAAACGGCCGAACACCTCGTTCATCGCGAGGAGCGCGGCTGCCATTCCTCCCGTACTCGCGAGAAAGCGGCGCCGGTCCATCCCCAGCTTCCTGCTAGCCGTCTCACTCAATTCTTTGATTCGCTCTTCAACTTGTTTCTGTTTGTATGTCTGGGGAGCCGGCATGTATTCGCCATTGGAAATCATCTGCGTGGGAATCGGTGAGTCAAAGGTACCGGATTCGTGAGCGCGGGCGCATTGCGCGCGCTGTGTCTCATCGAGCCAGGCGTGATCTTCTTCCCAAACCCGTCCGGCTTCATTCCACTTGTCTTTGCTCATTGAGCCCATTTCACACTCCTCAAGAAATCAAGGGAAGATCAGCCACAAAGAGGCACGTGCCTCTTTGTGGCTGATTTTCTTTTTTCGCCTCACTTGGACGCCTCCGTTAGTGCGAAAACCGCGTGGCGAATCATTTGGATTAAGACACATCTTGAGAAACATGTCCAAAGCGATTCTCGTAGTGGACGACGCAAGCAGAAGTTTTTGTTGCAACTGCTCCTCACCGCCGCATAGAGTCGTCAACCGGAGACGAAGCGGCAAACCCTCGTCGCGAGAACCAACAGGAGGATGTCGTACATGCCATATCGACGCGCAGTTTGGATGATCGCGTTGATCGTGATTGCCGGCACCGCCGTTTTCCTGCCGCATTTCATCACGAAAAGTGCGGCGCAAACGCGTGCTGGCCAGAGTACTTTACCGCGGACAGCCGGTAGGGCCGATTTCAATGGGGTCTGGCAGGCGAATAATACGGCGAATTGGGACCTTCTAACGCACGAAGCACGTCCGATGGTCGGACAGCCCGGGCTGCTCCCGAACTCTGTTGTTCTGGCCGCTCCGGTACTCGGACTTGGCGCGCTTGGTTGGGTTCCGCCGGGCCAGGGCGTAGTTGAAGGAGATGAGATTCCTTATCAACCGTGGGCGGCGCAGAGAAAAAAAGAAAACCTGGAACACTGGATAGACCGCGACCCTGAGATCAAATGCTTCCAGCCGGGTGTGCCGCGCGCAATGTACATGCCGCACCCTTTTCAGATCATCCAGAACCAATCGAAAATCATGATGATCTTCCAATTTGCGAATGCCGAGCGCACGATCCATCTGAACAAGATGGAATCGTATCCGAACGTCGCTTTCATGGGTTATTCGGTTGGACATTGGGAAGGCGATACGCTCGTTGTAGACGCTTCGAATTTTACCGATGCGACATGGTTTGATCGCGCCGGCAATTTCCATAGTGATGCTCTGCATGTGGTCGAGCGATACACTCCGATGGGCCACGATGTAATCCATTATGAAGCGACAATCGAGGACCCGCAGGTCTTCACGCGTTCCTGGAAGATCAGCATGCCGCTCTATCGGCGGCTCGAGCCGAACGTGGAGCTTATGGATTTCAGATGCGTCGAAATGGTAGAAGAGACCATGTACGGCCACCTTCGTAAAGAACAACTCGTGAAACGGTGGACAGGCAATACGATGATCGTCGACATCACTCGAGTTATCCCGCCCGGCGAGGCGGTTCACGAGCGTTACATTTCGGGCAATCCGCCAGCAAAGTGAGGTGACTTCTTATGCGAGTTCACATTGCCGCAGGCATCGCCGGTATCGCTCTGTTTGTGTGTCAGGCGCCGGCATGGGCACATCACGCATTTGCGGCCGAATTTGATTCCAACAAACCATTGCGATTCGATGACGCCACAGTGACCAAAGTCCAGCTGATCAATCCTCACAGCTGGATCAACGTCGACGTTAAACTTCCGGATGGGCGAGTTGAGAATTGGGCGATCGAGGCCGGAAGTCCCAACATACTTCTCCGGCGAGGCATCACAAAAGACACGCTGAAGGTCGGTACGAAGATCGTCGTCGAGGGCTATCAATCGAAAGACGGCACGCGCAGGGCCAACGGCAGAGATCTGACTCTACCCGACGGCACAAAGCTGTTCCTTGGGGGCTCCGGCGGTGAAGGCGCGCCGTATGAAGTACAGCGGCCTGGCGTCGATATACAGAAGAAATAGGAGACGTTCCATGAGACGTGGAATCCTCGCGTCGCTTGCTTCGTTAGCGGGTTTGGCAGCTCTTGTTATTGGTACTGCGATTCTGATTGCGGGTCAGACTACTACACCGCCTAAACAGAGCCCGGTTCCCGCACAGGGCAAGCGCGACAGCGCGCAGCCTCAACAGAAAGCAGGTCCTGCACCGAAAATGCCGTGGGGTGATCCCGATCTGCAGGGCACATGGTTTGTGTTGGAGTCCGTTCCTCTGGAGCGACCGGCACAGTATGCGGGCCGCGCGTTTCTGACGGAGGACGAAGTCGCAGCGCTGGACAAACAGAAGTCCGTCGATCCCGGCAGGAATGCTCGCTCGGACAACAGTAGTCAGGATGTCGCGGGCGCTTACAACGCAGTATTCAACTCGGTTCTCAAAACCAGCAAGCGGACCTCAATGATCACCGATCCACCGGATGGAAAGATTCCTGCGTTAACTCCTGAAGCTCAGCAACGTCAGGCCCGAGGCGGACGCGGTGGTGGACCGCCGGCGGGCGGCCGCGGCGGAGCAGGGATCAACGATAATCCGGAAACAATTGCGCAGTCGCCGCGTTGTCTCGGAGTTCAGATGCCGTTCCTGCCCCTGAATACACTTTTTGCTCAGGGAACGGTGATGCAGATCGTGCAGTCTCCTAAGTCGATGGGCATCTATATGGAAGACGATCATGCCGGTGGCGGCAACCGCGTCATCTTTATGGATGGCCGTCCGCATCCTCCTGCAACTGTGAAAAGCGTTTTGGGGGAATCGCGCGGACATTGGGAAGGCAACACGCTGGTCATCGAGACAAAGAATTTTGCGCAGGGCTTCCGCGGCTCGAATCCTGATACGTACCGAATGATCGAACGGTTCACTCGCGTCGATTCCAACAATCTTCGGCGCGAGATCACATTTGATGATCCCAAGACATGGACAAAACCGTGGACCGTCCTGATCGAGATGGGTAAGACGGACGACCGGCGGCACATGATCTTCGACTCCGCGTGCCATGAGGGAAACTACGGCATGACCGGCATTCTTGTCGGCTCCCGCAAAGAAGAGCAGGCGGCGCAAAAGAAATAAGTGTTTCTGCTCTCGTTCGGCAGTGGCGTAGCAGCGCTCATCTACGAAGTTGTCTGGTTCCAGCTGCTGGAACTTGTCATCGGTGCCTCGACCATTTCGGTTGCTGTCATTCTTGCCAGTTTCATGGGTGGGACGTGTCTCGGGAGCCTGATCTTTCCCCGACTTGTTTCGATCAGATGGAATCCGTTACGCACGTACGCCGTCATCGAGCTCGGTATCGGAGTTTTTGGCCTGGTCCTGTTGCTTCTGATGCCGGTCCTGGCTGGAATTTACAGCTCGTGGGCTGGGGATGGCGTCAGGAGTTTTCTTCTTCGTGGCGTGGTCGCGGCGATATGCCTGCTGGCTCCGACCGTGCTGATGGGCGCGACGCTTCCTGCTTTGTCGCGCTGTGTTGAGCGCTCGTCGCTGGGTTATCTCTACAGTGGCAATATCGGCGGCGCGGTCTTCGGTTGTCTTATAGCGGGCTTCTACTTACTCCGCCAATATGACGTCACAACAGCCACGTACGTTGCAGCTGCGGTCAATGCGATTGTTGCTGCGACAGCTTTTGCACTTGCACCGCGAACTTTCAAGTCCGTCGTCAGCCGGCACGGGACGCGAAGCGTCCTTTCGGACGCCGCGCCGGCTGAAGCCGGCGCCTACGTCGTTATTGCTCTGTCCGGCCTTTGCGCGATGGCTGCTGAAACAGTGTGGACACGCATTCTGGCATTGCTGATGGGCGGGTCCGTCTACACGTTCTCGATTATTCTTGCCGTTTTCCTGCTCGGACTCGGTCTCGGCAGCGGCATTGGTTCATTACTCTCTCGTAATGTTTCCCGGCTAATGTTTGCACTCGGCTGCTGCCAATTGCTCACTGCGGCCGCAATCGCGTGGACGGCCCATAGCCTCACTGCTTCACTTCCATCGATCAATCCGGACATGTCTCCGAACATCTGGTTCACTTTTCAACTCGACTTCGACAGAGCTCTTTGGGCGTTGTTGCCGCCGACACTGCTTTGGGGCGCGAGCTTTACCCTCGCGTTAGCCGCGACGGCAAATGGTAAAGAGGATTCCGGCACGCTGATGAGTCGTATCTACGCCGCTAACACCCTAGGTGCTATCGCCGGCGCGCTTGGCGCCAGCCTGCTCCTGATTGCCCGAATCGGATCCCAGCGAATCGAACAACTGCTGATTGCGTTGTCGGCGGCCGCAGGGTTACTCCTTCTGCTGAGAGTGACTCGCGCCTGGGTCATCGCCGGTGCCGTAGTGTCGGTCGTAGCGGCGGCCCTGCTGATCAATACTGTTCCACCGATTGCGAAAGTGCTCATCGCATATGGTCGGTATGCGTCGTCATGGGTCAACAAGAGCGACATTGTTTACGCGGAAGAAGGTATAGCTGCGTCGGTAGCGGTCTCGAAGTTTCCGAATGGGGCCATGACGTTTCACGTGGCGGGCAAAATTCAGGCGTCCAGTGTCGCGCGAGATATGCGTTTACAACGAGTGCTGGGACACCTGACATCGCTCGTCCCGGCAAAGCCTCACTCCGTGCTTGTTATCGGGTGCGGCGCGGGAATCACGGCAGGAGCGGTGTCCCTCGATCCCGAGGTGGAACACTTGAAGATAGTCGAACTTGAACCGCTCGTACCGGAAGTGGCAGAAAAGTATTTCAGCAAATTCAATTTTGATGTAATCCGTAGTCCGAAGGTCCGCGTGCACATCGATGATGGACGTCATTTCGTTCTCACGACAAAGGAACGATTTGATGCAATCACGCTCGATCCATTGGATCCGTGGGTGAAGGGTGCAGCAACCCTATACACAAAGGAGTTCTTCGAAGCGGCCCGTCGCCGTCTCAACCCCGGCGGGGTCATTACCGTATACGTGCAACTCTTCGAAACGAATCTTGAAGCGGTGAAGAGCACAGTGGCGACATTTTTTGAGGCCTTTCCAAATGGAACAATCTGGGGAAACACCTACGAAGGCAAGGGTCATGACATGATTCTGCTTGGCCAGGTGGAACCGACACGTATCGACCTGAACGATATGGAGCGCCGCGTCTCCTCTTCCAGAATCGAGCAATCGCTATCGGACGTTGGTATGAACTCTGCACTGGATTTGTTCGCAACTTACGCCGGCCGCCGGCCGGATCTAACCAAATGGGTCGCAGGGGCCGCCATTAATCTCGATCGCAACCTGCGCATGCAATACCTTGCCGGTCTCGGCCTCGATCTCGACAACAGTGCCGCCATCTACGCCGACATGCTTACGCACAGACGCTTTCCCGAAGATGTGTTTACCGGGACTCAGGCTCAACTGGATTCGCTCCGGACGATGATTCAGAAGGAATGACATGCGCCTCGGCGCGGCTGCAGGTATTCGGCCAGCCTTGATAGCAGGCGAGCGCGTATAGAGCTGCGGGCTCACGTTCGCGAATCTTGCCTTTGCTGCCTCTCAGGATGATGGGATAGTCCTCGACTGTTGGCGGAGTGCTCGTCAACTCGCCTCCAGTGGCGGTGAGTATCGTTAGGTTCCGGCACGCGGCGCCAAATCCAAGATCACATCCACGACGAAGCGGTTCCGCGGCCCCAGCGAGGCTGGTTCGGCGAAGATCTTCGCCGGACCGAGCCAGCGCGATGTGTAGCAGACCGGCTTCATTGCACGACCAACCGGAGCCCTGATCGCAGAACGCTCCTTGCAGGTCGGCCAGGTACGGACATGCGTATGGACGTCCCTGCTCGCAAGCTTGCCGCCAGAATGGCAGCCACTGTCCGGGATGGCCGTCACCGACTCCTTGCACAGCACTCATTACCGCAAACACGGCGGCCCAAACGGACATGAATGCAAGGTGACGTTGCCGCGGCCGGAGGCGGCGGCCCAAAGCTGCCGGGTCGAGCATCAAAAGCCAGCGAGACCGCGCGACGCGGTCGATTGCCTTGATCGACAAGTTCAAAATCGGCACCTGCAGAAGCTTGTCGTAAAACGTCGGCATACCTGCCGCGCCCAGCAACTGATACAGCCCGATCGTGCTCAGGCCATAAAGCACTCCATAAATCACGCGGCCAAGCTCCGTTCGCGGCGACGTCGCCGGATCCGTAAACAGCAGATGCATGCCGAGGAAGACCGAAATCGGAATGTATGAATCGTAGAAGAAGTAAATGCCGGTCGTTGCGCAATAGATCAGGCCGAAGATGTATGTCGTCAACACAGCCGACATTGTCATCAGCGTGACGCCGAAGAAGAATTGTCCGGGCAAGCCGATCAGAAACAGCACAAGGTACATGTGTGGTGGATAGAACTGAGTAGTCGAAATCTCCCGGCCCCACGTTAGGTCGGTCGCGCCTGTGGCGAGTAGAGCCAATGAAAGCACGGCAAGGGGAAAAGATGACGGATTGAATATGTGAGCCCGACGGCCATCCTTATTCCAGCGCACGAGTTCTTTCGCGGTGAGCCCGAGCGCCACAATAACGAATTGCAGATAGAACCAGTCCGGCTTGAACCACAGGAACAGATTGATGCTGAAAATCACCGGGAACGGACTGAATCCGAGAATATAGGTGTCGCGGCGCGACCACGAGAGCAGCATGTCGAAGGCATAAGCAAAGATCAATTGCGCGAGAAGGAGATGGAATGATTCATAGACCTGCGGCCAATACCACCCCCAGTACATCAAGATCACACCCTGCCCGCACGCCTGCAGGTAGTGCTGCTTCTTCAACATAACTTCGATGCCAAGGGTCTTCCTCTTATGCCCGACCCACACGAACAGCAGTGCGTTCCACACAAAAAGGATAAGCGCGGCTCCTACAAACGCGGACAGCAGCTTCGGGTTGTTGTTGACAGGCGTGAGCAGTGCCAGACCCGCAAGGCCCGACGTGAACGCAATTGGCAGGACGAGCAACTTCCTCTTCAGCATCGTGTTGGTCCACGTCTTTATCAGAACTGGGAAGACCATTCAAGCCACGGGAAGTGCTTCGGATTGATCAAACGATTATCGGCGGGAGCTATAATCTGGCGGCAAACAACGAAGTTTGACGGTAGAACTCGAACTCGTTGGCAGAAGTTTGACTGGAGAGGTTCCAATGAATGTGAAAACGGGATGGCAAGGACGGGTTTACGAAGATTTCGAAGTCGGTGATGTGTACGAACATCCTCTCGGCCGAACAGTTCTTGCAGCAGATAACTCCTGGTTCACGCTTTTGACGATGAACACAAATCCAATTCACTTCGACGCAAACTACGCGTCAAGAACGGAATTTGCCAAACCGCTTGTGAATTCTTGCCTGACTTTGGCCATCGTCACGGGGCAGTCGGTAATCGATCTCTCGCAGAATGCCGCGGCCAACCTGGCATGGGACGAGATCCGACTGCCCAACCCGGTTTTTGAAGGGGACACGATTTACTCCAGAAGCGAGGTTCTCGAGAAACGAGAATCAAAATCGCGTCCGAATGTCGGCATTGTCCGCGTGAAGACAACAGGCCTGAATCAGCACGGCTCTGTGGTCATCGAGTTCAACCGCACGTTCATGGTTTACAAGCGCGGCCACGTACCGAATCGCAGCGGGGAGAAGTGATGCGCCTCATCCGAAGCCTTTTGTTCGCGCCTGCAAACCGGCACGATTTGCTTAAGAAACTCCCCAGATATCCCGCCGACGCTGTTGCGATCGATCTCGACGAACCCTTGCTGAAGCGTGCGCGTGCGCTTCTTCAGTTGGTTCGGATTAAATAGCCACAGCTGTCACGGATTTCCGGATGTCTACGAAAATTGGATTCCTTATCGCAAAAGAAGCTCCCCGCAAACAGCTTGTCAATTTGATGCCCATCGACTTTAATTTCGAAATTCAGCGGTAGCCGGGCGACCAGCAAGATTAAGGAGGGTTTGTATGCGTATTGGTGTTACAGGTGCAAGCGGCCAGCTTGCTTCAGGCGTGGTTCGACATCTCTTGATGCGATCCTCGGCCGCTGAAATAGTTGCGGTCACGAGAAGTCCCGAAAAGCTCGCCGCGTTTTCGTCCCAAGGTGTCAACATCCGGAGTGGTGATTTCAACGATGCCGCAGGACTTGAAAAAGCATTCAGCGGTGTTGAGCGGCTACTGATCATTCCCGGCTCAGATCTGACTCCAAACGTGCGGCCGGGACAGCACCGGACGGCAATCACCGCGGCGATCGCTGCAGGCGTTGGTCACATCATCTATGTATCTTCCATCGGCGCGCGGCCGGGGACGTCGGACGGAATTATGGAAACCCACTTCGCAACCGAACAGGCTCTAATTACATCGGGCGCGACGTGGACGTTGCTGCGGATGTCGATCTATGCGGAAATGCTTTTGGATGCCGCGAAACAAGCGCTGTCCACTCACGCTTACGCTGCGTTGTCGGGAGCGCCGGCGGCGTACATAGTTCGCGATGATCTTTCAGCCGCGGCAGCCGGCATTCTCACCTCAAACGGCCACGAAGGCGTGACGTATCATGCGAGCGGACCGGCTTCCCTAACGGCCGCACAGATTACCGAGATTATTGCCAAGGTGGCCAAGACAAGCGTTCAGTTCTCTGCGATCACGGTACCCCAGTTGGAATCCGCTCTCGCGACGGCTGGTCTGCCGCTGGTTATTGTTAACACAATTTCGAGATTCCAGCAGGCGCTTCAGTCTGGAGCGTTCGACGTCGTTACGGGTGACGTCGCGCGGCTTTCGGGACGCCAACCCGAATCGATCGAAGATTTCCTAAGCCGCAGCCTCGGCAAGAGCACGGAGCAGACTGCAAGCGCGTGAAGGGGTCGGCTATCGTTTATCGACAACAATCTGTCCGTTTTTGATGACGGCCTTGACCTTCAACAAATCGTCGATATTCGCCAAAGGATCGCCGTCAATGACGACGAGATCCGCAAGCTTCCCGTTTTCCAGCGTGCCGATGTCCTTATTTCGGCCGATCGTAGCGGCGGCATTGCGTGTCAGGATCTTAATTACGTCCTGCGCCGAGAAAACGAGGCGGAGCGCTCTCAGTTCCTGCGCGAGCGAATCTTTCGGCAGGAACGTGGTGTCGGTGCCGTAGCCATACGTTATCCCGGCCTCCCACAAAAGACGCGCATTCACGGGACCCTGGCCCGCGCTAGACAGCGTTTCCAGTGGGAACGGATCGAGATCACGGAAGCGCGGGGTGTTATCGAGCCCGCTTCTCGCGCGGATCCGTTGGTTTTCAGCCGCGAACGCCGGTAGGAAAACTCCGAGTGTCGACATCATCGGAATTCCCGCGCCTGCGATCGTGCGTGCCTGTTCTTGCGTGAGCTGGCCGATATGGGGCGTGTGTACCAGGACTGCCGGATGAGCACGGACGGCGACAAGCGTGTCATCAACGGATACGGCATGCGTAAAGACGGGCACCCCAAGTTTTTTCGCTTCATCGACAACGACTGTTAGTGTGTGCTCCTCAGGGCCGCCCGGTGTCACGGAAAGGACGGTCTTGATGACGTCGATGCCGGCCTGTTTCAGTTGTCGCACGGAAGCGCGAGTTTCGTCGTCCGGAATTGCGCCCGCAGCAACCGCCGGGCGGTTCGGTCCCCGTGACGGATCAGTGCGCGCGGGATCCACGCGCGGCGGTCCAGGTGCGGCACCGGCAGGCGGGCGCGACAACTGGACGAACGCAGCAGTGAACAGCCGGGGCCCTTTGATTGTGCCGGCATTCAGGCGGCGCTGCAGTTCCACGATCTGTTCCGGAGGATCGCCGCACGACTGAATCGTGGTGAAGCCTCCATCGAGGAATTCCTGCATCCGAGGCACCGCCTCTTCCTTCATCCATTGGACGGGATCCCCTGGAGGAAAGTCGGCAGCAATCACGTGACGATGATCGTCGATGAATCCTGGCATCACGGTCATGCCGCGAACATCGATTTGCCGCGCTCCCGGCTCGGTCGAGTTCCCTGCAGACACCGATGCGATTCGTCCATTCCGGATGACTATGGAGCCA
>Ga0126379_10000951_pt1 | contig 17032 bp, 19 predicted proteins | sample PanSoiMetPlot_24_FD_92640 | JGI IMG/M metagenome (GOLD analysis project Ga0126379, IMG submission 92640) | Tropical forest soil microbial communities from Panama - MetaG Plot_24 | ecosystem: Environmental > Terrestrial > Soil > Tropical forest > Bulk soil | place: Panama | collected 2016-02-17 | reverse complement strand
CTGGCCGGGCATCACGACCGAGCATTTGATGTGCGGCGCGTTGATCCGCAGATCAGTGATCAGCGCCTCGGTGAACCCCTTGACGGCGAATTTCGCGGCCGAGTAGGCGGTATGCGGGATGCGTGGTCCGACCGAGGCCCAAAAGCCGTTGATGCTACTGGTGTTGACGATGTGGCCCTCCTCGGCGTTTTGCAGCATCGGCAAAAACGCGCGGGTGCAGTTATAGACGCCGCCCCAGCAGATGTTGAACGTGCGCTCCCATTCGTCGCGGCTGTTGGTCACCATGCTGCCGCCGCCGCTGATACCGGCGTTGTTGAACAGCAGGTGGATCTTGTCGGTCTGGTGGCGGTCGGCAACCTCATTGCGAAACCGCTCGACCTGAGTCCGGTCGGCAACATCGGCGATGTGCGTCGTGACGCGCAGCCCTTGCGGCAATCCCGCCGCCTCGCACAGCCTTTGCGTTTCCGCCAGGCCGGTCGGCGAGACGTCGCACATCGCGACATTGCAGGCTTCTGCCACCAGCTGGCAAACCAGCTCGCGGCCCATTCCACTGCCGCCGCCGGTCACTACCGCAGTCCTCCCAGCGAATTCGGTCATGTGTGTACCTCCCTTGCGTGCCGGCGCCGATCCAGATACGGCCCCCAACCTACCCTCTCCGCCGGTGGGGAGAGTAGAATGTCAGGTAGGCAGGCGCCAATGCTCCGGTTGGTTGATCAGAGCCGACCCGTCAGGTCGTTGGATCCGGAGATTCTTGACAACACCCCAATTCGTCCACTGAGCTTCGGCCAGCAGAGTAATCTCTGGCGAAAGATTGTGCGATGCTGCAAGACTTACGATCTCAGGTGTCTTGAGGTCGGCGTGAGCCGCTACATTCTGGAACGCGGCGCTGGCCGTTAGCGGGGCTGGAACCTCGAAAGCGGCAATTCCCTCTACCTGATGGCTCACCTGCGAGCAATAGCTCACCCCGAAGCGCGTCTCGGGTAAGATTTCCGCAAGCGCACCGACATTGTAACCCACTGCCCACGAGTTGCCGGCAATGCGAGCTAAGCCATCGGGAGGAGCAAAAGTCGGCGGCAGCAAGGGATTGGCGAATTGCGCGATCGTCGTCGAGTTGATGGCGTTGATCAGCTCCATATGGAGGTGCTGTATTGCCGGCCCACCCCCAACAGAAAGCCAATTCGTGAATCGATACGCGATATTTGGATTGATGTTGATGGTCTCGAACTCAGATTTGATCGCGGGCTCGGTCATGTCCTGTCGCAAAGCGCGAGCGCGCGCATGTGTACCGTGGGCGGCATGTTTCTTCATCTCCGGACTTTTGCGGCGCGGGGTATCACCCCCTCCCTTGAGCAACCGGCAACATAGGTGACAGATCTGACCGACGACATGGGTAACAGTCTTCCTGATTTGTTCATGTCTGCTGTTGTGGCGGTTGGGCCTGTGGGGTTGTGGGTAACCCATCAGGGTTATCCACAAATCCACAGGCTGTACGCTTGAGCTTGCCCAGGCGGCCGCCGCGATGGTCGATGACGCCCGAGTTCGATAGGGCCGTAATGCACGAGCCAGCTGCCATCCTGGCGCTCACTGAGACCCACCGGCTCGCCGACCAGCGTCTCGCTCAGATATATCTCGGCACCGCGCCAGCGGATCGCACCATTGCGATGGACGCGCCGCACGCTCGCCGAGGCCGGGTATTCGGGCTCGCGCAGAACCCCATCCCAATGCCGCGGCGAACGCGCGTAATAAGCTACCGGAGGGGTGTTGCCGAGCGCGGCATGCGGCCGCTCCTCATTGTGAACGCGCTGAAAGTCGCGGAACCGGCCGAGTTGCTCGCGCAAGCTGCGCGCCGGCGGGTTGGCAGTATCGCGCAGCAATGTCAGATGCAGCCGTTCGAGCCGACCATTCTGCTGCGGCCGGCCGGGGGCAATGCGCTCCGGCCGCACCCCCTCGGGATCGTTGCGCTCGAGCCAGGACCGCACTTTGACCGGTCCCCAAGTCGGATGCGCCCGGCGCACCGCCAGGCAGCGCTCGGCGATCGCCGCACCCACCGCCTGGGGATGCGCGCACGGCGCCCGCGACCGCTCGCTCAGCCCCTCGATCCCTTCCAACCGATAGCGCTTCAGCCATTTGTAGCCGGTCTTGCGCGAGAACCCAAAGCGCCAGCACAGCGCCGTCACCGTCTCTTCCCCCCGCTTCCACCGCCGCTACAAAACGCATGCGCTTATCCACCGCACGGGCCCCCCAGTTTTCCCATCGGCGAGATCCTCCCCGCCGCATAGTCAACCTGTTACCCATGTCGCCGGTCTACGATGTCACCTATGTATCCGGTCAGGACCCCCCACCCAAGCCTCCCCCATCAAGGGGGAGGATTCTAAGTCGTGCGCGAGGGCGGCAGCCACTTCACGTGCGACGCCAGCCCAATCGCCCGCCTTCCTCTGCCGGAACAAGCGCGCCGTCGGATACCACGGGCTGTCGTCGCGATCGAGCAGCCAGCGCCAGTCCGGCCAATAGGGCAGCATGAGCCAAACCGGGCGCCCGAGCGCGCCCGCCAGATGCGCGACCGAGGTGTCGACGCTGATCACCAAATCCAGTTGGCAGACCGCCGCTGCGGTTTCGGCAAAATCGGTAAGCCACGGCGAGAGGTCGGCGATTTTAGCGTGTTCGAGCAGCGATATGTCGCTCGACCCGCCGCCGACCTGGAGACTGAACCAGCTGACGCCGGAAACATCCCACAGCGGCTGCAGCACGCGCAGATCGAGCGCGCCGACGATGTTGCCGGCCCACACAATGCCGACCCTAGGGTGGGGTGCAGCAGCAATACGCTCCGCCCAGAGGGCCGACGCCTCGGTCAGCGAACTGAGATAGGGCATCCTATTGGGGATCGTCGCCAGACTGGTATTGAAAACGCGCGGCAAGCTGAGGAGCGGGCAATGGCAGTCGAATGCGGGAAGCGGATCGCCGACGGCAACGATTTGGGATGCGCCGGCGACAGTGCGAACCAGCCGGACGAGCGGAGGCGGCACCTCAAGTAAGACCCTGCCGCCGCGCGCCGCAACGGCGGGGACATAGCGGACGAACTGCAGTGTGTCCCCGAGCCCCTGCTCGGCATGAATGAGGATGCTGCGGTCTGCGAGAGGCTCGCCCGTCCATAACGGCCGGTCGAATTTCCGGTCGTACCGGGCAGTCGCAAACCGCCACTCATATTCCTGCCAGCCCTCTTCGAGGCGCCCGGTCAGCAGCAGCGCAAGGCCGCGATTGAAATGCGCCTGCGCGTAATCCGCTCTGAGCGTCAGCGCGCGCTCGTAGCAGGCGAGCGCCTCGGCGTATTTGTCTTGACGGCCGACCGCGATGCCGAGGTTGTAGTACGCCTCGGCGCGGTCGGGCTGCAGCGCCAGCGCCCGTTCATAATGCGCAATCGCCTCCTCGGTGCGGCCGAGGTCCATCAGCGCAACACCCAGATTGTTATGTATCTCGGCGTGGTCAGGACTCAGCGCCAGCGCCCTCTCGTTCGCGGTCACTGCTTCTTCGAGCCGGCCCAGATCGCGCAACACGACCGCGAGCCCGATACGGCTTTCGAGATGGTTGGGCCGCTGTGCGAGCGCGCGCTCGTAGCAGGCCTGCGCGCCATCGAGGTCCACTTGGGCGCGCAACGCACCTGCGAGATTGACCAGGGTCTCCGCGGCGTTCGGCCGGAGCGCCAGGGCTTTGCGATAGCAGGCGATCGCTTCGTCGAGCCGGCCGAGATCCTGCAGCGCCGTTCCGAGGTTGTTGTGTAGTTCGATCGCCTCTGGGTTGAGGCGAAGCGCCCGCTCGAAATAATGGGCCGCCTGCTCCGGCCGGCCGAGATCATGATGTGTGTTGCCGAGGTTGTATAGCGTATCGACCGAGCCCGGAGCGAGCGCGAGGGCCTGTTCGTAGCAGCTCAACGCCTCGCCGGGCCGGCCGCGCGCCCGGAGTATGTTGCCGAGATTGTGGTGGAAGGCGGGATCCCGGCCGTCCCGCCCAATGGCCGAATGGATGTGCGCAATGGCATCATCGGAGCGGCCGCTTTGATGCTCAACCAGACCGAGCAGGTGCAGCGTTTGCGCATTACCGGGATCGACGGACAGGAGTTGCCGGCAGACCCGCTCCGCCTCCGCCATGCGCCCGGCGCGGTGATGCGCGGCCGCAGCACTGAACCATGCGGCGAGCGGCGCCGTTGGCATAGGCGTTCCGCTAACCGCCCCCCTCAGACGGGCGTCTGCGCGCCGCTGCTTGCGATTCATCGGGGCTTGATAGCGCAACCGGCGCATACATATCCAGCGACGCGGGAAGATCGCCGATAAAGGACAGCGCCAATGAGAGATGCCGGACGAAGAACACGAAGATGGGCGCTGGGGGCAAGCGCTTTGTTGGCGATCGCGGCGGGCTGCGCCGAGCCGCCGGTGCAAGCCGTGGCGCCTCCGGTTCCGGCAGGCCAGGCGCGCATCTGGTTCTACCGCCCCTGGGAACCCTCCGAGAGCCTCAACCTCGCCAATGTCGTTGTCAACGGCAGCTATTTCGGGTCGGTCGAAAACGGCAGCGCGTTCTACCGCGACGTGCCGCCCGGGGGCTATCACATCGCGCCCGTGAGTTTCGTGCACGACCCCAGCCAGGACACGAATGTCGAACTTGTCTCCGGCCAGCAGGTTTATGTGAAGATCGCCTCACTGAGCAGTTGGGGGGGCAACAACACTGCATCGAGGAATATCGCCCGCGACGCGTTTTGGGCCTGGCTGATGCCGCCGCAGCTTGCCGAGGCCGAAATCGCCAGCAATCGCAGCGGCATCTGACGCATCGAGATTGCTTCGCTGCGCTCGCAATGACGGCACGTGTCATTGCGAGGAGCGGCGCGACGAAGCAATCTCGAAGTGAGGCTCCCCTACCCCGGCGGCGGCTCGTATTGCCGCAGATGGTCGGCGACCTGCGTGCGGCGCTGCACGTTGAGTTTGCCAAGCAGGTTGTGCACGTGCGACTTCGTCGTCGCGACGCTTATGTTCAGGCGCCGTGCGATCTCTTTGTCGCTGAGACCGCTCCTTATCAACTCTGCGGCCTGCCACTCGCGCCGCGTCAGCGCCGGCGCGCGAAGCCCGTTGCCGCCAGGGTTGCGTTTGGCGGTGACCGCGATCCGGCGGAGCAGGCCTGCGGCGACGCGGCGCGAACAGAGCTGCTCCCCGCTATGGATTTCAAGGATCAGGCGAACAAAATCGGCGAGCGCGATGGTCCTCGGGATGTACCCGATCACCCCCGCTTCGGCCCAGGCGACGATATCGTCCTCGGTTTCTCTGACTGACGAGACGACGATGCGCAGACCGGGCGAAATCGCGAGCGCGCGCCTGACTGCGGCCACCCCATCGGGGATCCTTCCATCGAGCAGTATGACGTCGGCGTGCAGAGTAGGGCTGAGCGCCGCCGCCTCGGAGAGGTCATTGCAAAGTGCGACCACCGATAATGAAGGGTCGCGTTCCAGGATTTCCGCGAGACTTTCTGCGGTAAAGCGCACACCCCAAACAATGATGATGCGCAGATGCCGATCGCTGAGGCTGTGGGCGACGGCGGGCTCAGGCGCGACAATGACGTCCACGGCGTTTCCTCCCTCCCGCAGATTGCTGCGGGTTCCGTCCGCAACGGAATGCAGACGGGGACGCGTAAAGCCCCACCCGAGGATCGATCGGTTACGCTGCAGCTGCCGGTCCGATCCCCACTGCCGAATGCAACCTGGAGGCCCGAGTTCTCGCCTCGTTACGGGCTTACCGAGGCCGCTACGACGTTCTTCCTACCGAGGATATTCAACCTTCCGTAACCTGTCCAGAGCGATTCGTTAGTTGCGTTCTCGTGGCCGCGAATCGCAAGGACAACACGGCGGACGACTTCGTCAAGAAAATCCCGCAAGATCACTAGGGGATTATTGCAGGCTCGTGACCGTATCCTATGCGTGGAACGGGCCGGCAAGTCTTCATCGGTCGAGGTTCCAACGGATCCAAACTTGACGGAGGTCTTCCGTGAAAAAAACATTGCTGGCTGTGGCACTGGCGACGATGACTGTAGTTGCGACGCCGATCCTTGCCTATTCGGCCGAAGACCCTGCGACGCGGCAACCGCAGGCCGGCCCGATGGGCGACCATTGGGGCGATGAGGACAGCGGCCCGGCGCGCTGGATGCATCGCGACGGCGGTCCCGGCATGGGCGGCGGGCCGGGAATGATGATGCGCCATATGATGATGCATCGCGACCCGAAGGAGCGATGTGAAGAACGGCTGGCGTGGCGGGCCGCCATGCGAGCCTACACCGAGGTGAAGCTCAACCTGACCTCCGAACAGCGCCCGCTATGGGACAAGGTGCAGAGCGCCGCACAAGCCGAAGAGCAAAGAGAGCGCCAGCTCTGCGCAAGCCTCAAAGAACGCGGCGAGGCGACTGTCCTCGACCGGCTCGATCGAATGCAGCAATTCCTCTCGACGCGCCTCGAAGCCCTGCAAGCGGCAAAGCCAGCCGTCCAGGCGCTTTATCAGGCGCTGACGCCGGAGCAGCGGGCGATCTTCGATCACCCGTTCCGCCGATAACTGGCTCAGTGCGACATCAGCACCGGCAGCGTCATGCTGCGCAGCAGCGAGCGCGTCGCGCCGCCGAGCAGCAGTTCGCGCGCGCGGGAATGACCATAAGCGCCCATCACCAAGAGGTCGGCGCCAAGGTCGGCGGCACGCGACAGCAGCACCTCGCCGACTGGCAGATCAGCCGAAACCGTGCGCTCAATTTCCGCTTTGACGCCGTGACGCGCCAAATGCAGCGAGATGTCCGCCCCGGGGAGCTCGCCATGCGCACGCGGTCCCTCCCGCGCATCGATCGTTAGAACGGTGACGATTTCGGCCGCCGCGAGCAGCGGCATCGCGTCGTTGACGGCACGGGCGGCTTCGCGGGACGCGTTCCATGCTACGACCACCCGCCGGCCGAGACTGGGAAAATTGCCAGCATAGGGGATGACCAATATCGGGCGTCCGGAAGCGAGCGTCACGTGCTCCGGACGCGGCCGGATCGCATCGGCTTCGCCGCTGTCGGGATCGAGCTGACCGAGGATCGTGAGATCGGCATAGCGGGCGTGAACCGCCGGATCGGCATCCGGTCCTTCGGGCGACTCCCGCCATTCGGCCGAGATGCCATGCAGGCGCGCGATGTGCTCGAACGCCTCGCGCGTCTTGTCGGCCGCATCGCGTGCCCGCGCCCGCAAGTCCTCGAAAAACGGGCCGAGCAGGGCGGGATCGTAGTAGCCGAAGGACGGCGGCGCTTGCGGGATCGGCACCGGATAGAGACCCACGAGGTGAGCCGCAAACCGCTCCGCCAGCGCCGCTGCAATTTCGATGCGCCTGCGCGCCGCCGCCTCGTAATCGAGCACGACCACCAAGTCCTTGTAGCTCATGGGGTATATCTCCTCTTGTTGCGAAGGTCGCCGTAAGCGTCTCGCCGCAGCCGGCAGTTCGCTTTGACCTGCATCAACAAGGTTCGCGCTGCGGCAGCTCCGAGTGCGCTGCGTCGTCCGAGGCCTCGGCCTCCGCTTGCCGTTCGACGCCGGGGGGCGTCGGCGCCCGATGCGCCGTCGCGGCGACGCGCTTGACGTCGAAGGGATGGGCAGGGTCGGCCCGGTCGGCGAAGATCGCGTCGAGGACCGCGGAATCTTCGCTCAAAGCCGCCGATCCCGCCCCGCTCAGCCATCGCGAGGCGAGCCTTCTCCACAATGAGCGCATCGACCTGTCCCCTCTGCTCTGGGCCGCGGCGTCATGAGCTGCAATATGGTGCAGCTCGTTATGTTATGACTTCACGATGGCGCTTTTATTTCGTTCCACGGTCGATTCCGCGGCGCGCTGGCGAGGTGAGCTCGCCCGCCTGACCGCCGAACTCGACATCCGCGTATGGCCCGACATCGGGGATCCTGCCAAGATCGACTACGCGCTCGTCTGGCGGCCCGAACCCGGCCTCCTGGCTTCGCTGCCGAACCTCAGACTGATCCTGTCGCTGGGCGCCGGCGTCGATCACATCCTGTGCGACCCGCAATTGCCTCGCGGCGTGCCGATCGTGCGCCTCGTCGACCCCTATCTCACCGACGCGATGGGTGAATATGTGGCGCTGCAGGTGCTGCGGCTGCACCGCCAGGACGTCGACTATGGCACGCAGCAGCAAGCTGGGGTGTGGCGAGAATTGCCGCAAAAGAACGCCTGCGAGCGGCCGGTCGGCATCCTGGGGTTCGGCGAGATCGGGCAGAATGCCGCGCGCAAGCTTACCGCGCTGGGATTCCCGGTCGCAGGCTGGGGCCGCCGGCAGCGAGCGGTTTCGGGCTTTCGCACCTATGCCGGCCCGGGCGGCCTTTCACAGCTGCTACCGGAGAGCGAGATCCTCGTCTGCCTGCTGCCGCTGACGAGCGAGACCGAAGGCATTCTTTGCGCCCGCACTTTCGCCGCCTTGCCGAGGGGAGCCGGCCTCGTCAACGCCGGCCGCGGCGGCCATCTCCTCGAAGAGGACCTGATCCCGGCGCTCGACGCGGGCCAGCTTTCCGCCGCCGCGCTCGACGTGTTCCGCGAAGAGCCGCTGCCGCCCAGCCATCCCTTCTGGCGCCACCCCCGGATTACTGTAACGCCACACATCGCCGGCATCACCAACCCCAAGACTGCCGCCCCGATCATCCTCGACAACATCCGCCGCTGCGAGACGGGCCGCCCGCTCATCAACCAAGTCGATCCGGCACAGGGGTATTGACGTCGTCGCCCCGCGGGACCACTGGACAGGCTCACCCAGCCTGCGTAACTCTCGTTTCATGAATGAGACAGTATTCAGCGGGCGCGAGATCCTGGCCGGCCGGGCGCCGCACGATGTCCTGGTCACGATCAGAGGTTGGGTGCGTACGCGCCGGGACTCGAAGGCAGGCCTTTCGTTCGTGCACGTCTCGGACGGTTCGTCCTTTCATCCGGTCCAGATCGTCGCGCCGAACACATTGGCCAACTACGCCGATGAAGTTCTGAAGCTCACGGCCGGCTGCGCGGTCGAGGCGACGGGGGTGATCGTGCCGTCGCCGGCCAAGGGGCAACCCTTCGAGATGCAGGCGAGCGCGATCCGCGTGATCGGCTGGGTCGACGACCCCGACACCTACCCGATCCAGCCGAAGCCGCACACGCTCGAGTACCTGCGCGAGGTCGCGCATCTGCGGCCGCGCACGAATGTGATCGGCGCGGCGACGAGGGTGCGGCACAGCCTGGCGCAGGCCATCCACCGCTTTTTCGACGAGCGCGGCTTCTTCTGGGTCAATACCCCGATCATCACCTCCTCCGACGCAGAGGGGGCGGGGGCGCTGTTCCGTGTCTCGACATTGGATCTTGCGAACCTGCCGCGCACCTCCGACGGCAAGGTCGATTTCGCGCAGGATTTCTTTGGCCGCGAGGCGTTTCTGACGGTCTCGGGACAGCTCAATATCGAGGCCTACTGTCTGGCGCTGACCAAGGTCTACACGTTCGGGCCGACCTTCCGCGCCGAGAACTCGAACACCAGCCGCCACCTCGCCGAGTTCTGGATGGTCGAGCCCGAGATTGCCTTCGCCGACCTGTCGGACAATGCTGGACTGGCAGAGGCGCTATTGAAATACACCTTCGCGGCGTTATTGAAAGAGAGAGAGGAAGACCTCGCCTTCTTCGACCAGCGCATCGAGAAGGGGCTGATTGCGAAACTCGAAGGCATTGTCGGCTCCGAATTCGTGCATATGGATTACGGCGAGGCGATCGGAGTGCTCGAGCGGGCCAATGTGAAATTCGAATTCCCGGTCAACTGGGGCGTCGATCTGCAGTCGGAGCACGAGCGCTATCTGACCGAGAATTACGCGAAAAAGCCGGTCATTGTGATGAACTACCCGAAGGCCATCAAAGCCTTCTACATGCGCGTCAATGATGACGGCCGCACCGTCGCGGCGATGGACGTATTGGCGCCGGGGATCGGCGAAATCATCGGCGGCAGCCAGCGCGAGGAGCGGCTCGAAGTGTTGGAGCAGAGCATGGCCGAGCGCGGCATCGACAAGGAACACTACGCCTGGTACCGCGACCTGCGCCGTTACGGTACGGTGCCGCACGTCGGCTTCGGCCTCGGCTTCGAACGCACCCTCGCCTACGTCACCGGCCTCGCCAACGTCCGCGACGCGATCCCCTTCCCGCGCACCCCTGGTAATGCAAGGTATTGAGGAATGGAAATCACATTGCACATCCCCGACGAACTCGCGCGGCTTCTCGGCGGCACCACCGAAATCGAGCGTCGCGCGCTCGAAGCGCTGGCCCTGGAAGAATACAAGCTTGGTCATCTAAGTAAGCCCGAGTTGCGGCGGCTGCTCGGCTTCGGTACGCGCGCCAAGCTCGACGAGTTTTTGAAGGTGCATGATATATTCGAGCCGTACACACTCGAGGATCTCGAGCGCGAGCGCCGCGACCTGCAACGGCTCGGCTTCTGACTGGACATGCGGCTTGTCGTAGCCGACACCGGTCCACTGAACTATTTGGTGCTCATCGAGGCGATTGAATTACTGCCGAAGCTGTTCGAAAGGACATTCACACCCGAAGCCGTAAGGGCCGAGCTGCTGGACCGGGATGCTCCGGCGACTGTGCGCAGCTGGGCAGCGCAGCCGCCGGAATGGCTCGACGTGCGCACCGTTTCCTCGTCCATCGATGATCCGGCGTGGCGCGCACTCGACATCGGCGAACGCGAAGCTCTCGTCCTCGCGTAGACCCTGGGCGCCGAGTTGGTCCTGATGGGCGATCGCGCCGGCGTCGCCGTTGCACGGCAACTAGGCTTGGCGGCGACGGGCACTTTGGGCGTACTGGACATGGGCGCACGGCGGGGACTGATCGATCTTGCCGGCGCTTTCACGCGGCTCAAGGCAACGAGTTTCCGTTACCGGCCGGAAATCATGGATGCTCTGCTGGCGCAACACACCAAACGAGAACAAGCGTAACGCACGGCGCACCGATCAACCGCGCGCGCAGCGATAAGGATGGACGTGCTGGCACCGGAAACCGGCGAGATCATCGGCGGCAGCCAGCGCCAGGAGCGGCTCGAAGTCTTGGACCAGAGCATGGCCGAGCGCGGCATCGACAAGGAGCACTATGCCTGGTACCGCGACCTCCGCCGTTACGGTACGGTGCCGCCGCCCCCTCCCTAACCCTCCCCCGCTTGCGGGGGAGGGAGGGGTGGGGGCTCGGCTTCGAGCACACCCTCGCCTACGTCACCGGCGTCGCCAACGTCCGCGACGCGATCCCCTTCCCAAGGACGCCGGGTAATGCGAGGTACTGACGGAGACCACCCTGGCGGCCGTCTCTGCGCGGACCAAGGCCGACGTAGTTACTTTTTCGTAGCTGCGATTGAGTTGCACAAGTTATCCGCAACTTCGCGACTCCTGGATACCGTTATCTCATCTACCGCGGATAGCGCCGGCGCCTCACAAAGCCGAGAGCCACGAGGCTTACGGCAGCAGTGAGCATGATATAGAAGCTCGGCGACAGGCTGTTGCCGGTCATGGCAATAAGCCATGTTGCGACAAACGGCGTGAAGCCACCGAAAATCGTCACCGCAATGGCAAAGCTCAATGACACGCCGATGCCGCGGACCTGGGTCGGAAACAGCTCGGAGAGCTGCGACGGCAGGACCCCGCTGTAGCCGGCCTTGACAAGGCTGAGCCAGCCGGCGGCAAAGATCGCCGTCGCTAGCGAGGGAAACGCGACCATCAGAAAAAAGAGCGGGTAGGTGGTGAGCAAAAACAGCCAAGCCGTTCCTGCCAAAATGCCGCCGCGGCCGAACTTGTCGGAGAGATGGCCGGCGAACGGCGAGGCAATGCCGAGAATGACGGCGCCGACGAGCGTCGCGGTGAAGCCGGTCGCCTGCGGCAGGTGCAGTTCCTTCATCGCATAGGTGGGAATGTAGAGAATGATGTAAGCCGAGCTGTTCGAGATCGCCGAGACGCCGACCGCGAGGAGGGCTTCGATCGGATAGGCGCGCAGCATGTCGCGAACTGGCGTGCGCGCCGGCTCGATCTCGACATATTCCGGCGTCTCGTCGAGACGGCGGCGGATGTAGACGCCGACCGGGCCCACCAATATCCCGAACAGAAACGGAACGCGCCAGCCCCACTCGGTGAGCTGCTCCGCCGACAGGATGCTCGAGAGCGCGAGCCCGAAACCGGACGCGAGGAAGCCCGTGATCCCGGTGCTGGCCCATTGCCAGCTCGCGACGAAGCCCTTGCGCGAGGCAGTCTGCTCGGCAAGGAAAGTCACCGCACTGCCAAATTCGCCGCCGACCGAAAACCCCTGCGTCAGGCGGGCGAGAAGGATCAGGATCGGCGCCGCCAGCCCGATCGTCGCATAGCCCGGCGTCACCGCCGTCATCGTCGTGCCAATGACCATCAACAGGATCGAGAGGGTGAGTCCGGCCCTGCGGCCGTAGCGATCGGTGTAGGCGCCGATCACGATCGCGCCGATCGGGCGCACGACATAAGCCGCACCAAACGTGCCGAGGGTCAGCAGCAACGACGCGGTCTCGTTCTCGTTCGGGAAAAACACTTTCGAAATCGTGACTGCGAAATAGCCGTATACGAGAAAATCGAACCACTCCATCGCATTGCCCAGCGAGGCCGCGACAATGATCCGCGTCAGTGTAGGTTTGGCGCGGACGGCCGGCGGGAAGAGGGCTTCAGCGGTCATGGCGTTTCCCCCAATTCTCAGACCATCTTTAGCGAGCGCGGTTGCTTCATTACACGGTTTTCCCGCGCTGCGCGCAAATGGATCAGGACAGTTTCTTGGTCATGTAGAACCGCGTGTGGCCGGGCGGATCACAGTCGATCCGGGCGGCGACCTCCCAACCCTGCTTCAGATAGAACCCGGGCGCCTGGAAATGGATTGTCGACAACACCGCGCGGGTACAGCCGCGCTGCCGCGCTTCTTCCTCTGCCATTGCGAGGAGCCGGCTGCCGAGCCCACCCCGCCGCAAATCCTCGGGCAGAAAGAACCTATCCACCCGCAGCAGCCCGAGCGAGGTGCGGCCCAGCAGGCCCCCGACGACACTCCGTGTTTCGGGATTGCGCACCAGGATGGCAAGTGCGCGGGAATCCGAAACCCCCGCTTGCGCCTCGTTGTAGGCGTGCAACCCTTCGATGATCACCGCCTGCTCGCCATCCTCCGGCGCGTCGGTCAGCGCGATCGTCGTTTCGGCTCGATTGGCCACGGCCTACCCTCCCAACGTGAGGCACCATTATGGCGTGATCCTACACGGTTGCCACCCTTCGGGCGCTGGCCCATCATGACGGGGACCGACCAGGCCCGGAGGAAGCGCCCATGCAAACCCTGTCGCCGAACCTGCCGCCCGAGGAGCAGCGCGAGATGCTCCGCCGGATGCTGACGATCCGCCGCTTCGAGGAGCGCGCCTCGGCCGATTATCTCGCCGGCAAGATCTACGGCGTCGTGCATTGCTATATCGGCGAGGAAGCGGTCGCGGTCGGCGTCTGCAGTGCGCTCGGCCCCGGCGACCGGATCATCTCGACGCATCGCGGCCACGGCCATTGCATTGCCAAGGGCGCCGATCTCAACCGCATGATGGCCGAGCTCTACGGACGGCAGACCGGTTACTGCAAGGGCAAGGGCGGCTCGATGCACATTGCCGATTTCGGTATCGGCATGCTCGGCGCCAACGGCATTGTCGCCGGCGGCCTCGCAATCGTCACCGGCGCCGGCCTTGCGGCGCAGATGGAGAGCAAGGGCGGTGTCGCGGTTTCGTTCTTCGGCGACGGCGCCGCCAATGCCGGGCCGTTCCACGAATGCCTCAATATCGCGGCGACGTGGAAATTGCCGATGCTTTATGTCTGCGAAAACAACCTTTATGCAGCACAGACTCCAGCGGCCGCGACGCATGCATTAAGCGATATCGCGACGCGCGCGGCCGGCTATGGCATTCCGGGCGTCGTCGTTGACGGCAATGACATTTTCGCGGTCTATCAGGCGGCAAACCGCGCGGTGGACCGCGCGCGCTCGGGCGGGGGGCCCAGCCTCATCGAGTGCAAGACCTACCGCTGGCGCGCCCACACCGAGCGCCGCGGCCAGCCAGATCTGCGCGATCCGGCGGAGGTCGAGGCGTGGAAGGCGAAAGACCCAATCGCGTGGCTCGAGCAGCAGCTCCGCGAACAAGGCTACCTCGACGATGCGGGGATGGGAGCGATCGAGCGCGACGTCATGGGTGCGCTCGAGGCCGCCGTCGCTTTCGCCGAGGCGAGCCCGTTCCCGCTGCCCGAGCAGGCGACGGACGACGCCTTTGCGGCCTGATGCAAGGAGGAGACGATGCGAGAGCTGACCTATAACGAGGCCGCCATCGAAGCCCTCGTCGAAGAGATGCGGCGCGATCCCAAGATCTTCTACATGTCGACCGACCCGATCGGGCCGTTGCTCAAAGAGTTCGGCGCCGAGCGGGTGCGAGCGACGCCGATCACCGAGGCGGCGTTCACCGGCATGGCGATCGGCGCGGCCGGCTGCGGCTTCCGCCCGATTGCGGACTGGCGGCAGGTGACGTTCTGCTTCGTTGCGATGGACCAGATCGTCAACCAGGCCGCAAAGATCCATTACATGTTCGGCGGCCAAGTGCACTTCCCGATCCTGTTCCGGGCCGCGGTGGGGGGCGGCGGCCAGGTCGCGGCACAGCACTCGCAGTCGCCTTATTCGATGTTCATGAATGTCGCCGGTCTGAAGATGTTCCTGCCGTCGACGCCCTACGACATGAAGGGGCTTCTGAAGACCGCGATCCGCGACAACAACCCCGTCATCTCGTTCGAGTCGAGTCGGCTCAATACGCGCAAGGGACCTGTGCCAGAGGAGGGCTACACGATCCCGCTCGGCAAAGCCGATATCAAACGCGACGGCAATGACGTGACGGTCATCGCGCTCGCTTGGCTCGTTCACGAGGCGCTCGCCGCGGCCGAGGAGCTCGCCAAAGAAGGGATATCGGTCGAGGTCGTCGATCCCCGCACTCTCGTGCCGCTCGACACCGAAGGGATCCGCCGTTCGGTGCAGAAAACCGGTCGGCTTGTCATCGCAGACGAGGCCGGGCCAACCGCCGGCTTCTCAGCGGAGGTCGCTGCGGTCGTCACCGAAGATGCGACGACATTCGCGCGGCTCGCGGCGCCGGTGAAACGGGTCTGCGCATTGCAGGTGCCGATCCCCTACAGCCCGGTTCTCGAAAATCATGTCTTCCCCGACCGCAAGCGGATCATTGCCGGGATCCGCGAGGTGCTCCAAGCACGAAAGCCTGCCGCGGCGGCATGAGATCAGCGATGCAGGTCATCGACGCGCAAATTCACCTGTGGGGGTCCGGGCTGCCGAGCAACCGCTCGCATCGCCAGGTAACATCTTTCACCCCTGAGGAAGCGATCGCGTTGATGGACGAAGCCGGCGTCGACGCCGCGGTGATCCACCCGCCGGGCTGGGACCCGAACTCAACCGCGATGGCGCTGAAGGCGGTGCGCGACTACCCCGGCCGCTTCGCGATCATGGGTGCGGTGCCGCTCGACCGGCCGGAGTCTCGCGACCGCATCGCCGGCTGGCGGCAGCAGCCGGGCATGCTCGGCCTGCGCTACGGGTTCCTCACCGACCCGGCGCGCCAGTGGCTGCACAAGGGCAGCCTCGAGTGGCTGTGGGCGGCCGCGGAAGAGTCCGGCGTTCCGATCGCGATGCTCGCAACGGATTCGCTCGCGGAGATCGGCCGGGTCGCCGAGCGCCATCCCGGGCTGCGCCTGACGATCGACCACTTGGGCGGCAGAGGCGGCACAACCACGCTGAAGGACGCCGCGGCGATGGCGCACATGCCGGAGCTCCTGGCGCTGGCGAAATTCCCGAATGTGGCGGTCAAAGCCACCGGCGTGCCGCACTACTCGAGCGAGGCTTATCCGTTTCCGGCGCTGCATAGCTACCTGCGGCAAGTCTACGACGCATTCGGTCCCAACCGCATGTTCTGGGGCACCGACATCACGAAGATGCCCTGCTCCTGGCGCCAGTGCGTGACGATGTTCACCGAGGAACTGCTGTGGCTAAAGGGCCGCGACTTGGAATTGGTGATGGGCGACGCACTCTGCTCGTGGTGGGGCTGGGAGCGGTAGGCGAGCACCGCAAAATAAAACGTTAGGCGGATAGAATCCGCCAACGCGATCGGCGGATTTCATCCGCCCTACGAAGAACGATAAGGAGATTCCGCAATGAAGACCAATGCTAAGGGAAAGCCGGTCTGTGTGGTCGTCGGCGCCACGTCCAAGTGGCAGTCGGACGGCCGCAACACGATCCTGGCGCACGGTCACCCGGTAGACGACAGCGACCTGCCGATCGGTGTGCGCTGGGGTGTGGGGGGCGCCATTGCGCAGAAATTCGCTGCGGAGGGCTTCTTCACTGTGCTGACGACCCGCAAAGAGGCCAATGCGTCGGCACTGGCGAGGGCCATCCGGGAGCAGGGCGGCGACTGCATGATCGTCGAGCTGGATCTCGTCTCGCAGGACTCGATCGCGAGCGCGTTCGCGACGATCCGCCGCGAGGCCGGCGATCCGGAAGTTCTGATCTATAACGCCGGCTACCTCGAAGGGCGCGACCTTCCGCCCGATAAGGAGCTTCTCGAATACGTGCCGGTCGAGATCCTCGACACCGGGCTGCACATCTCCGCCCGCGGGCCCTTCCTCGTGGCGAAGGAAGTGTTGCCGGCGATGCGCAAGAACGGCCATGGGTCATTCTTCTTCTCGAACAATTCGAGCTCGTTGCGCGGGAAAAAGCGCTACACGGGCCAGTCGCTGTACTATCCCCGGGTCATGATGCGCACGTTGGCGCAAGTGCTGACCGAGGAATATTCCGAGCACGGCGTGCACGTCGCCAATATCGTCATCGACGGCTCGATTGATGCGCCCGGCAGCCGCGCCTTGCCGCGAAATCAGAACCGCCGCGACCTGATCATCAATCCCATCAAGATCGCCGAGGCGTACTGG
>Ga0126379_10000950_pt1 | contig 17034 bp, 9 predicted proteins | sample PanSoiMetPlot_24_FD_92640 | JGI IMG/M metagenome (GOLD analysis project Ga0126379, IMG submission 92640) | Tropical forest soil microbial communities from Panama - MetaG Plot_24 | ecosystem: Environmental > Terrestrial > Soil > Tropical forest > Bulk soil | place: Panama | collected 2016-02-17 | reverse complement strand
TTGCGGCCAACGTTAAGCAGGAAGAAATAAGCAGCAGCCAGCCCGCTGATGCCGCCGCCCACCACCACCAGGTCATAGTTCTCGCCCGTGTTGATGGCCCCTGACAAATCCCGGTGCTGGTCGCGCACCTGGTGCGCCACTTCGAAGGAGCCGGGATGGTCACCCCGCATGCCGGTCAGTGCGGGCGGGTAATAGTCGGGCGATTTTTCCGGGGCAAACTCCTGTTCGAGAGCCATAAGATGCCGCGGACGAATAGAGCCGGCTATGGCTACGCTGACACCGCTGAGGAAATCGCGCCGCGTGATCGGCCGGTTCATCCCCAAGTTGCGGTCATTCTCGTCCATTTTGCCCCGCGTATCGTTCGCCGGGCACCTGGCCACCCAGACCGTGCACGGTTGAACTCCTCCCAAGCAAACTTCAACGACTGACCCTCGGCGCACCTTCCAGCTCTTGGCCAATGCGGCATCCACCAAAATAGATGCGCGCGCTGCGCCAGCTCCAACGTAGACTCGGAACGATTGAGCCAACTACGAACCCTTTTGTCGCTTCTGAGGTCGTATTTCTCCTGCGTATCCACGGCTGTCACTTCGTCCCAATGCTTTCCATCGCGTAGTTGGTATGCAACTCCAAAGGAACCGGCATGACTGCCGGTAAGAGCTGGCGAGTAGTAGCGTACGTCGTCTTACGTGATTCCACGCCCCAGGAATGGTTCCTGTTTCCAGGGTTCGCTGGTGATCTTTTCGCCGGCAATTGCCTCGAAGTGCAATATTGTTGCTCCGATCGGAAAGGCAACACCATTCAATACCGACGTGTAATCGACCCCTCCAACCCTAAGTCGTGGTCGACGCCGTCTTGGGTCATAGTCACATCCTTTATCGGCTTCTACTGCTTACTTGCAGAGTGGTTTGAGGTGAAAGCTATAGTATTTAAGTCATTGGCGCTCTTGGCCGCATTTTTGCCGGAAGGGTATTCATTGATCTGTAGCATGTAAGCGACAAGGTCGAGTACTTCCTTCTCGCTAAGACTGCCTGGGTCAGTCAGCGGCATAGTGCTGATCACCCGGCTATAGAGTGTCCTCAACGGCTTGCCTTGCCAATGGGATATAAACTCATCACCTTTCAGTGCAGGAGATTCGTTTTCCCCTCCCGTGAGACCTTCTCCATGGCATTGAGCACATTTACCATGATAGATAGCTTCGCCAGATTTCGCCTGCGCTGGTGTGTAAACTCCGTCGTAGACGGTCTCGCTTTGGCTTTGGCGAGCCGCAGGGGTTGGTTGTGTAGGCATATTAGACTCGACGACTGGTCCTGATGACAGCGCCAGTGCGACCAGCTCGGATGGATCCTTTTTGCTCCCGACCGCCACGACGATATACTGCGTGCCCTTGTACATGTATGTCATCGGGGCACCAGTAGTGCCGGACGGTAATACCATTTCCCACAGCACTTTTCCGGTCGCTTTATCATACGCACGAAACTTCTTGCCCCATGCGTACGGACCCGCTCCGGAACCAAATATACCGTCACTTCCTTCGCCCAAAAACAGAAGTGCCTTTGTTACGAGTGGTGCTGGCCGGCTCATGACTCCGAGCATCGGCAGGTTCAGGTCCTTGAGCATCGGATGATTGCGCGGGCCATCTCCGTCGGGCGCCATCCATACTTGTTCCCCGCGATCCATATTGATCGCCGTGATGCGCCCATACGGCGGTTTCGTATAGGGCAAGTCCCCTGGCATTTTGATCGTTGAGTATGCGCGTCCCTCCGGCTCGTTATAATCCATCGTCGCCTTCGGGTCATTCGCCTTAATGATTTGGAATACCTCGGGCATCGTCATGGAAACGGCGTAATACATGTGCGTATCAGGATCGAATGCACCGGTATTCCAGTTTCCCGATCCCCAATCGCCCGGCGACATTAACGTGCCCTGTTTACCATTTGGGTCATCACTCTTTATTGCCGGTGGCGTGTAGAGTGGGCCGAGGACGAAGGGTTGCACCGCCTTGAGCGCCTCCTCGCGCAACTCCGGCGTGAAATCAATCAGGTCGTCTTCACTCAACCCTTGGAGATCAAAGGCTGGAGGTTTGGTCGGAAACGGCTGCGTAGGCGAGGAATGCTCCCCCGGGATTGTGGACTGCTGTACCGGACGCTCCTCGATAGGCCAAACCGGTTTACCGCTAGTCCGATCAAGCACATAAAGGAAACCGTTTTTATTGGCCTGCATTACGGCCTTTATGTGTTGTCCGTCAACAGTGATGTCGCCCAGCACGGGAGGCCCAATGTTGTCATACTCCCAAAGGTCGTGGTGGATCATTTGGTAGTACCACTTCATTTTGCCGCTCTGAACATCCACAGCGACCAAACTGTCGGAATACAAGTTATCGCCCAGTCTCCAGCCGCCGTAATAAGAAGATGTGGGAGCTGTGAAAGGCAGATAGACTAAGCCAAGCTGCTCATCCGCACTCAACGGGCACCACGCGGCTAGGTTTCCCGCGTAATCTGCGGACCCATTACCCCAACTGTCATAGCCAGGTTCATCGTGCCTCGGCACAACGTGGAACGTCCACAGAAGTTTTCCGGTGCGCACGTCATACCCACGCGTGTCGTCCGACGATGCTTCCTTGATGAAGCCTCCGTCCCCGGCGCCGTTAGCCGCACTGCTGCCCCCGACGACTACTACATCGCGCACGACGATTGGGCCCGAACTCCAATGAAAGGGTCCGGTATATGGACCGGTCATTTGTAAGTTCACCCTGCCGTTCTCACCGAAATCTGGATAGAGGCTGCCGGTCTTGGCATTAACGGCATACAAATAAGTCCCCCGGACAAGCAGAAGGCGTACGTCGGATGCCTTACGCCAGGAGTCAATCCCGCGCATACTCTCGCCGGAGGCCTCCTTGAGCGTCGGCCGAAAAGGCTGTTGCACCCAGATGGTTTTGCCCGTGGCAGGGTTGATTGCCTCCAGCAACCCAATGGCATTCGGAGCGTACACAACGCCGTCGACGATAATTGGCGTAGCCTTATAGTAATGAGATGGACTGATGTCAGGAAATTTCTGCATCAGCGTGGTATCGACACCCGGCCGCCGCCAAACCACGCGCAAGTCCTGGACATTATCGCGATTAATCTGCTCCAGAGGCGAATATCTTTGGAATCCTTTATTTCCTCCGTAATAGGACCATTCGTCTTTTCCATGGCTCTCTGGCTGGGCGACGGCAAACAAGTAAGCAAGAAACAAAGCCACGGTAAACACCAAGAAACACCACGAGCGATGCATGACGCTCTCCTGGCACTCGTATTTTGTTTTGACAGCTGCCGGTTAAAGGCAGCGGCGTGCTGGGTCGTTTGTTGATTCTCACGATCAGAAGACAATTCGCAACGCAATCTGGCCGATCCTTGGATCGAAGGTAGACGTAACCTGGCCAAGTTGGGGAGAGAAGAATGATGCTGCGCCTCCTGGGGGATTCTGCCATTCAGTGTGGTTCAGCACATTGAAGTATTCAGCGCGGAACACCATCTGCACGCGCTCTGGCAAAATCGCAATCTTCTTTTCCAGCGCTATATCGAAATTTACTCGGTCCGGTCCGCGGAAATAGTTTCGGGGTAAGGTTCCATAGGTGAAAACCGGGCAGCCCCCAGGTGTGCCGGGTATTTCACCACTGGAATAGCAGTCAGGCTCAGAAAGACCTGTTGGATTGAAGATGAAATGCCCTGAGATCGGGGTGCCTCCGACCACGAATGTTTGGACCTTGTGGGGATCTTGCGATTGTGGGGGACCACCCGCCCAGTTTGGCCGCACTAAGTTCTGGTCGCCTGCGCCTGATGGCCCGGGAGTTCCATCCACAAATAATCCCGCATTGACGTCCATAGGCATTCCAGATTGTGCGCTGATGATGGGATACAGACTCCAGTCGCTCGTCAATCGCTTGGGGCCCGTTGACCAGAGATGGTCAAAAGGCAACGTCCAGCCACCACTGAGAACGAAGCGGTGCCGAATGTCGGCATCCACAGAAGCACGGAACTGGTGGTGATTGTACGCAGGGACTTGGGTACTGTTCCGGTTAACGCCAGCAGCGTCGTCGATGTTGTGGGCTAAAGTATACGAAACCGTGACAAACGTCTCGCCCAGAGAGTGCCAGTCACCCATGCGTTTTGTGAAGTTGCTAACCAAAGCGTTGTAACTTCCAGTAGACCCGTTGATGGTCGTACCGGACATTTGCGCAAACGCATCGGGTATCTGCAGGCCAGGTTGCGTATTCAGGATGCGAGTAGTCGTACCCAGAATAATTGGGTCAGCATCGGCGAGCGTTGTCAACTTGTGCGAGCTGTTCCCGACATAGCCAAGCTCGGCAGACATAGTGTTGGATAACTGATGCTGGATGCTAAGACTGTATTGGTATATGTACGGTGTTCGCAAATGCGGGTCCATAAAAACACTCGATGGACCGAAAGGAATGAATCCCTGTGTGACAAAATTTAGCTGCTGCGGAGGTGGCAGCGTACTTGACGGGAAAGGATTCTGGGTCCCTGATGATCCGTAGGGGGCCGCCAGGTAGGAATAGGGTCCATTCGTCGAGACCGGCGCGCAAGTGTCGTTTAGACAACCTATGTATGCCGCCGAGTAAAAGGGGGGTGTACCGTTTTGATTCTGGTTATCCTGTCCGAGCAAAACGTCATAGAAAACACCAGCCCCGCCACGGATACTGGTTTTCCCTTTCCCAAACGGATCCCAGGCAAATCCAAACCGCGGTGCCCAATCATTCTTGTCGGGGAAGTTTTGGCCTTGTGGCGCCCCAGGATCGCCCGGCGAGACTAGACCGAGAGGCGCATTCGGAAACCTGCGCGACTGAAGTCCGGGAATGATCATGTACTGATGGCCAGTCGGGTCCTTTTTCGGCGACGAGTACTCATACCGCGCTCCCAACGTCAAGACTAGGCGCGGTGTGATCTTCCACTCATCCTGCAGGAAGCCGGCGTACTGGTGGCTGCGGATGCCGTTATATCCCTTGGGGTACTGATAAAACTGATCGGGTAACCCCAGCAAAAAGTCAGCCCGGTCATTGCCTGAGCCTATGCCCGAGGGCCCAGAAAAGATGAAAGCCCCATTTGTGACAAAGGCAAAGAAGGCGTTGAACTGTACGATGGTCAGCTGTCCGCCCATTTTTAACGTATGTTTTCCGTGAACACGCGTGAAGGTATCGGAGAATTCATAGGTGTTGTCGGCATAATCGGCTGGACCGTTGCCATTGAAGCCAAGATTAACGCCACTAGCAGCAAGTTGGATCTGGGGTGGCCCAGTGGTCTGGTCGGGCGTGACCGCGACCCCCAAACTCGAAGGACCGGGGAGGGTCCGCGCAGGCTCGTCCAAGTTGTTGTTCGCGCGTTGTGCGGTCAAATGAAATTCATTGATAGTGTTCGCGGAAAATGTCCTCAAATAGGCTACGTTGCCGAAGTAGTTGTCGAACGTGCTCGTGCCGGGAAACCCGGGCACGTTAGGGGTTAAGCCTGCCGGAAGAAAAGGGAAATCCACAACGTTATGAAACTTTGTAAGCGTCAGGGAGATCCTGTCGTTTCTGCTCGCGTTAAAGTCAAATTTTCCTGAGAACTCGTCGCGGTTATCTTTTGCTGTTCCATTCGGTACCAGGAATCCGGACGACGATGTAGGAATAAGGCCAGCACTAATGTATTTCTGCGCCACAGGATCAAATCTAGACGGGTCAATAATCCCCTGAGCGGCCAGGGCGGAGCTAGACTGGAAATAGGGGTGGCTCTGCAGGAATGCGACGACACCTGGGTCCGGCGTGCCGTTGCTGGACTGGGAGAAATTGCCGTTTAGTTCTGCGGGCGTGAAAACCGTGACGCCGTTTCCGACGGTTACACCGTTTTGGCGCTGCCCCTGATACCCCGCGAAGAAAAAGAAACGATCTGCCCCATTGACGAGGTGCGGTAGGGTTATCGGTCCACCCAGCGTCCCGCCAAACTGATTGCGTTTCAACACAGGACGCGCCAGTCCCGCTTCGTTGTTGAAATAAGTGTTCGCGTTGAAAGCGTCATTGCGCAAGTAATCGAATAGGCTTCCGTGCACATGGTTCGTGCCCGACTTCGTAACCACGCTGATGATCCCGCCACCGCTGCGCCCATACTCCGCGGTGTAGTTATTCTCCAGAATGCGAAACTCCGCTACTGTGTCGGGGTTGGGATTCATGACCGGCACGCCGTACGTCACCGAGGTATTATTGCCGCCGTCAAGCAGGTAGGTGATGGAATTGTCGCGTCCGCCCGCGATGTTGAAGGCGCCCTGAGGAACTCCTTCCGCCTCGAACGGCCCCGCAGAGGATGGAGTGACGCCGGGCTGCGTGAGTGCCAGCTGCAACGTGTCGCGTCCATTGAGGGGAAGATCTTGAACAGGTGCGCCAGTCACCGTTCCACCGACGGTAGGATTAATAGTTTCCACCTGCGACACTTCCGACTGGACCTGGATCTGCTCGGAGATGGCGCCCAGCTTGAGATGAATATCAACACGAAGTGACTGATTGATGTTGAGCGATTGCGCGCTGGTCACAGCCTTGGCGAAGCCCGTAGCTGAAACTGTGACCGTATAGGGGCCGATCGGGAGATCGAGAACTTGATAGCTGCCATCACTACCCGAGACTGTGCTCCAAGTCCTGCTGGTCTCGACATTGGCGACGGTGACAGCGGCGCTGGGGATAGTCCCTCCCTGAGGATCGGTCACGACACCAATGATTCGCCCTGTAGCATGTTGTGCGAGCGCGCCAGGCGGCAGGACAAGAAGCACGAGACTGACTGCAAAGAGACAGCGCGAAGTCAGAGACTGACATGAATTCATTGCCCGCCCCTTAAGACCTTACTATAACTTCATAAGGTTTCCACGCAGGGCGGGAGCTTACCAGCGGACTGACCAACTGTCAACCCATATTTCATTATTCGCCATCCCACATTACAAACGGCCTTGTGTCTATCCGCTCGGGCAGCACACGGTTATTGGTCACCTTCGCTCGTCAAAGAAAGCGGCCTGAGGGGCAGCCCCAGCAAGTCACTTCTGGTAGACCGTTGAACCGCCGGTGGCGGTGAGCACGATCTCGATATCTTTGATTTTCTGCGGGTCCACGCCGTGAGGGTCGGCAGACAGAACTACGAAGTCCGCCAGCTTGCCTGGTGTGATAGACCCCTTGATCGTTTCCTCGTGGGAATTGTATGCACCATTGAGAGTATTGACCTGTAGGGCTTCGTCTACGCTGATGCGCTGGTTCGCTCCCCAGGTCTCTCCGTTCCAGCCCGTACGCGTCACCATGCCCTGAATACCCATCAGGGGAGCAAACGGCCCCGGGCTGAAATCCGAGCCGGCTGCAGCGTGAATTCCGACATCGAAGAAGGAACGGAAAGCCATACAGTGTTTCATACGCTGCTCTCCATAAAAATGGAATTTATCGGAGTTGTAGTAGGCATAGGTGTCGAAGACAGCAGGCACGGCGTTGAGCGCCTTGATCCGACGCAGCAGATCGTCGTTGATCAGCGTGCAGTGGGTGATCTTTGGGCGCACGTCGGGTCGTGGCGCGAGCTTCTGTGCCCGCTCGTAAGCGGTGAGCACCATATCGATGGCAACATCCCCGTTGGCATGACAGTTAGGTTGAATACCAGCGCGCTGGATCCGCTCCGCCCATGCGTTCAAGCCTTCCTGGGTATCGGTGACGTTGCCCGTGTAGGGAGACTTGGTGCCCTCGTATGGCTTGCTGAGCGCCATTGTGCGCTCGGAGAACGAGCCGTCGGCGGCATGCTCCAAAGTAGCACCAAAGCGAATCCATTCGTCCCCGAAGCCGGTGCAGATGCCATTCTTGATCATCGCCTCCAAAATCTCTCCGGCGGTCTCAAAGCTCACCCGGTGCAGCAGTTCACCGCGTGCGCGCACCTGTTGCAGGGCAAACAAGTCGCCACTTTCATGGTGAACGCTGGTTAGGCCGTAGCGGACGAACTGTTTGGATATGTATGCCAACCCGTCGCGATCGCGCTGTTCCTTCTGCTCAGATGTGAAGGTCTCCCGTTGCCCAACTTTATTGAACACTTCGCGTGCACGGTCGGTGACACGTCCGTTGAGCCCGTCATTCTCGTCATGGTCGTACGTTCCGCCCATAGGGTTCGGGGTGTTTTTGTCGATCGCCGCCAGTTCGAATGCCTTGCTGTTGTAGTAGGACGTGTGGCCGCCACGATGATGGACTACGACCGGGTGCTCACGAGAAACTTGGTCAAGATCGTGCACATTGAGCTGGCGCCTGTCTTTAACCTTCGTGTCATCATAGAAATAGCCGTCGACCCAAAAGCCCGCTGGAGTCTTTTGAGCACGGGCGCGGAGCTTATCGATGATGCTCGCGATAGTGACAAACTCCACCTCGTAGGGATTGCCAACGATGAGCTCGTAAAGCAGAGTGTTCCCAGGCGCGTGATTGTGGCAATCAATGAACCCGGGGACGATCGTCATCTGCTTCGCATCGAAGGTCCGCGTTCCTTTACCAATGAATGCTTTTGCTTCCACGGCGTCTCCCACACAGACGAATCGGCCGCCTTTCACCGCAAATGCCTCCGCGTTTGGCATACGTCGGTCGACGGTGTAAACCTTTGCGTTGAATACCACCAGATCCGCGTGGTGTGGATCGGCGTCCGAGTTCTGTGCTTCGGCCGACACTGTGGCACCCAGAAAACTGCCGCTCGCGAGACCCGCTACCCCGAATCCCGTCAGCCCAAGGAATTCTCTTCGGTTACGGCCCGGCTTCTTCATCCCTCCTCCTCCCGTGATTGTTCGGCGCTGATGTTGTCTACAGCAAAGTGACCCGAAGCTGCGACCGGGAGTTTAGTGGCGTCCAAGTTTACGGTCAAGCTGTTCTCACGACGGGAACTCACGAGTTCGTTATTAGAAACGGCAACAGCGAAACCACGAGAATGGAAGTGTTGTTATTGCCGCCCGGTATCGACTCTCAAAGTTCAGCTCGAGCTTCCCTCGCCGGTCCGGAATTTACCATCCGGGAAGTCTATCTAAGCTTGGACAGCTCAGTATGGTTTAGACCAATTATTCTGGGAATTATTTGCTGTTTCTCTTCATGCGTCACATTCGGATCAGCACCCTCAGTTGGTGTGAAAGAGCTCCTTCGGACAGGAACCACGCTCTAAGCCGCCGTGGAGCGTTAATGCCTCCCGATATACTCAGCGATCGACGCGCGCCGAGCGATGCGTGTGGATCCCATCGTTGCGCTACGGTACAAGTAAAATGCATGCTGCGCCTACCTTGTCGCGAGCCAGCGAATCTCGGCCAATGTCTCGGGTTGGCTGTAGTCGGGTCGGCGAGGGAGGCGATCCACGCGGGGACAATTCCGAAGGCCACACCGATGACCACAGAAATTCCAAGCGCGAAGAGCAGCACCGGAACCGAAAGAGTAGGGTTCACAGGTACCCGCGTATCCGCTCCGGTGATCGCAAGGTGAAGGATGAGCCTTGCGCCCGCGTAAGCGTCGACGGTTCCAACGGCAGCACCGAACACGCTCAGGGTGAGACTCTCAACCAATGCCTTGCGGACCAATTGCGCACGCGACGCACCAAGAGCAACGCGGAGAGCCGTCTGATGTCGATCCCTCAGGCCGCGCGCCAGTAGCAGATTGGCAATGTTGGCGCAGGCTACCAGTAAGACACAGATGGAGGCCATCAATAGCAGCCACAAGGCTTCTTTGTAGCTTTCGCGCATCAGGGAAACGCCCGCGCCACCCGGCGTCAGACGGAGCGTCTTTCTCCAGAAGATCTTTTCCTGCGAGGTCATATCCGGCGCATGGGTTGCGAGCCACTGGTGTAGCTCTACCTGGAGCTGCGCCTCTAGAGTCTTCGGGTTTGTATCGGGACGAACGCGCCCAATCAGGTCGAGCCAAGCCAACCGCGGATTCCTGAGGCGTGAAGTTGCCCCGGCGATCAGTGGCTCCGTCGTCAGAGGTAGCCAGAAGTCGGGTATACCCGAGTCGGCGATCTTTGCTCCGAAAAACCCCGACGGCGCGATGCCGGCAATCATGAATGGATGACCGTTGAGATCGTATGCCCCTCCGACCACACACGAGTCGGAACCGTATTGAATTTGCCAAGTGTGGGAGCTCAACCGCAACTGGCGGCGCGCCTTTCCGGGTTCGTCGGCATCGGCAAGAAGGCGTCCGCACGGGGAAATGCCAAACGTCTCGAAGAAATTGCCGGAGACGTACCCACCATTAGCGGTCGCGACAGTCGCGGCCACTCGGAAGCTGCCTTTCGTATTGCTCAAAATAACCCCAATCTATTTAATTCAACCTATAAAACCTGTATCCAGAATGGTTTATTCTCTTGCGGCGATTGGGTGTTGAGGAGAAGGAGCTCCGCTTCCGGCTCAGATCGTAGCAGGTCAACATCGTTATTCGGGAGTTGTCCAAGAATTCCCTTGCAACCCGCAAAAAGCCTGGGAGTAATGACCAGAGGCGAACGAATGGCAATATAATGTGTGTCACGCACGCCGCATATGTTCGGTATCGAAAAAGGATCCGATTCAAAATCACTCCAGTTCTGGATGCTGGGGCTGCTCTTTTTGTGTCTACTCTTTAGTATCGCGTACTACGTCCATCGCCGCTCCGATGACGAAGTGCACTTCAGCCGCGATGTCCGTCCCATCCTGAATCAAAACTGCATGCCCTGCCACGGGGGAGTACGCCAGAAAAATGGCGTCTCGTTCTTATTTCGGGAAGAGGCATTGGGCACGGGAAAATCGGGTAAGCGAACGATTGTGCCAGGAAAGCCCGATAAATCGGAACTGATGGCGCGCGTCACATCCTCTGATCCTGAGGCCCGGATGCCATACCATGCGCCTCCTTTGTCACCCCAACAGATTGACCTCCTGCGACGGTGGATCAAACAGGGTGCAAAATGGGAGGACCATTGGGCATTTATTGCTCCGAAGCCTCAGGACCTCCCTGCTGTCAAACACGGCGATTGGCCGCGTCAGCCACTCGATCGATTTATCCTCGCTCGTCTTGAAAAGGAAGGGCTCTCACCATCTCCCGAGGCTGACAAGTCTGCGTTGTTGCGTCGGGTCTCACTCGACCTTACTGGCCTTCCCCCGACACCCCAAGAGCAAGCGGCCTTCTTGGCTGACTCGTCCCCCAATGTTTACGAAAAGCAGGTCGATCGTTTGCTGACTTCACCACGTTATGGCGAGCGCTGGGCGTCGATGTGGCTCGACCTGGCTCGTTACGCGGATACCAAAGGTTATGAAAAAGACATGGAGCGCCCAGGGGTCTGGCCCTATCGAGACTGGGTGATTGATGCCTTTAACCGCAATGTACCCTACGACCGATTCGTGATCACGCAGTTGGCGGGCGACTTACTTCCCGACGCCACGTTTGAAGATAAGATCGCAACGTCCTTCCATCGCCAAACACCGGTCAATGATGAAGGCGGTACGGATGACGAAGAATTCCGCACAGTCGCGGTGATGGACCGGTCGGCTACGACGTGGTCGGTGCTCAACGGTCTCACTATGAATTGCGTGCAGTGTCATTCGCATCCGTATGATCCGATCCGCCACGTGGAGTATTACAAATCCCTGGCATTCTTCAACACCACCCAGGATGCCGACCTTCCCGAGGACACTCCTGTTTTGCATGTACCAAACGACAAAACGCTTTACGCCGAAGCTGCGCGGTTGCAGCAGGAACTCGCCAAACTAGAGTTCGACGTTGTATCTCGTGGCAGCCAGCTCGAACAGCAGTCGCAATGGTCACCTATCCGCATTGCTTCCGCAACGGCTAGTGCGGCGCTCGCGTCGAAATGGGAAGCTTCGGAATTGGAACGTCAGTTGGCTGACTTGAAGCGGAAAAATCTCACGCCTAAAAAGGAAAAAGAGCAGCGCAAAAATCTGCAACAGTCGATTGCTGATGACCGGAAGAGAGCTCAGGCCGAAGCAGGAAAATTTACGAAGCTCCAGGTCGCGGACGGGGATCTGCAAGCCAGTTCGGAAATCTCCGGCAAGCAAGCTTTCGAGCTCACAGCGAAGGTAGATGTGCCCGTAATAACTGCGTTGCGCATCGAGGTTCATCCGACGAACAACGCAATTGCGCGGCATACTCCGGATCTCGGATTCATTGTGGATCGCATTGATGCCTGGGTCGTGGCAAGTGGGCGACAACAGAAGAAGATTGTTTTCCATTCGCTCATCCCGGATTCTGAATCAGGTGTGGATAACGCGGTGAACGCCGCGGTCGAATCCAGGCGCGAACCCAGCGACGACCCGGGAGCCAACGGCTTTCAGGCTGTTCCCAGTCTGTTTCATACCCGTTGGCTACTACTCGTGCCCGCCAAGCCTATCAAGCTCACACGTGGGAGTCATATCAAACTGCGGCTAACGCAAACTCAAGAGATTGACGATAAGCCCGCTTTGGTGCGGCGCGTTCATCTATCCGTAACTGGAGATGAGTCCTGCCAGAGCCTCGCCAAAGATGGCAGTTGGAACGAGAATCTCACACAACTCACAAAACTGACCCATGAATTGAAGAAAATTCATACCGTTCCGCTACCAATCATCGCTGAGGAGCGCGATTATGATCAGCGAGCCACGCTGGAATTCGAGCGCGGTAACTTTCTCACCAAAGTCGGGCCTCCGCTGATTCCCGACGTACCCGGAATTTTTCCCCGATTGCCCGAAGGCGCGTCAAGAAATCGCTTAACTCTAGCAAAATGGTTCTTTGCTCCGGGACAACCGTTGACCGCGCGCACCGCTGTGAATCGCTACTGGGAACAGTTGTTCGGCACAGGGATTGTCGAAACTCTAGAAAATTTCGGCAGTGTTGGCGAGGAGCCCAGCCATCCGGAACTGCTCGATTGGCTCGCGCTCCATTTTCAGAATGACCTCCGGTGGGACATGAAGGCTTTGTTGCGCGAATTAGTCACCAGTGCAACTTATCGCCAAAGGGCAAAGGCAAGTCCCGCTCTTGTTGAGAGAGATCCTCACAATCGCCTCCTGGCTCGAGGTCCGCAGCAGAGACTCACCGCGGAGATGGTCCGTGACCAGGCATTACTGGCAAGCGGTCTGTTGTCGAACAAGATGGGCGGTCCGCCCGTAATGCCGCCGCAACCCGAGGGCGTGTGGAACACAGTCTACAACGACAGCAAATGGAAAGACGCAAGGGGTCCTGATCGTTACCGGCGCGCGATTTACACCTATATAAAGAGGACGAGCGGCTATCCGAGCTTTCTCACCTTCGACGGGTCCGATCATGACACAAGCCTGGCAAGGCGCATTCCCACCAACACGCCGTTACAAGCACTTGTGACTCTCAACGATCCGGTGTATTACGAAGCGGCCGAAGCTCTAGCCCAACGCATGATTACCAAGCAACGGAGCATTGATGCCCGCCTCAGGTATGGGGCGAGGCTAGTTCTGTCGCGTGATCCAACTGAGCAAGAGTTGGCAGCACTGCGTGCATTATTTCAAAAGGCTGCCGCAACGCCGGCCTTGCAACCGGCCGCCGCCACAGTCCATGACAACTCTCGGGAATTGACCGCCATGACTGCCGTGGCCAGCGTTCTCATCAACCTTGATGCATCTTTGACCAGGTAATTCCTATGTCTTATTCCGAGGCGCGTCCCGAAACTCCGACTGATCTAGAAAGCAAATCCGGGTTGCCCACCGAAGTTGAGTTGGCAATCCTGCAAGCGCGAACGCGGCGCCATTTCCTGCGCACCCTGGGCGGAGGTTTGGGAACTCTCTTCCTCGGAACGCTCGCATCAAAGCTTGCGCCCTTCGCAAAGGCGGCAGGAGCAGAAACCGCCGCACTTGATTTCAGCCGCGATGCAAGGACTCCACTTTCTCCTCTTCCGCCGCAGTTCCCAGCGAAAGTACGGCGAGTGATTTACCTGCATATGGCGGGCGCACCCAGCCAGCTGGAACTGTTTGAACATAAACCAGACTTGAAGAGGTTTGATGGGCAGGATTGCCCTGCTTCGTTCCTCGCCGGGAAGCGTTTCGCATTCATCAGCGGTGTCCCGAAGCTGCTCGGATCGCAGTACCCATTTCATCAGGCTGGTCAAAGCGGGCAATGGATCTCCGACCGTCTGCCGTACATCGAGAAACAGGTTGACGATATCTGTTTCATAAAATCCATGCGCACGGAGCAGTTTAATCATGCTCCCGCACAACTGTTGGTCCACACGGGGAATCCGCGCCTTGGATATCCATCATTCGGATCGTGGGTTGTTTACGGCCTGGGCACGGAGAATCAGAATTTGCCGGGCTTCATCGTGTTGCTTTCTGGTGGCAAGACGCCCGATGGCGGAAAGCAATTGTGGAGTTCTGGCTTTCTTCCGAGTGTGTACCAGGGAGTACAGTGCCGTTCCCACGGCGAACCTGTGCTCTATCTAGACAATCCCCGAGGCGTAAGCCGGTCGCTACGTCGTAGCATGCTAGACACGATTGATGAGATTAATCAGCAGACGTATGCCGCATTCGGAAATCCCGAGACTGTGACGCGAATTGCTCAATACGAGATGGCGTTTCGAATGCAGCTGGACGCAACCGATGCGATGGATATTCGCAAGGAACCAGACTCGGTTCACGCACGTTATGGCTCGAAACCAGGCGTGGCCAGTTTCGCCAATAACTGCCTGGTGGCACGCCGTCTGGCAGAACGGGGAGTACGATTCATTCAGCTGTATCACTGGGGATGGGACTCGCATGGTGCCGATGCCAAAGAAGCATTGAACCTGGGCTTCAACGACCGTTGCCGCGAAGTCGACCAGCCCACTGCGGCGCTACTCTCCGAACTTAAATCGCATGGTTTGCTGGAAGACACGCTGGTAGTTTGGGGCGGAGAATTCGGCCGCACTCCAATGAGAGAAAACCGTGGCGGGCAAGAGATGAAGTATGTGGGCCGCGACCACAACCCTGGCGCCTTCACAATCTGGCTGGCCGGCGGCGGAATAAAATCCGGCATCAGCTATGGAGAGACTGACGATATGGGATACGAAATTGTCAAAGATCCGGTTGAGATTCGCGACTTCCACGCCACGATGCTCTACTTGCTCGGATTCGATCATCACAAGCTTAACTATAGGTTTCAGGGGTTGGAACAAAAGCTGACGAGTGTGAAGCCGGCGCGAGTGGTGGCTGAAATTCTGACATGAATGTCCTCAGCCGAATTTCTGACCAAAGCAGTGGGTCTACCATCACGGCTCCCAACCGCGGCGGAATCTTCACCTGGTTTCGTCTCGGTTTCGTGATGCTGGCTCCCATCCTCGTTGTTACCACATTGGTCGCATTTCTTCCCCCAGACGGAAATGAGCGCGCAGAGTGGGCGCAGTTCATCGGACGTTTTCACCCACTGCTGGTCCACTTTCCTATCGCACTTTTCATGCTGGTGCCCATCCTGGAAATTGTTGGCCAAAGCGCTCGTTTCGAGTATTTACGTCTTTCAGTAAATTTCGTTCTGGCGATGGCAAGCCTCGGAGCAACGACAGCGGCGATTCTGGGATGGTGCTTGGGACGAAGCGGAGGCTATTCCGGCAGCCTGATTACGCAGCACATGTGGGGCGGTCTATCGGTGTCAATCATCTGTTGGGTGTGTTGGCTGCTGCGCACGCAGCTGCGCGAACTCGGCGTAAGCTACGCAATCGCGCTTGCGCTAGGAGTTGGACTCCTTGCATGGACCGGTTATCGGGGCGGACAATTGTCGCTCGGCCGGAATCACCTTACCGAACACATGCCGAATGGGCTGCGCGATCTGCTGGGTGTGGAGGACAGCAGCGCCGCGTTGGCTTCGAGTGCCGATCCGAACACCTTCTACGGAGCAAGAATTCAGCCGATCTTCAATGCGCGCTGCATCAACTGTCATGGAACAGACAAACACAAAGGGAATCTTCGGCTCGACGGCTACCGAGCTCTCATGCGAGGCGGAAAGGACGGGACAGTGATTCAGACAGGCAACATTCAAGGCAGCGATTTGTTTCGTCGAATAACTCTGCCTGTCGGTCACGACGATTTCATGCCCAAAGGAAAGCCGCCATTAACGGCTGACGAGGTGAAGACAATCGAGTTGTGGATTGGCGCGGGCGCCTCGGACAAAATCGCCATCACCGCCATTAAGGATGCGCCATCCGGTTCTGCCGTTCCGACCGAAGTGAAATTTGAGGAGATCGACTACACCGCAGTTGCCAAGTTGCGGTCCGCAATCGCACCGGCGGTTGCAGAGTTGCAAAAGCAATTCCCCAACATTCTGGATTACTACTCGCGAGGCGCGGCTGACTTGCGATTAAATGCTTCGATCCTCGGAAGCAAGTTTGGCGACCGGGATCTAGAGGCCTTCGCACCAATCGCTGAGCACATCATTGTGGCCGACTTCTCACGCACGGCTATCACTGACCATTCGGCGACCGCCATCGCCGCGATGAAGAGACTGCGTGTGCTACGGCTGATGGATACGCGCGTAACAGACGCCACGTTCTTACACTTGGAGACCCTGAATCAACTCGAATCGCTGGATGTGTATGGCACTCCGATTACACCGGCAGTGTTGCCGGCGATTGCAAAGCTCACGAAGCTGTCGCATTTCTATGCCGGGCAGACAGGCATCGCACCCGGCAAATCCGTACCCTACAACTTGGTCGGTAAACTCGTTTTCTGATTATCACGTGCAAAATCTCCGGAGTAGCAAGGACCGGTTAGGTCCTGCGCAAAAGCGTGAGCCGCCCGATGGGCAGCCACTCCGCTACCAGAATGTCTCCATTGTGGAGAAAAATGGCATCATGCGGCGTGATGAACTTTCCCGGCGTAAACTGCGGGCGTGACTGGCTGCGTCGAGATCCCACTTCGCCATTTTCTGCCTTTCCGTCTCCCAGTTGCGCTACCACCTTGTGTTCACGATCGAGAATGCATACTTGGCTATCAAGATCCGGACACACCATCCACTCGCCCTGTGTATGGAAGTTGCAGGGCATGCGCATGTGCTCCTCGTCTTTGATTGTCTTCAAGTGG
>Ga0126379_10000948_pt1 | contig 17047 bp, 10 predicted proteins | sample PanSoiMetPlot_24_FD_92640 | JGI IMG/M metagenome (GOLD analysis project Ga0126379, IMG submission 92640) | Tropical forest soil microbial communities from Panama - MetaG Plot_24 | ecosystem: Environmental > Terrestrial > Soil > Tropical forest > Bulk soil | place: Panama | collected 2016-02-17 | reverse complement strand
GCGGTGCGGGTTGACTGGCGGGTCGATGTCGACCGCCAGCCCATAGGCATGCAGCGAGGCGCGGGTATGCTGCCCGGGCCGGGCGGCCCGGATCGCACGGCAGCAGTAGACCCAGGTCCTCTTGGCCTCGTAATCGGTGGCCGCCAACGCCCGGGCAAGCGCCCGGAAGGCGTCGACCGCCAGCGGGTTAACCGGCGTCGTGTGCGACAGCAGCCGGATCGGGACCATCTGCGGCTTTGCGCAGTGGTAGGCGGCCCACGCCCGGCGCAACTGCTCGGTCGTCAGCGGGGGCGACGCTGCCGCGACCGCGCCCCAGAACGCCTCGGCCTCGTGCGGCGCCGGGCCGGGAACAGCCCGCGCCGGGCCGGGAGCCGGCGGCGCCGGGCGCACGCTGGGAACGTCGGCGCCGGCGTCGGCGAGCAGCCGCCACCCGAAGCGCGGCGGGATCTGCATATGCTCGACCGGTGTCGCCTCCACCCGGAAGCGAGCCGGGGCCGTGGCCGGGTGCGCGGCCAGGGCGCTCCGGACGGCGCTCCGCACGGCCCTGCTGTGGGCCGCAGTCCCCTCGTGATCGCGGAACAGGACGCGCAGGGCCCCGCCGTCGTTGCGCGCGATCCGCGCGCGGGCCCAGGTGATGAGCGGCGAGGGATCCGGGTAAAGGGCATCGAAGGTGTGGACCTCGTCAGGGTCGGCGTACGCCAGCATCCGCATCAGCGAGGCGCCGCCGCCGGAGTGGGCGGTGAGGATCAGCCGGCCGCGGACAGCCTGGATCCCGGTGTGCGCACCAAAGCGCGCCAGGGCCTCGTCGACCAGCCTGCCCAGCGCACCCGGGGTGTGCAGCGCGGGATGGTTGTAGCCGCGGCCGGTTCGGCCGCCGAAGAAGTTCCCGCGCGGCAGCACCGTCAGGGTCGGGACGCGGCGGCCCGGCCTCGCCGGGTGGCGGGGATCGGCGAAGTCGAGCCCGCTGACCGGCACCATGTCGCGGGGCAGCTGCATCGCCCGCCCGCGCGGCGAGAAACCGTGCAGGTGGACGACGACGTCGACCCGCCCGGGGTTGCTCATCGCGTTCCAGCCGAGAACCAGGTCGGGTGCGGTGCCAGCGTGCTGCCTCAGCAGCGGCAGGTGCTGGACGACGAGCCTGCCGCCGCCGGTCGGCGCCGGCACGGTCGGCGGGCCCTCGAGCTCGCCTTCGTAACCCGTTTCGTAGCCGGCCAGGCCGAGGCCGGGTTCGTAGTCTTCGTCCTCGTCCTCCCCGTACCGTTCCGCCTCGGCGGGCGCGCCCGCGGCGGCCGCGTACTCCTGCTCGTCCTCGGACTCGAACTCCTCACGCTGCCCCGGCTCGTCCTCCCGCTCCCACTCGGACTCGTACTCGTACTCCTGCTCCGACTCAGACTCGTACTCGTACTCCTGCAGCTGGAACTCTCCCTCGCCCTCGAACTCCTCCCCCAACTCGGCGCCTACCTCGTGACCGGCCGGCCCGTTCTCCCCGGCTGGCCACGCACCGGTCTCGGCCTCACCTTGCAGGGCTCGGGTGTCAAGGATGTCCATGGCTCCCCCTCACGGGCGCGGCACGGCGGCCTGACCGTTGTGCGCGGCCAGGGCGCCCGCCGGCCGGGGCGGCACCGTCCCGGCGGGCAACCGGGTGGGCTGGGGCGTGACGGGCAGGCTCCGCCCGATCGTTGTGCCAGCGACGGCGACCGAGGTGTCCTTCAGGCGCTCGCCGGTCGCGGACTGCCAGAGGTCGATGATCCGGATCATGTTGTCCGCGATCGGGTTCCCCCCGACCGGCTGGGCGAAGAGCATCTGGGCGTTGGCCTGGTCGGTGAAGACGTCGAGTTCCAGTGCCCAGAGGAACACCGACATGCGGTCGGCCAGCTCAAATAGCTCGCGCGACTGCGGCGCCGCCCGCATGCCCACCCGGGCGGCGATCGCCGCGAGGCGGTCGGCCGGGTTGCCCAGCGCATTGGCCGTGGCCCGCAGGTCGGCGACGACCGAGGTGTCGCTCTCGAGCGTGAGGTGGAACCAGCTGAGCATGCAGACGTAGGCGAACTCCTCGCGGGCGAGCATGCCGCCGCGGCGGCGCAGCCGCAGGAGCTCACCGATCGTCTGGCACAGGTAGGCCAGGTAGCTCGGATCGGTGGGATTGGCGCCGACGGCGTTGCGGGCGTTCTGCACGCCCATCCAGACCTGGCGCAGCAGTTCGTGCCACAGCTCGATGAAGCGCAGGTTGGCGCCGGCGCCGACATCCCGCTTCCAGGCAGCGACGTCGTCCGGGCGGGTCTGTGGCGGGGTGCAGCCGAACATCCGGTAGTACGCGTTCCAGCGGTTGTCCCTGGCGCGCGGGCGCAGCATGCTCGTCGCGCCGAGAATGTGGAACAGCGGCGGGTCCCTGAAGAACAGCTCCTCGGTCGCCCTGGCCCATTCCAGGGTCTGCACGCTCGGCGCCTCCAGCGTCTCGCCGACCATGAAGCGGCGGACGACCTCGCCGAGAACATCGACCGCGCCGGTGCTCTCGACGAGATAGGCGTAGATCAGGTGGTCCCACGGCAGCGCCCCGGCCGTGCCGAGCGCGCCTGTCCCGGGTGTGTAGTCCGGGATGAGGCCGGGCGGCGTCGGCCGGAGGCCGGAAGTGAGGTCGGTCAGTAGGTTTGCCGGTGGGCTTAGCCTGCGGACGACGTCCGCGGCGCCCAGGGGCACGGCCGTGGCGCCGAGCAGCGGCACGGTGGATATGCCGCCCTCGGCGAAGACCTGCTCAAGCCAGCGGCTCAGCTGCACGGGATGGGTGGCGAAGACGGTCTCCGGCTGGGCCGGTCGGGTCATCAGGGGGTCGGCGTACAGCAGCGCCAGGGTCCGGAACATGCCTCACTCCTTCGGTGTCTCGGCGCCAGATTCCTCGCTGGCCCCGGCCCGGGCCTGCTCGTAGGCCCCCGCAGGGACCGCCTCGTAGGCCTCCTGGTAGGGCTCGGCGCCAGCCTTGACGTCGAAGGTCCGCACCGGGACGCCGACCTTGAACGTGACGCGGTGTCCGTTCCGCACCTCGACGGACCCGCCTTCGCCCGGGTCGTCAACGGGAATCGGCCTGTTGGCGAAGAACTGATGGGCGTCTCCGACGCGGTGCCTCTGGGCGTCCCACAGGGTTACCGTGTGGGCTCCCTTGATGTCGTAGGCGAACACCAGCCACGCCCGCCTGGACCGGCAATCGCCGGGGTACGGCTCCCACATCTCGTGTGGATCGAGGTGCAGCACCGGCGCCGGCAGGATCAGCGCGCTCTCGCTGCTGAAGGGTCTGCCGAGCTTGCCGAGCGCGCCGCGCAGGGCATCGAATCGGACGCCCAGCCGGTGCTGATCGGCGCTGACCCGGGGCTGGAAGATGTTGACCTGCAGATGGTCGTCGTCCGGCATATCGGTTCTCCTTGCCGTCGTGGCGTGCTCGCCCGGGGGGCCGGCGCTGGGTGCCGGGGCCTGCCGCGGGCTGGGCCCCCCGGACTGCGATTTCTGGGTCATGCCGCCTCCTTGCTGCCGCCGAGGGTGCGCAGCCAGGACTCGACCCGTGCGCGGCCGGCTCCGCTGCCGGTGACCTGCTCTTGCAGGACGGTCCAGGCGAGGATCCGCAGCGACTCCAGCCGTTGCAAGTACGAGGACGTGTACAGCGCCGGGCCGGCCCGCTCGGCCAGGTGTGCCAGCGCCGCCGGGGAGACCCGGCCCGGATCTGCCAGGGCCGACAGCGGCTGGCCGTGGAATGCGGCCATCGGCCGGCGGGTGCACACCTCGACGATGCGCGGCAGCAGCGGCATGCTCGCCGCCACCAGTTCGCGCGCCAGCGGCCCGGCCGCCTCAAGCGGGTGGCGGCCGGCCCAGGTCTCGGCCAGCTCGTCCCACGGTCCCGCGCCGTACCACTCCCGGCACAGGGCGACGTTGAACTGCACCCGCAGCCAGCCGAACGGGTGCGGGTCACCCAGGGGCATCCGGAACACGGCCAGCGACGGACCGTCGACCACGGTCGCTAGCGCTGGCACCGGGGCGTAGCCGAGCAGCGAGAATGCATACACGTCGCCAGCGACCTCAGCCGCCCAGCTGCGCCACATCCGCCCCGCCAGCGCGGAGTGCGGAGCTACCACGCTCTCCAACGCCGCCGCGAGCTCGCCGTTCCAGCGGGTCAGGTGGGCCACCTGGTGACCGGTCTCGTGCACCAGCGACGTGGGCTGCCAGAGGTTGTGATGGGTGATCTTGATGGCGGCAACCGGGGAGAGCGAAGCGTCCCAGAGCCGGACCTGGACCCGCAGGATCGAGGCGCCGAGCCCCTTGTCGAGGTAGGTAAGTACCGGCGGGACGTCGATCCCGAGCGGTCCGAGCACCTTCTCCATGCTGACCACGGCAAGCGCGTCGAGGCCGCGCAGCGCGGCCGCCAGGCGTGGGTTGGAGCGGGCCCCTATGGCTTCGCCGAAGAATCCGACAACGGTCTCGACCTGCAGGTATCGGCGGCGCAGCCGCAGCAACGCGGCCCGCACGGCGCGCAGCTCACCGCCGGTCGCGGCGGCCGCCAGGGTGGCCGCCACCTGCTCGGCCTGGCGGCCCAGCCGCTGGGTGGTCACGGTCAGGCTCGCGCGCACGCTCTTGCCCAGATAGCTCTCCAGCCCGGCCCACGCGGCCGGAGAGGCCACAGCATCCAGGTCACCCAGGGCGATGACCGCCTGCCGCCAGTGCCGCAGCTCGCCGGCCAGCGTGTCGCGGTCGGCCTTGCCGGGGAACGGCGCAGGAGGACGGTCGAGGAGGACGGTCATCACAGGCCCCAGCCGGGAGCGACCTCGACGGTGCCGGCCGGCAACGGGTTGCCCAGGGACTCCCTCGTAACCCCGCGGAACGTGATCGTAACCGTGATGCCGTCAGCCGGATCCTGTACCGCGCTCGCGATGAGGTGCGGACGTTCCTGCAGCGCGGTGGACAGCGCCGAGGTGACCCCGGCGACCACCTTGTCGGCGAACGCCGCGCCCCTGGTGGCGTCCGGCTCAAGGCCCCGCTGGGTGAGCCGGCTGACGATCCGCCCGGGCAGCGTGGCGGCGTAGATCTCCTTGACCATCGCCAGTGCACCGGCGAGGTCGGGCTTGCCCGGCGCCACTGGGGTGAGCTTGGCGGCCAGCTCCTGGCCCTGCCGCTCGCTGAGCCGCAGCCGGACCCGGAGCTGTGGGCTGCTGCCGGTGAGGATCAAGGCGAAGCCGACCCGGCGTCGCGGCCGGCGCACCCGCGGGTGCAGCCCGGCGGGCCCGGCGACCGGGCGCACATGCACGTAGCGCCGCCCGGGAACCGGCCTGTGGTGGATCGCCGGGCCCATTGGGTGGCCGCCGCGGAATGCGGGCGGGCGAAATGCCGGGTGGTGGCCGGGCCACCGTGCGGCCGGGGATATCCGGCGTCCCAGGCCGGGCTCGCCGACGAGCAGCCCAGCGATCTCCGGTGTGAGCGGCTGGAATTCCTGCGCCTGCTCGCTCACCTGCCCGGACGGGGCTTCCCCCGCCTCTCCCTGCGCGAGGTGGCCCAGTTCGGCGCCGGGCAAAGTCTCGTAGACCCGGATCTCGGCCGGGGCCGGCCAGCTGCGCACGCCGCGGTCGAGCAGATAGGTCTCCAGGGTGCCGCCGTCGGTCCAGGGGACCGCGCGGGCGACCGGGCGGGTGACCGGGATGACGAAAACCCGGCTGTAGCGGCGGTAGCGGTAGTGCGGCCGAGCCGCCCGCGGCATGAGCACCCAGACCCCGCTGCCGCTCGCAGCGACCTCCCGCTCGGGCAGGTCCTCGCGCAGGAACCGGTCCGGGATCGCGGCGGCAGCGGCCTCGGCGAACGCGGACTGCACCGCCGATTCCAGCTGCAGCTCGTCGGCGAAGGCCTCGGCAGGCAGGTCCATGAGCCGCTCCATGGTGCCCTCAACGGTGGCGGCCAGAGCCTCGCCAGCCAACATCGTCGGCGCGGGGGGCGTTTCGAAGCCGAGCGCCTTGAAGCCGAGGTCGACCAGGGGCCGGGCGAGCTGCCGCGCGGCGTCCTGGCCGACCAAGCCCTGGATCAGCAGGGCGATCTTGTCGGCGACGAAGTTGATGACGCGGTCGCGGCCTACGACCGTGACGGCCATCTTGATGAGCGGGCGGGCTGCGAGCAGCGCTGGCAGGAACTGCTGGACCGCGGGAGCCGCCGACTCCCCCGGGCCGAGGTCGGCGAGTTGCTCGGCGAGGCGGGCGCGCGAGTCGTCCAGCTCGCGCTGGGCGTCGGCGGAGCGGTCAGCCTCGGGTTCCGCCTCGGCCTCGTCCGCCTCAGCCTTAGGAGAGTCGCTGGACAGCAGGCCGACGAGCTGGGTGTCGAAGGCCTCACCGAGTATCGCCGGGCTACTGGTCCCCTGGCCGTCGGCCGGCGCGGTGGTCTCGGCCTCAGCTATGCCGAGCTTGGCCGCGACGGTGCGGGCGATCGGCTGCACCCCGCTGGGCAGCCGGCTGATCGCCGTCTGCAGGACCCCGCGCAGCAGGCTGCGGACAAGCCCCTTGAGCCGGTCGAGCAGGACGCCGATCGGCAGGATGTTGCCGACGGCCGCGATGCCCTTCTTGACGACGCTGACCGCGCCCTTGGCGAAGCTCTTCACCTTGCGGACCAGGCCACCGAGGAACTGCTCAAAGACCTCGTTACCCATGGCCGGTACCTCGCCGACGCCGTCAAGCATGGCCTCCAGCTCGGCCTCGGAGACGGTGGCGGGATCGAGGCTTGCCAGTTGCTCGGACAGCGCGTCGAGGGAGCGTTCGGCCTCACTGGCCAGCGGCTCGAGCCAGGCCTCCAGCATCGCCCGGGCCTCGGCCGGGGCGGGCGCGGTCGACCATGACGTGAGGTCAACGGTGTGCCGGGCAGCCGCTTCGTCGACGAGTGCTTCGAGTGAGTCGGTGAAGTCTTCGTCCTCCAGTTCGGTGAGCAGCTCGTGAACGGTGTCCTGCAACTCTTGGGCCTCGCCGATGCCGAGTTCGTGGGCGAGCAGCGAGCCGAACGGGGACGTGAGCGGGGCGCGTGAGGGCTCGGCCGGGGACTGGGTGGTCATGACTCCCGGAGTGGGGAGATCGCCCGCGAGATCTTCACCGAGCGTGCCGAAGGGAGAGAACGCCTCCGTCGTGGTAGTCATCGCCGCCTCCTTGCTGGTGGGACCACTGTCGCGCCGGGCCATTGCGCCGACGTCAACGCGGCGTAGCCGGCGGCGTCTCGTCGGCGACGTCCAGCTCTTCGAGCAGGGCACGGATGACGGCGAGTGCCTCGGCGGTGCCGGAGACGACCCAGCTGCGCTTGCTGTCGCCCTCGGCGAGCAACCGGACCCGTATCTGCGGGCCCTCGCGCCAGGCACGGACCACGATGACTCGCCACGTGTTGGCCGACATGTCGATCAGGCTGGACGCCCGGTGCCTCCGGACCGTCAACCGCGCGTCCACCCGTTGACGCCGCGTAGACGCGGGCCCACCATCGTAAAGGGGACGTAAAGTGAGGCCTCAGGGGGATACGGTGGCCATTTCGGGGGTTTTCTTTCCGGTCCTTGGTAGCACGCGGCCTGCCACGGACCTTCGTTTGGTATTGCTGGGTGGCTTCGCGCTGCTGCTCGACGGGCGTGAGGTCTACCTGCCGATGAACGCCCAACGGGTGCTCGCCTGGCTTTGCGTGGGCCGGCGCACCCACCTAACGGAGCCGAGATCGGTTCTGGCGGAACGGCTGTGGGCCGAGACAACACTGGAGCGGGCGCAGGCGAGCCTGCGGACGGCACTGTGGCGGATCCGGCAGGCGGATACCCGGCTGGTGGCGACGGTGCACGACCACGTCCGGCTCGGGTCGCAGGTGGGCGTCGACGTCCACGACAGCCTGGCCCAGGCTGAGCGGCTCCTGTCCGACCACGAGGAGCTAGCGGCCGAGGACACCCAGGTCGATCCGCTCACTCAGGATCTGTTGCCCGGCTGGGATGACGATTGGCTGCTGCTGGAGCGGGAGCGAGTGCGCCAGCTCCACCTGCACGCCTTGGAGGCGCTCGCGGCCCGGCTGTGCGCACGCGGCCGGTTCCATCGCGCCGTCGAGGCGGGCCTCGCTGCCGTCGCCGCCGAGCCGCTGCGCGAGTCGGCCCACAACGCGCTTATCGCCGCGCACCTGGGTGAGGGCAACGTCGCCGAGGCACACCGGCAGTACCGCCGTTACGGGCAGATCCTGTGGGATGAGTTGCGCCTGTCACCCTCGCACACGTTCGAGCAGCTCATCGCCTGCTACGGCCGCCCCAAGGTGCCGGCCGCCCGCGGCCTGCGTCCGTGACCACCCCGCCACCGGGCCTTGCAGGCCGGCCAGCCGGTGCTGATATCGAGGTCCTGGGCGAGGACGCGGGGACCGGAGGTACACGCGGGAACCGTTCGCGGGGCCACGAAAAGGTAGCGTCCGAAACGGTAGCCCATGGCTCCCAGTTTGGCTCCATATCGAAGCCTTACCCAAAGGGGTTACTCGTGTCCTTATTGCAGGACCGTGCAAGGCGGGCCGGGGACCATACGTCCGTCCCTGGCCTGGTGCTGCTTAGCCAACCGCGGTGACGTCGATGGCGTTGTTAGGTGCGGTGATGTGAAGCGGGGGGCCGTACTCGCTGAGCTCGTACAGGCCAGCGTTTGAGCCCTTTTTGAACTCCATGCGGAGCGGATAGGCAGGGCCCGTATTGGCAACATGCAGCTTCGAGCCGTCCCGCCAGCTGACGACCACCACCTTCCTGCCGCTAAGCGTTGCCTGCCGGACCTTCGGCTCAAGCGGGCCGTAATACTTGGTCAGTTCGGAGGCGAGCTCGGCGAGGGTGAAACCCGTGAAGTCCGACGCCGGGACTTTGAGCCACCGCCCGGCGTCATGGCGCTGAACCGGCAGGGGTGCCCCTATCAACTTCAGGCCCGCCTGGTCGGTCTTGATGTAGCCATCGCGGCCGATGATCGTAACCGCGATCTGCGCGCCGGCCGGCGCGAGCGTGCCGGTCGCAGAGCCATGCTGGATGCGGGCGTCCAAATGCCCCTTGGGGCCCGTTCCCGCGATGTGGACGCTCTTAGCAGCCTGCAAGGCGGCGGCGGCCGCCTGCAGCACGTCCGCCGGGGACTTCTTCTCCAGGCCGTTGGTCGGGGGCCCGGTCGCCGTCGTAGCGCCGCCGCACGCGCCGACGGCGACGGTGACCAGCGCGGCCGTTGCGGTCGCAAGGATCAGGGCAAGAGCCTGGCGAATGAGGGTCATCGACATCATCCCCCCGCACGGGCGTCTGCGCGCGCCCGCGTCAGGACTACAGCATGCGCCGGGAACAGGCCGGGAACAAGGAGAAGATCGTTCACGCGGAAAGTTTCGCATGCGCGCGGGAGACCGTACCCGCCATGTCGTCGCCGCTCGTGATCCCGACGACGGGCACCAGGCGATTCATTGAGTCGTAGCGATGGTCGCGCCCTTCGGCACGCGCTGGCCAGTGTTTAGCTTGCTGGCGACGTGCAAGAGCGATGCAGAACGTGTGCAGAAGATGTGGAGATTTCCCTCCCCGTTGCCGGTTCATTGCCCGACCGGTATTTAGGAGGGTTTCCGTGCCCTCGGTTGTGGCATGGAGAATCTATTTCGCTTGACGCTCATGCGGCCGGCCGTGAGCCAGGACCCGGAGCAGCCGTCCATTCAACTTGACCAGGCGTCCGGCTACCAGGACGCGCTGCGTGCCGCGGTCGCCTCCGGCGCAGGCAGGCAGGCCATCGAGGCCGCGTCGGCGCAGTTCGCTGCCTCCGATGACTTCGTCCAGAGCGTCGACGAAGCCCCGCTCGGTCAGCAGCTCGATGAGCTCGCGGACCGCCTCGACGCCCTTGAGGCGGAGGGCACGGTGTCGTGGCAGAAGGTCCGAACGGCTGTCAAGGATGTCTTCGGTAGTCCCGCGGGTGACGTCGTGGATGCCGAGCCGTTCCGGGAGACCGTGCGCCGGCTCCGCGACAGCTTGATCGCGATCAAGGTGCTTCAGCAGTTGCACGGCAGCCCGATCGAGGGGCTGGCCCGCCAGCTGCGGACGGCCGAGCTGCTCGCTGACGTCGCGGCCAGGCGCAAGCCAGGTCAGGCCGCACGCCGTCGGCGCCGTTCCTTCCGCCTGCCCGTCGAGCTGGAGCTGAACTCCCGGCTGTCCACCCGCGATGCCCAAAAGGAGCTGCAGAAGCAGCGCCGCGAGCTCGTCGAGGAGCGGCAAAAGCGGATCGGCGAGCTGCTCGCCGAGCATGAGGTGCTCCGTGGGGCCGTGGCCGAGCTGGCGTCCCTGGACTCCGCCCACTTCCGCGCCTCCGAGATCGTCGCGAGCGACGCCACTTCCGCGCCGGATGTCGCGAGGCTGACCACCGCGGTCAGCAGCGCCGCAACGTACACCCAGCTGCTCCGCGAGCAGCACGTAAACGCCGAGCCTGGGCCCGTTCTGCGGGAGGGCGCCGAGCCCGGGGCAGGCGCCAGGGCCGCATTCCAGCGGCTCGATACGCCGTTCGCCGAACTGGCCCAGACCCTCGTGCAAGCGCCGGACGTCGTCCTGCCCGCACGGGCCGGCTTCAAGCCGGCCGAACTCTCCGAGGTCGGGTTCGTACTCAAGCCGACCGCGGCCGGCCGGCTCTCAGAGGTGACCAAGTCGGTGCTGAAGAACCGCGGCATCGACCTCGTCACCACGCCGCTCGACAAGATCACTCATCGGCTCCAGGGCGACCTGGCGACCACGGTCGGCGAGCTCGAGGCGGTCGCCGGGCATCCCCAGAAGCGCTCGCTCATGCGCCTCGGCGACGCGCTGATCTCGGTCTCCACGCCGATCACTGCCGGTTGGGGCGCGCTGGGCACCGGAGGCGTACTCGGCCTCCCAGCGCTGCCGATGACCGGCAGCGTGCCGCAGACCAAAGGCGTGGTCTCGCCGGCCGGCATCGCCGACCTGCTGCTGGTCAAGCAGCAGCTCACCGGGTACGAGGCGGTCGACGTCGCGCACATCGAGAACGTGCTCAAGGGCGAGCTCAAGTCGCGCGAGCACACACGCCGCGAGGAGAGCGAGATCATCACGGTCACCGAGACCGAGGCCAGCACGAGCCAGGAGCACGAGCTGGAGACCACCGACCGCTTCGAGATGACCCGCGAGGCCAGCGAGACCATCAAGGAGGACGTCGGCCTCAAGGCCGGCCTGACCATCTCCGGCAGCTACGGCCCGACCGTCGAGTTCGCGGCAAGCGCGGAGGGGTCGCTGTCGCGGTCCAAGGAGGAGGCGACGAAGGCGGCCAGCACGTTCTCGCAGGACGTCACCGAGCGGAGCTCGCGCAAGATCGCCGAGCGGGTGCTGCAGCGAACCACGGTGCGCACGCTGACCGAGACGATCGAGAAGAACGTTCACGAGCTGAACAACACCACGGGCAAAGGCCACATCTCCGGCGTTTACCAGTGGGTCAGCAAGGTCTACCAGGCCCGGATGTTCAACTATGGCCTGCGAGTGATGTTCGACTTCATGGTTCCCGAGCCCGCGGCGTTCCTCATCGCCGCCCTCGACCAGGCCCACAACAGCGCGCTGACGCTCACCAAACCGCCGGACTTCGACCTGACGCCCAGCCAGATCACCGAGAGCAACTACCAGTACTGGGTCAAGGTGTGCGGGGCGACCGACGTCAGCCCCCCGCCGGAGCTCTATCGCACGAAGTCGGCCGACTTCAAGGGCGGCGGCGGCGACAGCAAGACCAACTACAACCACTCCGGCCAGATCACCATTGACGATGGCTACCGAGCTGTCTTCGGAACCGTCGGGCGGGTCTGCAACATCTGGGAGTCCGACATGAGCGTCGACGTCGTGCTCGGCCGGCGCACCCAGCGGCTGGGCCTGGGCGATTGGCTCTGGACAACCACCCTCGACGACGAGCGCGACTCGATTCCGCTGGCGATCGACACGTTCCACTGCTCACAGGTCGCGGTCGCCATCGAGGTCAAGTGCCAGCGCACCGACCGCGCTCTCGAAAAGTGGCGGCTCGAGACTCATGCCAAGCTGCGCACCGCGCACCAGGCGCAGGTGTCCGACTACGAGGAGAAGCTCGCACAGCTCAAGCTGCAGGCCGGCGTTGCGATCCGCGGCCGCAATCCCGCGACCAACCAAGTCATGATCCGCCGAGAACTGCAGAAGAACTGCCTCAGCATCCTCACCGACCAGCACTTCGACCTGTTCGACGCGGTCGTGGACTCGCCAGTCAACGGCCTCCCGCAGCTCGACGTCACCGAGGCGGCCGCCGAGGGCGCGTACGTGCGCTTCTTCGAGCACGCCTTCGAATGGGAACACATGTCCTGGGTCACCTACCCCTACTTCTGGGGCAGCAAGGACCAGTGGGATGAACGGCTCGGCTACGACGACCCCGATCCCGCATTCGTGGACTTCTTGCAAGCCGGGTTCTGCCGGGTGACGGTACCGGCCAGGCCCGGCTTCGAGGGCGCGATCGACCACTTCCTCACCTTCGGCGAGATCTGGAACGGCGGTCCGCTGCCGGCCATCTCCAGCCCGCTCTACCTGCCGATCGCCGACGAGATCGCCGAGCGGCTCGCCCAGCCGGGCAACGAGGTGCCCCAGGGCGACCCGTGGACGGTCCGCGTGCCGACCAACCTGGTCAAGCTGCGCGCCGACGACGCACTACCCGTCTGGAAGCAGAGCGCCGACGGGGAGTGGGTCGAGGCCGGCGGGGCCTGACGGGTCCGGGCGGACGAGGACCGGCGATGGGTGACATCTCACGGCACCGGGACATCTTCCTGTTCACCAGGCAGGCTGTCTCGCCCCAGCTCCTCAGCGGCGCCCGGCTAACGGCGGGCGACCTGACCTACCTCGAATTGGGCAACTACCTGACCGACGTCTCGCAGTTCCGCGACCCGGTCACGTACATCTTCGCCAAGCAGCGGGTCTGGCGGGATTTCGTCATCCCCGCCACGCGGGACCGGGCGAAGCTGTACCGGGCGCTGTCGGCGCTCGCAGCCGGGGCCGCGCTAGCCGCGTCGCAGTACATCAAGAGCCTGACGTCCGGTACGGCGGCGGACGTCGCCGAGGCAGCCGGTCTCGGGCTGGCCGCCGCGGGTGGGATCTTCGCGGCCCTCCCAGCAGACACCTACGCCGACCTCGCCGACGCCGACGAGTGGATCGACGCGCTCTTCGGCACACCACTCGAGCGCACCCCGCTGGCGCCCACGCCGGGGGCCCAGGCGAAACGCGACGACAGGCACTACGGCTACCTCGGCCAGTTCTTCCGGCACTTCATCGAGGGCACCACGCAGCTGCTGTTCGCCCAGGATGTGAAGAAGCGGGCGACCGGCGCGTGGGGCACGATCACGCCTATCCCGGATACCCGGGTGAAGGAGGTGTTCGACAAGTTCTTCACGCAGTACTACCCGCACGAGCACACCGACCAGCCGCCGTACGTTTGGGACGCGAGCAAGCGGCCCGCCAAGTCCAGCATGTACGGTCCCAGCCGTCGGCAAGCCAACCTGCGCGACGGCGACATCGGCGTGATGAACGCGGTCGACGTGCACTACGTGGCCTACCTCGCCGAGGGACTGGCTACGGTCGAACACGACTGGCGGGCGCTCAAACGTGGCGACCAGGCGGGGCGGCAGCAGCTGCTGGTGCAAATGGGCAAGCTGCTGCACGGCGTCGAGGACTGGTTCTTCCACTCCAACGTCGTCGAGCTGCTCGAGCTGCGCAGCTTCCGGCCCGAGCAGCTCGAGGGCGAGAGCGACGAGGAATTCTTGAAGCGGTTCGTCGCCGGCGTCGCCAAGCGCCGCCCGGAGTTCGCCGCCGCCGATGCGACCGAGCGCCTCCGGCTGCAGCGCCGCCTCTACCGCCGCCTCCGCTTTCCGGCGTACGACTCGGGCACCAAGACACAGAGCGCCGGCCGGCTGAGCACTACCCGGATGTCCACGCCAAGCCTGCGGCACGCCTACCCGGCGTTCCCGTCGTCGCAAGACACCGCCCACACCCTGCTGCACGCCCTGGAGAACCTCGAGCACAAGGCGGCCGGTACGCCCGATGAATTGCCGGCATGGGTGACGAGCGCGCTCGATCGGCGCGGGTTCAAGCTTCCCGAAGCGCTCGGCAAACCGGCGCGACACTTGGTGAAAGCCGGCGTCGAGCACGCGCTCAGGGAGTGGGTGCCACTGATTCACACGCTGCTGAGCGAGGGTGAGCGGCGGCGCCTGGTCGCCGATGTCGCGCCGGAGCACTGGCCACTCGCCCCGGGCGCGTCCAAGCCGCAGCGCAAGGGCGACGAGACGGAGCTCGACCTCCAGCTCAAACGCCACACCGCAGCCCTGGAACTCCGCGAAACAGACGACGGGCGCAAGGAGAGCAACTACGAGCAGTTCGTCCGCTACCTTGTTGAGCGCGGTCACCTGAACGAGCGCGGTCAGCAGGCGATGGTCGCCGCGTTCGAGATCGACCGCAAAGCCGAGAAGCTCCCAACCGATGCCCCCGGGTGCGGCGGCTTCTTGATGCGCTTCGCCGTCGAGCTGCAACAGCTCCTCGACACCGGCGACGCCGCGACCGAGGCGTTGAACAAGCGCTCCGACTCTGTCTATGGTCAAGCCTCCGATAACGGCGCCTTCAACGAGATCGTCGGCTCACACTCGCTGATGTCGAAGGACACGCTGACATCCGTGCCGTTCTTCAACGACGCGCGAGTGCTCGCCAGCGTCGCCTCATCGTCGGTATTCACGATCATGTTGCAGCAGGTCGCCGCGCCGGCTGCGGACCGCCGGCTGGCCTGGGAGGAGGTCTTGCACCACCTGATCCGGTTCCCGCCATCGAACGGCGGCTGGGAACGCCGTGCTCTGGCCATGTTCGGCGAGAAGCAGCAGATCCCCAGCCTCTCCAACCTGCCCGAACTCGCGCGGCTCGCCGAGCAGTCCATGCGGCCCGCCGCCCAGGCGGCGGCCAAGCCACGGCAGTCGAAGCGCGAGGAGCTCGAGGAGCGGTACCTGCGGCTCGAGGGCGAGTTGTCGAACTATCGCTACCCGTGAGGCCGCCGACAACATAGGGGGGAGCCCTCGCATTGCGCCGGATCCAGGTCCCCGTGCTCTCCCCGGCCACCTCGAGATCGCGCGCGAGCTTCTCGATGGCCTGACGGGCCTGGGGCTGCGCTAGGTCAACGAGGCCGCAACCGCTCGGTGCTGCATTGCGGGCGGGATGGCGATGCGATGATCTTTCAGCCGGCGGGCCGGACACCTGGCCGGCAGCAGGAACCGCCGCCACTTGGATCCTGTGCAGGGAACTTCGGGCATCAGCGCATGTGACCTCGAACGCTGACCAGCTTGGCGCGGGTCAGCTGGGTGGTTAGTTCGGTCAGCGCCTGCCCGGCTCCGGCGGCCCAGTCGGCGAACTCGCGGGGGGTCAGGGCGTGTGTGCCGGTGCCGCCGGTCTTGCTCGGGGAGGGGTCCGGGGTGGGGTGCCCGGGTTGCCCGCGGCGAGCGGGGTGGCGCCTTGGCGCGCCGTTTCGTGGGGAGGCCATGGCTTGTCTGGCGGTTTTGGCGGCCATGCCGGGGCCGAGGGCCGTGGTGGCGGGGGCCAGGCCGGTGGCGACGCAGCCGGCGCGGTAGGCGTAGTCGGGGTCGGTGCTGGCGCGGGCGGCGATGACGCGCAGGGCTCGCAGCCAGACCGGGTTCAGGTGGCGGTTGCGGATGAGGGCGACGATAAACCGGGAGAAGGCCATGTCGTGGCGCAGGTGGTGGTGCACGCGCTGCTCGTAGGCTCCCAGCGAGGCCGCGTCCAGCCGGCCGGAGGCCAGGCCGCCGGCCGCGATGCCGGCGGCCCACCGGGCGCTGTGCAGGGCGTATTGGATTCCTTCGCCGTTGAGCGGGTTGATCAGCCCGGCCGCATCGCCCAGCAGCATGACGCGGTCGCCGGCCAGCGGCAGCCGCGGGTTATAGGTGGTCAGCGGGCAGCCGAGGATCTTGCCGCGGAGCCGGGCGCCGCGGAGCCGGTGCCGCAGCAACGCGTCCTGGTCGATCAGGGCAAGCAGCAGCGCGCGCAGGTTACGGCCGGTGCGCGGGTAGGTGGACACGACCATGCCGACGCCGACGTTGGCCCGCCCGCCGCCGCACGGGAACAGCCAGCAGTACCCGGGGAAGGCCGCGCTGCCCAGGCAGACGTCGGCCTGGCCGGCCGGGCCGGCGACGTCGTCGAAGTAGGCACGCACCGCCACGATCCGGTCCTGCCGCGGCGGCACGGTCCCGCGCAGCGCGCGGGCGATGACCGAGTTGCTCCCGTCGGCGCCCAGCAGCAGCCGGGCCCGCAGCTGCCACGGGCCCGCCGCGCCGTGGCCACCGACGGTCACCGCGCCGGGTACCCGCGCCACCGCGGTCACCTTCTGTCCGCCCAAGACCCGCGCGCCCGCGTGCCGGGCCGCGTCCAGCACCCAGGCATCCAGATGCCAGCGGGGGATGACCCGCCCGTAGCCAGGCAGCCCGTCCACCTGCGGAATCGCCAGCGCCCCCAGCCGGTCTCCATTAAGGTGCAGCGCGCATTCGCCGATCGTGTTGGTCGCGGCGAACGCCGCGGTCCCGGTCACGCCCAGGTCGGCGAGTTCGGCCAGCGCCGCCGGGCCGACGAAGTCCCCGCACACCTTGTCCCGGGGGAAGCTCGCCCGGTCGACCACAACCGTCGCAAAGCCCGCCCCGGCCAGCCGCGCCGCGGCCGCCGCCCCGGCCGGCCCGCCGCCGACGACGAGAGCATCACAGTCGTCACCGGCGGCGGCCCCCGTGCGCACCGGCGGAGCAGAGTACGCGGCGACCTGCCAGCCTCTTGTCCGCACGCCGCGGCACCGGCTGTGGTGGACCATCTGCCTCGCCCTGGCGTTCTGGCTGGCCCCATCAACCGGTCCGGCGCCTGCGACGCTGGCATCAGCGCTGCTGGGTGCGAGGTTCCGCAATCCAGCCGAAGCGGACATGTTCTTCCTGCCTTCCTGTCTTGCCTTCCCGGCGGCGGGTCTGAGTTCCGCTGGGGTCAGGGGGCCTGGCGCCGGACCGCGGCTGGGCCGGCGAGCGC
>Ga0126379_10000947_pt1 | contig 17048 bp, 30 predicted proteins | sample PanSoiMetPlot_24_FD_92640 | JGI IMG/M metagenome (GOLD analysis project Ga0126379, IMG submission 92640) | Tropical forest soil microbial communities from Panama - MetaG Plot_24 | ecosystem: Environmental > Terrestrial > Soil > Tropical forest > Bulk soil | place: Panama | collected 2016-02-17 | reverse complement strand
GGGATCGGGTTGGGAGTGGCCGTACCGGAGGATGAGGATGAATATTGAAGAGGTTCTCAAGAATTCCACCGTACACTGGGAACTGAATAACGGAGCGCATATCTGCCGGGCGACAATTCTTTTTTCCGGTGCGGTCGTAGTGAGCGATGAATCGCTGTATCAAGATCCTGTGAATTCACGTTCGGAAATCGAAAGGAAGGTACGTAAGGATCTGGCTCACTTCATCTGCGACGTCCCAACACGCCAGAAGGTGTTCGGGATCGCTCGGCAGCGGGTGATCGATCTCATGAATCCGGAAATGTATACAGCGATGTCGAATTGGGCATGCGGTGAGGAGTTCACATGGAAATGAACCTGATCACGGACGTGGAGCGTCTCCACGAACTCCGGAAATATGTGATCTCCGGATTTTCCGACACGATCAGAAAAGAGGCATGGGAGGAATTATTCACTCTCGCGGAGAAAGGTCTGGTTGGACATCGTCGCATGCGCACAGAAACTCTGCTTGCGATCCTGCGCGATGTCGATCAGTACATGAGTGGGCATACAGCGTTGTGTCCGCACGTATCAGAGCTTCCCTGTACCTGCGGGTACGAGAAATGGGAGCGCAAGCGGAGAAAGGTATTGCGATGAACGATCCGGACGTCAGGCTCGGTGCGCTGCCGGCCTCGCACACGATGAACCATCTCCGGAATATCGAGGAAGAAAATAGGCGACTCAAGAAATACTTGGAAGTTGTAATTATAGCGTACAAGAACGACGTCGGTCGCACGATTTCCGAAGAGATGTGCGAGGAGATCAAGGAATATCTGCGGAGCATCGCATGACCGCTGTACAGAACGCGAACAAACTTACCCTTGACAACTCGTCATGATCCGTGCTCATATCTGCGCCGAGGAACGCGTGAACTCGAACGAGGCTGTTCCTTGTGAGATCTGTGGTCGGGCTGATCGAGCGCAAGGAGTGGTCTGGATGCATGAGGTGTGGTGCGATGTCTGGATGGAGGATGGTGGGCTCATCGTCCTGTGCACGTGCCGACGTCATGGTCAGCCGTTGATCGCTTCAACGGTGCATCCTGATTCTGTGTACCGCTGATGCATCCGACAAATCGCATGGAGCGTCAGACCGAACGTCGGGTCAAGGGGTTGCGTCGCCTGCGCATCGACATCGCTGAGCACTCCAATTTCGGGATGCCCTGTCCGTGTAAGGACGTCCATCTCTCCGATCCCCGCGGTCGGATTTTCGCGCGCTTCGCCGATCACGCGACGATTTGCTCGTGCACGATGTGTGGAAATCCTCGACGATCGAAGTGGACCCCAGCGAGCGAACGGGGGACCTGGCAGGAGCGACGCGCCGCTGTGAGCGCTCAAGAGGCGTGTCGAGACCTGTGAGCGCACCAGAAGAGGGAGATCCTGTCTCCGATGCTCCTAGAGGCTCTGAGCCGCCTTCCTGGCCATGGAAAGCGCCGGCTGACAACACCGCCGGTTGGGAGGAAGGGATAAGACAGATCGCAGCCGGCGCGTTCAACGACGCGATGACGTGGTATTTTCACTCGCCGGGACCGCTGGACAATATCCTGATGATCCGTCACCGCGGTCGAGGGGATCATCCCGGTGTCAGCTACTGGAATCCGAAAAGTGGGGATTCCACCGTTCTGTTGCGTCTGGAAGCCGTGAGCGGTCTGTTGATCGGGATCGATATCGAGTTGTGATGCAGGAATTCGTCGAGGCGCTGAGCCGATACAACCAGGCACTTGCGGATTTCATCGATGCCGAGGTCGAGCATCGTGACGAACCTGAGCCGATTCAGGAAAAACCACAGGAAGTCGACGATGCAGAGAATTCGAGTTCATTTCAGTAATCTTCCGAACCCGATCGAGTTTGTGTGTGAAGAGTGTAGCGTGAAGCACCTTGACGGGAAGATCGTATCGCTGAAATGGGAAGGTGCGCAGCCACGCTGCCATCCTCTCTATATCAACCTTGATAGTGTGGTTGCGATCGAAGCGATGGAAATCGAAGGAGAATCGGAAAAATGAAGCTACTGGTGATTCTGCGTGAGATCGCACATCATCTTCTCCCGATCGTCGGTATCATTCTCACCGTTCAGGCACCGCTAACGACGCTGTTGGTCGCTCACGGAGAATCGGCGCAGCTTATCGATCTCTCCTTCGGTGTGCTGGGTGCGCTGATGACCGCGACGAGCAAGCACATCGACAGCAGCAGCTATACCGCCATCCAGGCGGCAAGTAACTCTGTGATCGCGCCGGCTGGTAATTCCAGCAGTATTCTAGGGAGCGTTGCGTCCGATGCTCTAGCTGTTGTCTCGAAGGCGGTCGATGCTGCGACGGTATCCAGTGCAACTGTGCATATCAATAATCCGGCCAGCGTACAGGTTGCACCGGATACATCAGTCACAACGCCTCCCGCTGCTGGGTGATTCCGTTGTTCGGTTCGCCCATGCAATCTCACATCGTCAGGCATTGGCGTGTCACCCTGTGTGCATGGGGTGTGCTCGGGCTGGTTGTGGATTTGTTCGATACGAGATATCGCGTTCTGACGTTCGTGATTTGTTTTCTCAGTATCGCGCTCCTCTCTCTGAGTTATGAGCTTCAACGTCCTCGACGCCTGACGCTGAACGGGACAACGATATTTTTTCCGCTCTTCGTGACCGCATGGACGGCAGATTGCTTTCTGCTGCATTGGTGGAACATCTTCTTCTGCATCTTTTTCGTCATCAGGATCTATGAACTCACTTTACCGGAGCATCGTCGTGCTCTTGGTGGTGATCAGCCACGCCGGCCACGGCGTCGTCGGCGACGTTCCCTCATCTCGCAACCGACAGGAGCATGAATCATGGAACTCGGAACGTACATCCGTATCGTGGAAATTCCTGACGAAGAGCCGATGGAGTGGCCGACATTCGAAGAGGAAGAGACACAGCAGGTTGTTGAGCCGGAGCGCGAAGGGGTACCTGTATGAAGCCGGTCTATGGGTTCCGGGAGTTCGCCCTAGTTGATGGTGAACTCAGGCCAATTTTCAAGACATCAATGCCATGGGATCCAGGAATCAATACGGCGCAATGCTACTGTCTGAACAAGCATTTTCATTCAACCGTTCCATCGTACATGGGATCCTGTGGATTTTGGGCGTTCAACGACCTCGATCATGCCCTACGTCGCGACCCTGGCATGGCCCATATCGTCGCCGCTGTCGTTGGCTCTGGTCGTCTTGCGTTGTACACCGATGGCTGGCGTGCGCAGAAAGCGCGCATCGTTGCGATCGCGCATCATCGTTACCGCGGGATGAAAGATGTCGCCGCCCGGTATCGGGTTCCGTACGTCGGTATCGATGATCTAGAGGTGGTAGCTCGCGAACACGGTCAACGTGCTGCTGAAATTCCGTTGGGTGCAAACTGTCATGAACTCGATGAGCGTCGTGATGTACTAACATCGTTCTCTGTCCGTGCCGATGGTCAGTGGAAGCCGATTTTCCGTCCTGATCAAACCGCCGTGATAGGATATTCCTATTACAATAAATTCAACGACCAACTCACCTACCTGACACAAGGAGTCAATCAATGACACAGCCAACGATCACCATGCTTCGTTCCGATGTGGAATGGCTCGTGGAGATTCGCGATGCCGGTCGCAATCTCTTCGACGAGGATGGGATGATCCCGTTCGATGAGCCGCATCAGTGTGGCGAGGGCGGTGTGGTCTTGAACTCTGTCGCCACCCCGCAGACAGATGCATTTCGCGAGCTTGTATCGCGTACGGCACCGTGGGAGAGTGACGGTGCTACAGAAATCGACATGAGTGATGCGGTCTTCTGCAAACTTCGTCGTCCGCATGGTCCGCACACACCGAAGAGGACGGGAATTCCGTGTCCGGGGAATCTGTAACTATCAATACCGAAGGTCTCGAAGCACACCCTGGACGTCCCGCGAACCAGATGCCAAAGGTTCAGGGTCGTTGTATTGCGTGTGGCAACAACGACCTCTTTCTCGCCGTCGGCGGGTACGTGACATGTGCGAATTTGCGGTGTTCAGCGCCGATGAGTGTTTCTGATCTCCTTGAATGTCAGTCCAGCATTGATGTTGAAAAGCATCCCGAAGAATTCCAACTTCCACGTGGTTTGACGACGGATCGCAATGATCCCCGTCTACGCAATATCAGAGAAAATGGTCAGCAGGAGTGTTATCTCGTTCTCAGCGATGAGGAACGTGCCAAGGGTTGGGTCCGTCCACTGCGGCGTAGCTACATCCATGTCGGCGGTAACGCATGCAGAACGTTGACACGTATGGGTTTCGAACTCTGCGAGACTTACGCGCGTGATCCGAAGTTCTACGGTGGCACATTTTGCTGCGGTTGTGGTGCACACTTTCCCGTCGGGGAATTCGTGTGGAGCGAAGATGGTCAGGTTGTCGGTTCGTGAGGAAGTGACGTGAGCGAAGCAACATTGAGGGATAAGGTGGCAACCGCCGCACGCTCTCGTGCGAAGACGAGAGTTGGGGCTCGCTCGACACCAAAACCTGCGAAAACCGATTCGGTATTCGGACCTCCGCTCTCTCGTGTCGTGCTCGAAACTCCGATCAACATTTCCTCGTCTGCACCACTCAATACAGCGACGGTCACCTTCAAGTCAGGGGCGGTGCGCACGAAGGATGCGGAGGGGTATCGTTTCGATCTCATCTCTCCCATCGGCTTGCGCCGGCTGGCAGCGATCTACGATGAGGGTGCCAAGAAGTACGGAGACAACAACTGGCGCAAGGGGTTGCCGTTCAGCGATGTCCTGCATCATGCCCTTAACCACCTCAACCTCTGGCAGAGCGGTGATCGAACGGAAGATCATCTCGCCAAGGTGGCCTGGGGGATGTTCGCGATTATGGAGTTCGAGAAGACACATCCCGATCAGAACGATATCGTGATCCTTCCGCAGTGAGCATCTACGATCGACCTCGGCGTCGAGTACCGATGGCCTCCACATTCTCCGATAACGCTCCTGTGATCGGATGCTTCGTGATTGGCGCTGCCATCGTTCTCATGATCGTCGTCTACATCTTCGCTCTCCATGCTACGGCGGAAGAGGTGACCATCCATGTCAACAAGTTGGATGATCAGGCGCACGGAAATGGTCATAAGTACATGGTGTTCGCCGAGGGTGAGGTGTTCGAGGATACTGACAGCATCATCTTTCTCAAGAACAACAGTAGCGACGTATGGGGTGAACTCAAGGAGGGGCACAGCTACGTCGTCGAGGTTGCGGGATGGAGGTCGACGTGGTTCAGCAGCTACCGCAACATCATCGATGTCAAGCAAGAAGTGAAATGAACGATAAAGACACATATCACATCTGGAGATTTTCGATCACCGTTGGAGAAGGATGGTGGGGAACGTTCGTCGGATTCGCCGTTTTCCTCTCCCCACTGATCGCAATTTCCTCGATCGTGATCGGTATCGCAACGTCCAACTATTTCTTGTTCGGATGTGGATGCTTTCTTGCGGGATATGATGTGACCACCATCTTGGATCCTCGGAATTGGGAGCGTATCAAGTGATCGTTGAAGGTGTGCTTCTTGCCATCGATCAATCGCAAGATCCGAACCCTATCCCCCTTGACGTCGTCTCGTTCGATGAGTCGAAGGAATATCCGGTGACCATCGATTTCAAAGGTGATCCCGTAGGAACGGCGCACCTCTATTATGATGACGATCGTGGATTGATGGCTCGCGTCACTCTTGCCGGTGCGACGGATCGTCACTACCTGGCAGCCGGCGGCGTGTACACGCTGAGCAAGGATCGAAAGACCATCACGGATGTAAGAATCGATCACGTTGCGTTGACGGAGGGTAATTCAAATCCAGAACACCCACCCTTCGACATTGTGATGTGACAGAAACTTGGCGCGTTTCCTCGCGATTGGCGACATGGGCCTTGGAGGTTCGTGACGGCATCATCGTGTTCACCGCTCCGTACGGACAACGGTGGTGTGGATCTTCTTTCTCCGAATTGATGAGAGAAGCACGTCGTCGAGGTTGGGAGATCGAAAAGCTTCATGTCTGAGCGACTGATCATTCTGGATGGCAGGAATCCCGCCGTAGCAACACCTGCATGCTCACCGCGACCAGATCGTGCGATCACGACGTGCACAGGAAATTGGTGGTGCGTCAAGTGCCGTCAGTGGCATCAGGGGGAGAAGAATGGTTGAGAATGAGGAACGTATTCCACCCGATATTCGTCGTGTTCGCGTTCTCTATCTTGATCTCGACGGTACTGTGCGATGGGGGTTGGACGAACTCGGTCATTTCGTGAACAACCCTGACGACGTCAGAATATTCGATGGCGTTCCAGATCTCCTGCGGCGCTATCGAGATGCTGGATGGAGAATTGTCGCCGTCTCGAATCAGGGTGGTGTTGCCCTTGGACACATGTCATTGACACTATGTCTGGCAACCATGATGGAGACCAGCATCGGAATCGTCGCCGACGATGGTCGCGAACTCTATTTGGAGAGCGCTGACTTCGTTGACGAAACCTGCAACCAGTGGGTACAAGAGAATGTCCTACCAAAACTAGGAGATCGCAAGGACCGACTCCATGTCGCCTCGATCGCGCAACGCATTATCGGATTTGTCGGTCATGATCATCCGGAATTTTGGGGATATTACTGCGATTACGACTGGGTCGTACTGTGTCAACTCTTCGGCACGATGATGGATCTCCCCAATGGTTGGCCTATGTACTGCAACGATCTTTGCCAAGCGATTGGTAGAAGTATCGTCCTCCCCGTACAACATGATGAGCATCATGCTCTCGCGGACGCTCGCTGGATTCGTGAGGCATACCGGATGATCGAGTTGTGATACGTCTCAGCGGTGACGTCGTCTCGTTCGAGTATCTGGCCCGCGGACCTCGTGGGATCAACGCGAACAAGATCGGATATTCCGGATTTCACCGTATCACGTTAGCTTGGGGACGTCGCACCGTTGGTCGTGCTCGTGTTCATCCCGATCTCCTCAACCGTGTGATCACCGCGGTCTGCGACATTGATGAAGAACGGTTCATCAAGGACGAGACACCAGAGAAATTCCATTACCTGGGAATTGCTCTCCAGACACCGCTGTGGGATGAGATCGATTTCGAGATGCCGATCAGGATCGTCGAAATCACAATGCTCGATCACCCGCAATATCCGGAACAGCGTCCCTGGATCCTGCTGCATCGGTAGGGCCGTAGGGACTAAACTGCTTTACTGGGTGGGTGACCGAGCCGAAGGGAACGTACCTCAACCAGCTTCGTGACGTATGTCGCCAGCTACTTGCGCATCTGCGTGACGTCGTTGCCCTGGTAAACCATCACGCTCAGAGTGATGTCACGTCGATCACTGGTCTGCAGGAAGAGCGGATCCGAAACACGATTCTCAATGCCGAACGTCTTCTGAACAACGGAGCGTCGGACATGAGGATCGTTCATGGTAATCCCAGGGGCATGGTCAAGTACCGCAACGCCGGTGCCCTCCATCCTCTCGGATGCTGGCCGGAAATCGATACCTGGCACGTCAATCCACTCTGTCCGCTGCGTCACGAGAAATTCGATGCCGCCGCTACCAAGTGACGATTACGCGCGTTCCTCGGAACTCGATGAGGTGCGTCGCGACGTCTCCATCCTGACTACGACGGTCGGTCGGCTGGATAGCGGTCTGATGGGGGATGCTAAATTCCCCGGTCTCGTCCCGCGGATGGAGAAAGCGCTCAGCGACCTCACCGAGCACGTGAAGACGCGAGATGAGGATTTCACAGATCGCGTTGTCGAGGCGGTCAAGGAGGTGCAGCGGGCGGCGCAGGCGAATCGCGTGCTGGGGATCATCGACGCATTTCGCGAGCATACCGTCGCCTTCATCTCGGCGATCGTCGGTGCGATTTTCAGTGGTGTGGTGGTGGCACTTCTGGTTGCTCACATCGTACCGAGTGCGCCGCCGGTATTGATCACCGCACCATCCCCGTCCCCAACACCGATAACGACGTCGACACCAACACCGAAACTCGTGGTACCAACACCATGAACAAGGGTAGTCGTAATATCATCATCACTCTCTGTGTTGTGATTTTCCTGTGCACGGTGAGCGTGACGGCCAACATTTTCTTCTTCATCCGGTACAACGACGTCACCACCAAGCTGACGACACAGGGAAATGCTCTCGATCTCATCACCGGGAAAGCGCAGAGTAGTGCGGATAAGGCGAAGGAGACAGCATCTCAAGTTGCCGACGACGTCGCCAAGAATACCGACGCTCTCAACGCTGCGAACGGGATCATCGGCGCTCTGCGTGATCGCGTTGGGACGGATGAGGGGATGATCAACGCGCTCCGCGACGCTCTGGCCAAGCTCCTCGCCGAGAAGGGTATCCCAGGCCCTCCAGGGCCGGCGGGACCAGCCGGTCCGACTGGAGCGAGGGGTCCACAGGGTCCAGCCGGTCCACAGGGCGCTACAGGGCCGCAGGGACCACCTGGCCAGAATTGCCACCCCTGCCGATGACCAAGTCGCTGGCGATGATGCTCGCCGAACAGATGGATCCGGTGATCTTTTCTCGCAATTCCGGGATCACTCCTGATCCTTGGCAGGAGACGGTCTTGCGGAGCGAGAGTAAGCGGATCATTTTGAATGTGAGTCGACAGGCAGGCAAAAGTCAGACTGCCGCAACAAAGGCTGTGCATCGTGCACTTTTCCATGCACCATCACTCATTCTCCTGATTAGCAGAGCGCAGCGTCAGAGCGGTGAACTCTTCCGCAAGTGCCTGGACGTTTTCGAGGGATGTGATCGCCCCGTTGAGGCTGAGCGTGAATCCGTTCTACAGATTGAGCTTGCCAATGGATCACGCATCATCTCCCTCCCCGGTAAGGAAGAAACGTTGCGCTCGTACTCCGCGGTCGACCTCCTGATCATCGATGAGGCATCACGCGTTCTCGACGATCTCTACCGCAGCGTTCGTCCAATGCTGGCAGTGAGCAACGGAACGATCATGGTGATGTCCACACCGCACGGGAAGCGTGGCTTCTTTTGGGATATATGGGACAACCAGACCAGGGCCGTCGATGCTGGACGTAGGCCGGTATGGGAGATGTACAAGGTCTCGGCCAAGGAATGTCCACGCATCACCGAGGAATTTCTTGAGGACGAACGTAACGAGATCGGTGATTGGTACTACCGTCAAGAGTATGAAAATGCCTTCCTTGATTCCGAGGATTCGTTGTTCCGTCAAGAGGATATCGAAGCAACCTACAGCGATGATGTTGAAGAGTGGGGTGGTCTCAAGTACGGTGAGGAGTTCGTTGATCCGCAGGGTGATGATGATCCTGTCCAGTGGGATCTGAGCGCGTGAAGGGATGATCTCGTGATTCGTTCGCTGACGACAATCAAGAGGAAGATGACATGACTGAGAATGGTGGCACGAGTCTCATCGGGCAGAACCTGACCTCTGACTTTCAGACCGAGACGATTGACGTCGGTCTCAACTTCCGTGTCACCGTGAAGGTGCGCTACCACATGTCGCCCACCGGAGAGCCGAGTAAGGAAGTGGATCAGGAGTCGCTTCGCATTGCCCTGATCCCCGCTCTTCGCGGTGCTGCGGACGAGATGTTGATGGCCACGATCATCGAGAAGGCGCGTGCGGCAATCGCGTATCACCCAACTCAGTGAGCGATCGCTACCCGCCGGAGCCTGGAGATCCCGGTATCATCGACCTCGGAAATGATCACTGGTTGCGATATACGTCGCTGAATTCCGACGATGAATTATTGATTCAGCGTTTCGGTGCAGTGATTTTCCATGTCGTCAAACCAAGGAAAGATCCCGGGTGGAAGACTTCCGACGGTCGTGATGTCTGCATCGGTTCGATCAAGTTTTCCGGTGATCTTGTTGAGAAATTTGCTCCGCAGCATGTTCTTCCAACATGGGTGGTCGAACGATGGGATCCACTGACCATCAGTCCATCCATTCTCTGCGATGTTTGTGGTGATCACGGTTTTATCCATCGTGGTAAATGGGAAAGAGTATGAGTGACAGCCGGCCGGAGACATGGGAACACATCAACCATGTTCGTCGTTATCTCAACATGATTATCACCGACCTCATGTCGCGCGCGGAGCTTCACGATCTTTCCAAGCTCGCAACTCCAGAGATCGAAACTTTCGATGAGTATACGGATAAGCTGAGCACCACCGTCTACGGGAGTGAAGATTACTTCGGGTATCTCGCGGCGATGCAGCCGGCACTCGTGCATCACTACGCGCATAACGAGCACCATCCGCAGTTTCATGACAACGGTGTTGGTGACATGCACCTCGGACAGCTTGTCGAGATGCTCTGTGATTGGAAGGCTGCGACGCTGAGAAATAAGAATGGTGATCTTCGTCGTTCGATCGTTCTTGGTCGCGAGAGATTCGGGTATGGTGAGGAGATCGAACGTCTTCTTCTCAATACCGCAGAAGCATTCGGGTGGGTTCAATGATCGCGTTCACGCTCAGCGATGCGGTCACCTTTTTTCTGACCTTCTTCCTGCTTGTCATCTGTTTTGTTGCGCTCATCCTCGTTGGGTTCATTCTGGCCAAGGGTATCGATCGTGACATCTGAGGTTGCCGCGGATCATCTGGTCGGCAGCATCGGTACGTGGCGATTTCTTCTTGCTCAGGGCGTGGTGCTGACTTTCTGGATGACGCTCAACGCGACGCACGTCGTTCGCTTCGATCAATCTCCATTCATCATTCTCAACCTCCTTCTTTCGATCCAGGCAGCGTGCACAGGACCGGTGATCCTCGTGTCGGAGAAACGCCATCAGCGCGCTCTCCACATCAAGCTCGACGCTCTGATCAAGGCGATCGACGGCATTCCCAATGAGCTTGCCGGCCTTGAACGTCAGTCGATGAGCGATATCGAGGAATACGAGACATGACCATCCTCCGTCTCGGTGCTGATATCGGGCAGAAGGTCGATCCGACGGCGATCGTGATCACCGAGACGTCGCGTCGTGTCAAGCAACCTCTGGCGACGCTGCAGGAGATGACGGAGGCCATCATCCACGCTCAGGTTCCTGATGCCAATGGGAATATCAAGAGCGATGTGACGGCGGATGTGAAACCTCGCATGGAGACCGTCTACACCATCCGCAGCATCGAGCGTCTTCCTCTCGGCACCAGCTATGTTGATGTGGCCAGCCATATTCGCGACGTTCTGGTTCGTCTCCGTCGATTTCGAACGGAAACACCAGATGTCCTGATCGATGCGACCGGTGTCGGCCAACCAGTTGTGGATATCCTGCGGAGAAATCTTGCGGGAATACCGCACCGCCTGATTCCCGTCCTGCTGACCAACGGCAACAGCATGGAACAGAGAGTGGTGCATGGATATCGTGAATACCACGTCGGGAAGACCTTTCTCGCTGCACGCTTGCAGGCCATCCTCCAGACACATCGTGCCAAGATGCCGAGAAATAAGCATTCCGAAGCGATGCATAAGGAGCTTGGTGATTTCCAAATTCGTGCCGTCAAGGCGTCGATCGATCAATTCGGAGCCTTTCAATCTGGAACGCACGACGATCTCGTCATCGCGATGGGTCTCGCCTGTCTTGAGGGTGATGAGATTGCTGGTGTAGCGCGTACTCTTGGTGACACCGGACCCTCGTCTCGTTTTACTCCGTCGCGTCCGATGGTGGGAAAGACCGCGCGGGATCGCAGACTGTCATCGTGGCTGTGAGCGAAGACGACGTCTATTTCACATGTACCTCGAAGGTACGATACGACAGCAAGAGGATCGCTGACGACGCGTGCATCGAGATGCGCAAGAGAGGTATATCACTTCATACGTACCAATGTCGTTATTGCAGGGGTTGGCATGCAGGCCATCCACGACGTCGGGGGGCAACCAAGACTCGCTCTCACCGTTTCCGCGATGAACGACCGGGAGATTTGGAGCAACGATGACGACCTCGATCGGGGAATTGGAAATCCTCGCCGCCGTCACCGAAGGTTTGATCGACCTCGGGATGCCGTCTCCGGAACGGAATTGCCGGATCTCGGTGCAGTGGGAAGAGACGAGGTGTGGCATCGCCGTGAGCTTCCCGCCGTTGAGTGTGAAGTACGCAGGATCGAGTGATGGTGGCGTCTACATGGTGCGCCCGCTCGTTCCCATGGTGGCTGTCACACATGATCAGGCGACAACCGCGAGTAACGAGGATTTCATGCATTGGGTGAAGGTGATCGTTCCCCGCGAAGCGCTCTGGCGCATGCGTCAGAATCTGATCGAGAAACGTATCGACCTTCCTCATAAGAAACATGCGTTCCGCTGGCCACGAGAATGGCCGATTGTTCATCAGCCAAAGGAAATTCCAGCGTGAGCAATCTCCGTGTTCGCTACAACTTCGCGGTTGGTACGACGGGAACGATGTTGAACGCCTCAACCGCGGGAACGTCACAGGTAATCACCACACTTTTTGCCAGTGTTCCACCATTTTCAACGCTGAGTGGCGGTCAATATATCCCGCTCATCATTGAAAATGAGGTTGTTCATCTCACGGCGTACGTTGCCGGATCGCTGGATGGAACAATTCTCCGCGGTCAGAGCGGAAGTGCCGTCACACATTCTGCCGGCGTCGAATGGAAGGATGGGGTGCTGGCGGAAGATCTGTACCTCGCCTCCCTCGGCGACGTCGTCCTCTCCTCGCCGGCTGATGGCGATCTCCTAATCTACAACAGTGCCAACAGTCAGTGGCAGAACGGTACGTTCCATGCCATGCCAACCGGTGGTGTAGCTGGACAGCAGATCACGAAGATCGATGCGACAGACTACAACGTTGGTTGGGCCAGTGGTCAGGAGGCGACGCACATCGTTGCATCAAGCGGTGCAACGCAGATTATCGACGTCTCGACGGCGAGCGTGTTCGACATCACGCTCACAGCAAATTGTACGCTGACATTCTCCGGAGCGACCTCGGGACGATCGTGTGGCTTCACACTCCTCCTGCGTCAGGATTCGACCGGTGGTCGTACCGTCACCTGGCCCGGAGCGATCTCCTGGCCCGGCGGGACGATGCCGTCGATTCCGATGACGGCGAACCTGGCGTTGATCTTCGTGTTTTTCACCAGCGATGGTGGTGCGTCGTGGTTCGGCGGCGTTGCAGCGAACAGTCTCGTTGACCCGACCTCGACCAAAGGTGATCTGATCACGCGCGATTCCTCAGCACTCGGTCGACTCCCCGTGGGATCGAACGGTCAATTTCTGATGGCTGATTCAACGCAGCCGTTCGGCATCAAGTGGGGGTCATCCTCTCCATCGCTACCGAGCGATATTGCTTATACCGACGTTGACAACAACTTCACAGCATCGCAGACCATTAAACTATCGTCTGGTGGTACCTTTAAAGTCACCAATTCAGCAAATATTGGATTTGCACTCAAGGTATCCTATCCTAATAAGAGTGTTTTGACGGGAAATAATTGTCTGGATGATGGATTGGCTGGCAACCTCACCATTATTGGTGGGTTCAATATGGGGGCCGGTAACGGAATCTATAACGTTACTGGCGTTCCTAGTGCAAGCAATCTTGCGACGTTTATCCAAGCTGGTGCTCTGATTGGTTCATTCCATGTCAACGACATGGTTGTTCGTAGTGATGCACCAGATCACGATCACTGGTTGTATCGCTGCACTACAGGAGGAAATGCCTCCACCAGCGTATGGGAAGCTATCGCCCTGAGTGCTGGTTCACTACCGAGCGATGTGGCACGCACGGATGTTGTCAACGTCTTTACACGTGGCCAGGAAATCGACCTTCCCATCGGTGATAACTTTGTTGTCTGGAATAACACTCATACCAATACGACATTAAATGTTCAAGAAGACGCTCACGTATACACACGATACAATCAATTGGATGACGGGAAGACCGGTGCATCCTACATCACCGGCACCCTGAATTTCGGTTTCGACGGATGTAATCAGGTATCTGGCAACGGAGCACCGAATAGCGCGACCAATAGTTTGGGGTGGTATATTCAATCTGGATCCTGGCTGAGCAATTTCTCTGTCAACGACATCTATTACAGGATCGACGCCCCCGATCGAGACCACTGGTTGTATCGCTGTACCACCGCTGGTAACGCGACGACATCGGTATGGGAAGCGATCACCCTGACACCGAGTGGCGGCGGTGGGATGACCGATCCAACCACCACGAAGGGCGATCTCATCGTCCATGGGACGTCGACAACACGTCTCGGTGTCGGGACGGACGGTCAGGTTCTCACTGCTGATTCCACACAAACTCTCGGTGTCAAGTGGGCCGCAGCAGCCGGCGGTTACACCGATCCTCTGACGACGAAGGGTGATCTCGTTGCCAGAAGTTCGAGTGCAACATCACGTCTCGCCGTCGGTAGCGATGGTCAGGCACTTCTCGCCGATTCGACACAGACCTTCGGTGTGAAGTGGGCGGCGATCTATGCCGACCCGCTGACGACCAAGGGTGACATCCTGACGCGCTCCTCCTCAACGACCTCACGTCTCGGTGTCGGTTCTGACGGTCAGGTATTGACTGCGGACAGCACGCAGACTCTCGGTGTGAAGTGGGCGGCGCAGAGTTCTGGATTCGCAGATCCCACAACGACCAAGGGTGACCTCATCGTTCATGGTGCGAGTACGACACGTCTCGGTGTTGGTACCGACGGTCAGGTACTGGTGGCTGACAGCACGCAGACGCTCGGCGTAAAGTGGGGTTCCGGATCGGGAGGATCATCGACGCTAGCCGGCGATACCGATGTCGGCCTCGCATCGCTCGCGGATGCGGACATCCTTCGGTACTCCACCGGCGACAGTAAGTGGCATAACAGTCCAACGCTCAGTGCTCCGATCGCCTATGCATCGGTCGGTTTGATCTCCTCATATGCCTACAGCGCTGGAAATGCCGTCGCGTTCGATAAGGTTGTCAGCGACGCCAGTGGCATGTGGAACGCGACATCGCACGGGTTCGTAGTGCCGACGGCGGGACCATACATGGTCATGACACGGCTAGGCTGCACGACCAGCGTAGCGGTGCAGATCCGTATCAACGGCACCATCGCGCTCGATTACCAGGCTGCGGGCTCGCGCCAGGACTCGGCGTCGGGAATCCTGCAACTCAACGCGGGCGATCTCGTCACCATCACCTCCGGCAACAGCGTGACGCTGTCGAGCGACGACTCGTCGACGACGGCGCCCTACGGCTTCGGGTGCTGGGCGGCGATCTGCTACCTGCCGCAGATTGGTGGCGTCGGAGTCACGGCGGCGATGAACGCCAACGAGGCGCAGGCGTCGATCATCAGCAACAATGCGGCAAGCGACCACTTTTTCGGGGGCGTGCTGGCAAGCAAGTGGGCGCAGGAGGGATCGGCGCCGGCCGTCGGACCGACGGTCGGCGATTCATGTCTCCGCTTCGACTCGGCTGCCGGCGCAGCGACCGTCTACACAGAGACCTACGCTCCGTCGGGAGCCTTCCGCCTCGAAGCCCGGATCATGTTCGGCACGTCCTCGGGCTCGTCGTGGGGCATCTTTGTCAAGGACTCCTCCTCCGGCTTCGCAGGAGATGCCGCCGGCTTCTATGTCAACTCGTCGACCATTGGGGCCTACGTCTGGAACTCGGGCTCGAACTCCCTGCAGGGGAGTACGGTCACCCCCGAGAGCGACTGGGTCTACATGGCGATCACCCGCGACGGCTCGAACCAGTGGAACGTTTATTACTCCTACGACCGGGTGCTCTGGCATCAGATCGGCACCGTGAACTTCTCGAAGACGCTGACGGTCGCCAAGATCGCTCTGATCGGGCTCTCCGGTTCGCCGACCTTCCTCGCCGACTTCGTCGACATCGTCGACGGCACTGTCGGCCCGCAGGCCGGGCTGGTCACCGCACTGGCGCCGGGAACGACCGGTCAGGTCGCGACGATGCTCGCGTCGGGACAGCCGGGATGGGGACCGGGCCGCATGGTGCACTCCACGGCCGGGTACGATGCCGTGGGAGCGTCGAGCGAGGCGACGACGGAGTTCAAGACCTACTTGAAGCAGGTCGTGCTCGCGAGCGATTCCCTGCTGACGAACATCGACGTCCACCTGACGTGCGTCTCCCAGGGTCCGTTCGTCTCACCGATCCCGGTCATCTACAGCGACAACGCCGGGGCGCCGAAGGATGTGATCGCGCTGCCCGGCGCGTCCATCGTCGTTAGCTCCACACAGGCGCAGGGGTTCGAGCCCAACGGGACGACCGCGCGTTGGTTAAAGCTGGGCATGTCGGTCTGGTTGACCGCCGGCACATACTGGATCGGCGTGGGCTTCTTCGACGCCTCCACGTCGAACAGGCCAACGATCGAGTACGACGGGAGCGGCTCGGACGTGACCATCCAGACCGACGCGAACTGGAGCTTCGCCGACGCTGTCGCCGTCTCGGGCCACGTCATCATTACGACGACGACACGGAAGTACAGCATCCGAGCATCAATATTGTCCTGATGTTTTCCCGACTCCTGCTGGTCAAAAGTGGATCGATCCCTGCACCGCCGCTGCAAATTGCTGCTTCTGGTAGTTCGGTATCGAGCGGTTCTGGTGCGATCACGCTTCCTGCGCATCTCGCCATCTCTGCGTCTGGAGCATCGATTTCCGCTGGTAGTGGAGCGATCAGCCTGAAAGCGACGGACGGATTCACACAGAAAATCGAGTGGGCGAGTTCTGCCGGCAAACTCGTGATGAGCGGATACCGCAATAACGGTGGTAATCGTGTTGGTCCTTCGATCTGCACCTCGACGGATGGTATCAATTGGACGATAGCAGCGAGCGATCCATGGTTCGTTCAGAGCATAGTTAATGGCGGTTTCGCCTGGTCACCAACCCTCAATCTTTGGATCGCTCTAAGTAACACTGTCAACGATAATTCGTTAATGACATCACCAGACGGATCGACGTGGACGAAGCGTACGGTAACGGGTCCACCAGCGAGTGACTTCTTCAACTTCGGCGGATGCGCATGGTCATCAACCG
>Ga0126379_10000946_pt1 | contig 17053 bp, 16 predicted proteins | sample PanSoiMetPlot_24_FD_92640 | JGI IMG/M metagenome (GOLD analysis project Ga0126379, IMG submission 92640) | Tropical forest soil microbial communities from Panama - MetaG Plot_24 | ecosystem: Environmental > Terrestrial > Soil > Tropical forest > Bulk soil | place: Panama | collected 2016-02-17 | reverse complement strand
GGTCGAGATCGACCGCGGCGAATTCCGCATCCGCCGTGTTGGCGAGCTATTGCACCCGGAGCGGGAATCCCCGGCTGCACTCCGCGCCATGAAACAGGCGATGGGGTCACCCACCTTCGCCGCCCAGTATCAGCAATCACCTGTGCCACCCGGCGGCAACATGATCGACTGGAATTGATTCAATTGGTACGACCCCGATAAGATCGCGATTTCTTGGGACACCGCGACCAAGGCGACGGAGCTTCCGATTACTCGGTCGGGACTGTCGGGGGGGTTTGTTCTATTCTCTGCTCAATGTGATCCGCGAACGCCTCGAGTTCCCAGCGCTCGAGCGAAAGGTGATCCAAGTGTATAACTGGTGGCACTGAACCGGCCGTCAGCCAACGGTTTTGATCGAGGATAGGGGCACCGGCTCCGCCCTCATCCAAAACCTTCGCAGTCGGAGCATTTACGCTGCTGCCAGTCGGCGACAAGGTCATGCGCATGTCGGCGCAGTCCGCCATCATCGAAAATGGTGAGGTTTTTCTCCCCATCAGGGCGCCTTGGTGCACATCACGACTTCACAGGCACCGTCCGAGTCTTGTGCAGGTGTAATCTGTCGCCGAAGGGCTGAGCTCGCCGCGCTCGTGAAGAAGACGGTGAGCTGAGGAGCGAGCCTCACCACCGGCCCCGTCGCCGGCTGGTCATAATCAAAGAACTAGCGCAGTCCGAGAGGACGTGATCGTCAGTGCCGCGACCTCCGCGATAGGCCATAAGCCGGTTCTCTCAACACAAGAGAAGCGCGCATCTAATTGAGCCATTAACGCTCCTCGCACGCGTGGCTGTTCAATCTGCGTGCTAATTTTAACTCTAGAAATGGTTTGATTCCGCGGTTTGCGGCAAAGCGCATTGCTGCGATGGATTATGCATGTTCGTGCGGCGTTCTTTAGCCGATATTTACTAAAATTTTCCGCGACGCCCGATCTGAGGCCAGTTTTGATCCGCGGCCATCGACCTAGCGTGGGCTGTCCTTTGCATGCCGCAAACGCATCGGATCAAGCGACAGCGGCTCAGGCGATCGGAGATGCGCTGTCCGATCGTTAATGTGCGCGGCGTGGGCAAAATCGCAATATGCGAAATCCAACCCAGAAACTGAGCCGCGGAAGCTTTGATCATCCGTTCGGTTGAGATCAAAGCACGGCTCAAACGGAATGCCGTCGAGCGAAGCGCAGACCATCGCGCCTTTAACCCTGAGCGTTCCTGCCGGCAACCATACTGAATAAGTCGGTCCCGAGCCGCGGAGCTGGATAGTGCCAATAACTGAGCCGTCGCCATAAACGCGGCCCTAGCCGCGCGAGCCATCAGAACAAGCGAACGCAAACAGCTTGCCAAGCACAAAGCGCTGCGCAGCCGTGGCATCAAGGCTTTCGGCGAGCACCGGGCCGGATGCAAGAAGGGCAACGATCGCAATCGCGTACCGCGCGATCATCTTCCCCCTCCACATTCTGAGCCGTTTTACGTAGGGACGCCGCTCAATAGGTCGCAAAGCACAAAGCGCCGCGCCACCACGTTCTTAATAAATGGTTAATAACCGCAGATCTCGTAGCGTGGGAATAAGTTGGCATCCAACTGCGGAGTAGCAGGCGATTGCCACGCCGGATCATCGACAGCTGTCACGAAGCTGGCGACCAGATCACATTTGAGGGGTGGCAGATTGTCAGCGTGCTTCCGCCTTTTCACTCACGGCACAAGTTGTGGTACGGCGAGGTAGCCATATTGTAACCGCCGATGTACGCTTCGTTCTCTTGGACGAGATATAGGAACGGCCTCTCTCCAGTTACTGCCCCTGACGCGGTTTTGCCCCGGACGTAGCCGCAAATAGTGTCGACAGACTTGCCAGCCGCATTTTTTTCGGCCCGCTTCAGTTCTACAAGCTCGACAGAAACTGAGTTCTCCATCTTCGCTGCGATCATAGGCATCGCTTTTTTTAATACGGGGTCAAGTTTGTCATCGAGCTGAGAGGATTGCGGGATCTCCGTTTTCACCATGGCGGTGGACTCCGGATTGCTGGAGAGGTTAGGTGTGCCAGCGGGCTGAGAGGATTGCGCAGTCTCTGTTTTAGCCGCGGCAGTGGAGTTCGCATTGATCGATGCATTGGATGTGCTATCGGTTCGAGAGGATTGGGCAGTATCCGTCTCCGTTTTCGCTGCGACACTCGATTGCCCATTGATCAGAGTATTGGATTTGTCATTTGGCTGAACGGACGATGCAACATTCGGCACGGTGTTGGACTTCGCATTTTTTGTGCGGCTAACCTCCTTCCTGCCGCGCCGATGGGCGCTTTTTTTTGGCAGCAATAGCCCTGTTGGTTTTTGCGACAGTCTTTGAATCCATCTGGAGCGCACTAGCGGCTCCGTAACCCATTAATGATGTCTGCTGCATCTGCTTCGGAGCAGCCCCTGTGCACCCGATTAAAGTCGTGGCTAGAGCGCTGACAATAAACGGCCGCATGCAAATCGATCCTTTCAAACGCGACTACGCCGTTATTCCTCGACAATAATGACGGCCCCAACCTCGGGGGTGGTCGGGGATGGGGTTGAGATCGGGGCCGGCTCTCCTGGAGGGGAGCGGTCCTGACCTTATAGGGCGCACGAGATTATTTGTTAACCAAGCGAAGTTGTGGTTAACGGTCGAATCACAATCCGCAAATGATCGGAATCACCGCTGAGATGTATGGCCTTCGAGTCCCACCCGCAAGCAAGAGCAAATGGCGCAGGCCGTCGCGGCGCTGAGGGCGGCCGCGCAGGATCTCAGTGGCGGCTTAAAGTGCTACGACATCAAAAGCGAAATCGAAAAATGCTCAGGGCTGGATCGACCGCCACTCATTACAAAAACGAGTGTAGGCCATGCGCGACTAGACTAAAAAGCATAACAACAACATTAGTGGCGTCACAAAACAAAATGCGAGAAGGATCTCACCGGCGCCACGCAGCATCGATCGCTAGTCCACGACATGGGACAAATAATTCATCTCTCGCTCCCTGGGCTCTCCTCGCCACAGTGTGACCAACACCACACATAAACCTGCATGTACATTGCCGCAGGCGGCGGCGCTGACGACAACCACCGCTTATGCACGTATAAATACCGCCTCGATCGATGTTCGCTTTCGGATGTAAAGCGCACAGCCGTAGTTCTCAACGCAATGTCCGCTTATGACCCATTTCGGACATTGGCCGCTTGTGACCAAGGGCACAGCGCCAAAGCCGCAATCTGATATTGTTCTAACCGCCGAGAGTAGCCGTCACGATGGAGGGGAGCCATGGAGCGGCGGGAATTCATAAAAATCGCTTGTGGCTTGGTTGGCACATGGCCGCTGGCTGCGGAAGCGCAGCAGCCAGGGAATCAACGGCTGATCGGGGTACTCGGCGCGGATGCGACAGCATGGGGTCCGTGGACGGTTGCTTTAAACGCGCGCTTGCGCGAACTCGGTTGGAGAGAGGGCGATAATCTGGCGATCGAGCATCGCTGGGCCCAGGGAAGATCCGATCGCGTCAGTGAATTCGCCGCTGAATTCGAACGGCGCAAGGTTGACGCCATCGTCACCTATGGCAGCGCTGCTGCTACCCTAAGGCAGACAATAACGAGCATTCCTATCGTCTTTGCCGTTGCGTTCGATCCGGTTCGCAGCGGCTTGGTCCAGAGCTTGGCGCATCCGGCTGGCAACGTTACCGGAGTCTCGATCCAGCAGCCGGATCTTATTGGCAAGCGGCTTGAACTGTTGCGCCAGGCGATCCCAGCTTCATAGATTAGGCATCCTGGCTGACGCTGGCTATGCCGAACCGATGTTGGAGGCAGATCGGGTTAAGTCCATGGCTCAAGCATCCGGTATCGAAGCAGCACGGATCGGGATCTGGCGTGCCGAAGACATTGCACCGGCATTCGAGTCGCTTACGAACAAAGTGGACGCGCTTTACGTCGTCTCCGATGCGCTCATTGCCGCCAACCGCACCCATATCGTCACGCTCGCACTCAGCGGACGCTTACCAACAATTATGAGCTATGACGACTACGTCAAAGCAGGCGGTCTGATGTCTTATGGACCTGACTACCCTGATCTGTTCCGAAAGGCCGCCGAAATGGTGGACAAAATTCTCCGCGGAACAAAACCGGGCGATATTCCGGTCGAGCAGCCGACGAAGTTCGAGTTTGCCATCAACGCCAAGACGGCGGCGGCTCTCGGCCTGACAATTCCGCAGACATTCCTTGCCACCGTTGACGAAGTCCTCAAATGAGACGATGGCGCGCGGCTGGCCGCTCACATAAGGGCTGAGCACATAAGGGCTGAGCACATAAGGGATCATCATATAAGCGGGTCGAGCATTTAGGGGCTGGGTCACTACAGGCCCGCATACACAGTACCGAGCCGCCACACAGTGTAGGCCAGAAAGCCGGCATCTTCGCCGCGGCTGCCATTATGCCCGGTGAAAATTCGCGCGAATATCAGGAACTGGTTATCGAGTTGATGGACGAGTGGAACCCCTCGGGACCCACGTTACGCGAAGGCGTCCTGGACCTTGCAGACCTGATATGGAAACGGCGGCGCCTGAGAAAATTCATTCAAACCCAGCTCATTGCAGACATGTTCGATGCTCGCACTCCTGCCTTTAATAAAGCCTGGGGCTTCACCGCTTTTACGCACTACCTGCGCACCGAACCAGAAACGTGTTTCGAGAAGCACGCGAGAAAATATCTGCGCCCCGATAAGATCAATTACCTGAAACAAAATTTCGGCGCTCAAACCATCAATCAACATCAGAATGGGTCGAAGCCATCACAAAAGAAATCTTTTCGGTTCTGATACCAGCCATACCAGGAGAGCTGGTGCCCGAACCCGGGGAGGAGCAGATGGTGGAAGCGTTGCGTCGGTGGAAGGATGACCAGCAAGTGGCCGCCACCATCCTGCAGGCGGTCGAACTCCCGGACTATGAATTTAAACAAAGTGAGCTAATCGAGGCGAGGATCGCGCACAAAATCAAATCCCTCTTTGAATTAAAGACAATGCAACAAATGCTCGGCCAGACCTAGCGCTGTTTCTAACACCCGATTTTTTCAGCTCCGTATCTCGATGCGGATAGGTTGCGCCATTTCTCGCGGCAGTTTTTTGTCCGACCGCATCGAGTTGCAGATCCAACCAAACGCTGGGACACCTCGAGGCACGCGAACGGCACTGAGTCGTATGTAATTTCCATCACACGTGATGGTAAGTATATTTGAAAAATGAAAGGCAAAAATCGTTTGGAAATCAGCTAATTAAAAATTGCTCACGAGTTCATCGACGAGAACGGCCACGACCCCGGGGTGCAGCTAGAACGGTCAGAAGAGCAACTCGTCAACCTTTCTTGCACGGCCATGCCTTCGACATCGCCTCGTTCGCCAACAGTCGGAAATCCTCGTTCTTTCGTTCGGGGTGTGCTTCGACATAAGCTACGATCGTTCGCACCCGTTGCAGGTTGTCGACGTTGTCTGGTGGGCAAAACTGCTTGGTATCCAAATTCAACGCATCAAGCACTTCAACCGCACCGACACAGCGCCCGGCAAAAAAGTTGGATCTGCCGGCAACAAAATCCTTGCAACCCGGCAAGTAAAAATCGGCAGTGAACATTCGTGCGGTCGGCGCTGGCCCGGCGGCTGCCGCTTCGGTCCTAAACCGAGCCGCCGTAGTGAATAACGCCGCTGTCATCAGCAGCACCACTGCGACAGAAAATGCAATGCTGACCCTGATCATTTGACCCCTCCAGCGCGCCAGATTGTGATCATAGCAGCAAAGACGCCATGACGCGCGCCGTCCGGCGAAGACCGAGGCAGGCTGCACATTACTAATGGTACTAATGGGCTAAAGTCGCTCGGGGTTATTTGCCCCAGCCGAAGTGATAATTCAGGCCGGCGCGAACGACATCATCGTGCTTTGAGACATTGTTCGTCGGAGAAGTACCGCAATTGAGGCCACAATTGATTTTGCCGAGATCGGCGTGAAGATATTCGACCTTGGCCGTCCAGTTGCCTGGCAGCGCGATTTCAATGCCGCCGCCGGCCGTCCAGCCCGCATTGGTGGTGCTTGCCCCAGCAAAGCCGGGCGCGGAAGCGCGGATGTCGCCGACTGCCAGTCCGCCGGTCAGATAAGGCATGATGCCGCCAAAAGCGTAACCGGCACGCCCGCGCACGGTCGAGAGCCAGCTATCGCTGGTGCTACAGCCGGGGCAGAGCACCGCACTGCTCGTGCCTTTGAGGTTCGACCAATCGATATCGCCTTCCAGGCCAAGCACGGCATTGCCGAATTGCCAATTGTATCCGGCCGTCCCGCCGACCTGCGCGCCCGAGAGATCAATTGAAGTGGATTGCGATTGCCACCAGGAGCGCCCCCAGCCGACGCCGCCATTGGCGCCGAGATAAAAGCCGGTCCAATTATAGGCCGGACTCGCTTGTGACGGCGGCGCCTTGTACAAGGGCGCAACCGAAAGATCGGCTGCGGCGGCGCATTGCGCGGCGATCAGCGCGCCAGCAGCAAAACATGTCGCAACAAGTTTCTTCATTACGCCGTTCTTACTCGGATTTAAGTGTTCTAATTCAAACCCGACATTCAGGCATATATGTAGCGCTGACCGTAGCCACACTTGGTTACTCTCGGCTTACTGTCGGGCCTCACGGAAAGGTGACCTCGGTTTCCAGCTACATGATTGAACACAAAGGCAAAATTGTGCCGGGGTGGCGGGCGGCAGAAGGGCGCTCGCGACGCCGATTTCGGTTGCCAAAGCGACTGAGTCCGGAATGGTATAGTAGATCGGCGATTAAGCCTCCTGTGCGAGTCATGGTGCAATGAACTGGATTTCCAACGTACGGCCGAAAATTCGCAGTCTGCTGCGCCGCGAGGTCCCGGAAAATCTGTGGATCAAGTGTCCGGAGACGGGTCAGCTCGTTTTCTATAAAGACGTCGAAGCCAATCAGTTTGTCATCCCCGGATCGAATTATCACATGCGCATGAGCGCGACTGCGCGCTTGAAATCCATGTTCGATAATCAAACCTGGTTTGATATCGCCGTGCCGGAGGTGCCGCTCGATCCGCTGAAGTTCCGCGATGAGCTGCGTTACGTCGAACGGCTGCGAACCGCGCGCAGCAAGACCGGCTTAAACGATGCCGTGAAGCTCGGCTATGGCAAACTCGATGGCTTCGCCGTGGTCATCGGCGTCCAGGAATTCGATTTTATGGGCGGCTCGCTCGGCATGGCCGCGGGCGAGGCGGTCATCAAGGGACTCGAAACCGCTGTCGAAAAAGGTTGCCCGTTCGTCATGTTCGCCGCTTCGGGCGGCGCGCGGATGCAGGAAGGCATTCTCTCTTTGATGCAATTGCCGCGTACTACAATTGCGGTGCAACGCATCCGCGAGGCGCGCAAGCCCTACATCGTCGTTCTGACCAATCCGACCACCGGCGGCGTCACCGCCTCCTATGCAATGCTGGGCGACGTGCACATCGCGGAGCCTGGCGCATTGATCGGTTTTGCCGGCCCACGCGTCATCGAGCAAACAATCCGCGAGAAGCTGCCGGAGGGATTTCAGAAAGCCGAATATCTGCGCGATCACGGGATGGTCGACATGGTGGTGCACCGCCACGAGCTTCGCGCCACGATCGCGAGGCTGTGTCGGCTTTTTCTCAAGACGGCAAGCAGCGCGCCGCAATCACGGCTGCCGGCGCTGGCCATGACGCCGGCCTAGCGTGAGTGCCGGCAAGGCCAATGCAGTGCCCATGGATGCCGTGCTGGCACGGCTTTTGGCGCTGCATCCGAAACGGATCGATCTTTCCCTCGATCGCATCGAGCGGCTCCTCGTAGCGCTTGATAATCCGCAGCGGCGGCTGCCGCCAGCCATCCATGTCGCTGGCACCAACGGCAAAGGCTCCACCATTGCCTTTATGCGGGCGGCGCTCGAAGCCAGTGGCAAGACGGTTCACGTCTACACTTCGCCCAATTTGGTTCGCGTCAATGAACGCTTTCGCCTCGGCCGGGACGGCGGCGGGCGGCTAGTCGACGACGCCGAGCTCGGCGAGGCGCTGGGCGAATGCGAGGCGAAAAACGGCGGCGCGCCGATTACGGTGTTTGAAATGGAGACCGCCGCGGCATTCTTGCTGTTCTCGCGCCATCCGGCTGACATTGCTTTGGTCGAGGTTGGTCTTGGTGGACGGCTCGACGCCACGAATGTGATCGAACGCCCGTTGACAAGTGTCATTACCCGGCTCTCGCTCGACCATCGCGAATTTCTAGGTGACTCACTGGTCAAGGTGGCCGCGGAAAAGGCTGGCATCCTCAAGCCCGGTGTGCCGTCGGTGATTGCCGGTCAGGTGCGCGAGGCGCTCGCCGTCATCGAGCGACAGGCGGCGCGACTGCGCGCGCCGCTCAAAATTGCCGGGGAGGATTGGACCGCGACCGAGGAACGGGGCCGACTCGTCTACCAGGACCAGGACGGCCTTCTCGATCTGCCTGCGCCCAAGCTTTACGGCCGGCATCAGTTCGAGAACGCCGGAGCCGCCATTGCAGCGCTACGGGCGAGCGGATTGAGACTTCCGGCTGCAGCCTTCGAAGCCGGCATGGTTCAGGCGGAGTGGCCCGCGCGCATGCAGCGACTTTCCCATGGCAAGCTTGCCGAGCTTGCGCCTCCGGGCAGCGAACTCTGGCTCGATGGCGGCCACAATGTCGATGGCGGACAGGCTATAGCCGCCGCGCTTGCCGATCTGGAGGAACGCGTGTCGCGGCCGGTGGTGGTGATCGTCGGCATGCTGTCGACCAAAGACTGTGCCGGGTTCTTGAGAAATTTTTCCGGATTGGCCCGGCGTGTCATCGCCGTACCGATTCACCAGGACAAAGCGGTGCCGGCCGGCGAGCTCGCCGAAATCGCGGCCAGCATAGGCATTCCGGCACTCGCGCGTCACAATCTGGAAAGCGCCATCGACCTTGCCGGCAAGCTCGATCTTGAGCCGCCGCCGCGCATCCTCATTACCGGATCGCTCTATCTTGCCGGCGAGGCATTGGCGGCGAACGGCACTCCACCCGAATGACGCTCCGCCGCCTCGTCATGGCCGCGGGCGCGCACTCAAATCCTGATCTCGCCGAGGTTGACGCTGGTCCCAAGGGTGACCTGCAGGACTTTCGAGCGCCCGCCGGAAAAGATCTGAACGGAATAGCTTCCCGAATTCTCATCCAGCCGGTCGAATTTAAAATCACCGAAATTGTCGGTGGTGGTCACGGCGAGTGAGGCGCCGTCTTTGACGAGCTGTACGCTCGCGCCCTCAACGCATTCGACGATACCTTGCCGTTCCTCGGCGACCGAGCCGCCAATGAAGCATTTCGCATAACGCCACAGATTGCGATAATAGACCCGCGGTTTGCTGCCGAGCTCGGGCTTGAGCACTTCGAGCTCTTGCTCGCGGGCGATCCGCGCCATGTCCTCGTCCTCGACCTTGATCGCGCGCATGGCGCCGGTCGGACAGGACTGCTGGCCGCGCGTCTGCTCCCAGCCTTGATCGAGCAGATGGGCGTCGAACGGCCACGCCTGCGGCAGCTGCAACTCCTCGTTCCACCAGATGTGACCATAGGGGCAGGCGTCGATGAGCTGTCGCTGCCCTTTTGCCTTTTGCGGATCGATGATCACGATGCCGTCGCGGCGTTTGGTAACGACCCCCTTCGGCGCCGCCTTCATGCACGGCGGGTCGTCGCAGTGATTGCACATGGTCGGCACGTAGGCGACGTCGATCATCGGCGTCTGCCCGCGCTCTTTTTGCAGAATGTTGATCCACTTGTGACCGTGCTTCGGCATCGGGGCCGAATAGCCGGGCCAGTCGTTGCCGGCATATTCGTCCATGGCGGCAAGCGTGCACAAATTGCAATTGGTGCACTCGGCCACGTCGATGATCATATTCCACTTTTTCATCGCGGCATTCTTTACCTCAGTGGCGGCGCGGCGCGCCGTCACTTCGCCGGCAGCAAGTGCGCCTCTTTGAGGGTGCGTTTGATTTCCTTGTCTTGCTCGATCGCGGCAAAGGCTGCCGACATATGCTCGCCGCGTCGATCCCACAGCTCGATCTGCACCAGAGAATTGGCGCCGGCGAGCGAGTGGGTGCTCTTAGTCTGGGTGCGCTCGGGCGTGAGCAAATTGAGACAGCCGCCGCGATCAACTGACTTGCCGGGCTCGCCTATCGGATCGTAGATCGCCGACGACTCATAGCCGTGCGCGACCCCGCGCGGCAGCCGCTGCGTTGGCAAAGCGGCGCAGATCACGGCGCCACGGTCGTTGAAGACCTTGACCAGATCATGCTTGCCGATGCCGCGCTCCTTCGCGTCCTCGGCATTCATGCGCACGATCCAATAGTAATAATCATCGATTCTGACCCGATGGTCCTCGATGTTCAGCAGGAACGAGTCCTTGCCGTCGCCTTGGGTGTGGAACGAATATTTCGAATGCGGCGTAAGCAATTGCAGCGGATAACGCGCGAACAGTTCGCCGGAATGTGCGCCCTCCCACGACGGTACGTATTTGACAATCGGCGGCCGTTCCGGATCGTTGAAGCGCTTGAGCGAATTGCATTCGAATTCGAGCTTGCCGGACTGGGTCTGCAATCCGCGTAGGAATTCTTCGGTGTAGTCGGACGGCAGCGGTTGGGCTTCCGGCACGTCCTTCTTGCGGTTTTCATAGAACCAGCGGAACGATACCGGCGCGCGCAGCTTCTCCTTTTCAGCCGGCACGACGAAGTAGCCGCGTTTTAAGAATTTCTTCCACGTCATATATTTCGGTAAATCCGAGGCGAGGAAGATCCGCTTCACCCAATCGATTTCGTTGACGCCCTCCGAAAAATAATTGGCAAGCCCGAGCGGCTTGCACAGTTCGTTGAAAATCCAGAAATCGGATTTGGATTCGCCCAACGGTTCAATCGCCGGCGCTTGGAAAACGATGACGCGGTGATTGAGCTGCTGCTGGCCATGGTGCCCGTAGCCGCCAAGGCCGGCCCATTCGCTGATATCGGTGCGCTCGAAATTGGTGCAGGCGGGCAGGATGACATCGGCGAATTTTGCTTCGCCCTCGAACCAGATCGACTGGTTGACGACGAATTCCAGAGTCGACGACTGATACATCCGCACCCAGCGATTGGTGTTGTTCATTGTCGAAAGAATCGAGCCGCCGTACTTGTAGAGCATGCGCACCTGCGCATGGCCGGGTGCCGGATAGGCGAAACGCGCGAATTGATGCTCGATCGATTTTCCGATCCAGGGGAAACCCTCGGCCTTGCCGTCGATGATTGCTTCGGGAACGAAAATGCGCGGGATGCGCTGGCCGTTGGAATTCATGCTCGGCAGCTGCGGCATGCGCTGATAGAGCTCGACCGGCATCGCGGTATTTTCCAAGTCGCCCGACATTCCGCCGTCGGCATAACCAGGAAAATAGAAATTGAAATCGAGCGGACAGCCCCATTGCAGGTTGCCCATGTTCACGCCCGGTTTGCCGAGGCCCTGCATGGCGACCAGGCACACCATCACGCGCGCCCATTGAATTCCGGTTTGATTTCGGCAAGCGCCGCCGTGACCGTTGCCCCAGCCGCCGGGCGCAAGATAGACGCGCTTGTTGCCCCATTCCCGGGCGAGCGCGCGGACGTCTTTGGCCGGAACGCCGGTTTCCTTTTCCTGCCACTCCGGCGTTTTGGGGACGCCGTCCTCTTCGCCGAGCAGATAGGCTTTCCACTTGTCGAAGCCGACGGTGTGCGTCTCGACATACTCCTTGTCGTAGAGGGCTTCCTTGATCCACACATAGGCGATCGCCATCGCCATCGCGACCGACGTCGTCGGCTTCGGCGCGAACCATTTACCCGGAAGGAATTGAGCGCTGGCGTTGTAATAAGGATCGACGTGAACGACTTTGATGCCGAGTTTGGCATCCTTGAGCCACTGCCGCCGCGTCGTGCCTTCCTGCGCGCCATATGATCCTGAAGTGGATTCCGGGTCGGCCGCCCAGAACACGATCATGTCGCAGTTCTGCAAACAGTCCTCGACGGTGCCGTAGGTCTCCGATTGGCCGACGCGCAGCGTATAGCCCCAGTGATGGACCGCGCCCCAGTACCAGCCTTCCCAGGAGTCCGGATTATGATGGATGCGCGTCATGCCGACGGCATTGGCGAACCGGAACAGCGCCGAGAGGTAGTAGCCGACATTGCCCCAGGTGTGATGCGAGCCGTGGGAGAAAGCGACCGCGCCCGGGCCGTATTCGCGCTTTTGCCGTTTGATCTCGTCGGTGACGAGCTTGATCGCCTCGGCCCAGGAAATCCGCACATATCCCGATTTGCCGCGGTTCTGCGGGTTGCGTGCGCCGTTCGGATCGAAGTCGATGCGCTTTAACGGATAAAGCAGGCGATCCGGTGAATAGACGATCGATTTGGCGTTCTGTCCGTGCGGCGCCAGCGTCGTCTTGCGCGGCGGGGTCAGCTTTTGTCCTCGCGCCTCAATCGTCCACGAGGCGCCGTCTTGATCGGTGAGATCGATAGGTGTCATCCGCAAAATCTTGCCGTCCTTGACGTAAACAAAGACCGGCCCGCCATTCGTCATGTTGCAGTAGCGGGTGATGCCGCCGCGAAGCCTTTTGCCGCATTTGAGACCGGCGGACTGGCTCATCATCAAGGTCTGCGCGAACCAGTTCGCGAGATGCTCCGGCCCTTCGACGGTGAGAACAAAATCCTTCTGGGCATTGATCTGATCGAGCCAGTTGATCGGCGGCAGCAAAAGCGAAACGCCGGTTTTGGCATTCTTAAATAAGAGCTTGATGTCAGGCTTTTCGTGCAGCCCGGCGTGCGAGGTGATGATCCCGTTTTTGAAACCGAACCACCGCCCGATGCCCTCGTCACGCGTCATGATCTGAGCGACGAAATTGTGCTCTTGGATGCGCCGGTTGAAATGCGGATGCCGCTGCGAGGCGCGCTTGAGGAGCCGCGCCACGCCGAACAGGATCAGCGGCAATTTCATCCGTGCGAGCGCCACGACGTCCCTCCTTAGCCCCAACTTTGCGCCAGCTGCCCGTTGGCTATGTCCAGCGACACATCGTCCAGTAACACATCGGGCAATTTTGCAATAAATCCGGTTCCTTGCACAGCCCGACGCGACGCTAGCGCGTGACGATATTGGCCATCTCGTCCAGCCGCCCAGCCAAGAAAAGCCGCATATTGTCGACGATCAGCGGCATGATGAAGTCCTCATATTCGGCGACATAACCGCCGACATGCGGCGTGATAAAGACATTCGGCAGCGTCCAGAACGGGCTCTCCGGCGGCAGCGGCTCGGTCTCAAAAACGTCGAAAGCGGCGCCGCCGATCCGCCGCTTGCGCAGCGTCGTGATAAGCGCAGTCTCGTCGACGGTTTGACCGCGTCCGGCGCTAATGTAGTAGGCGCTGGGCTTCATCGCGCCGAACAGGGCAGCATCGAACAGCGCCGAATTTTCCGGCGCCGCGGGAAGAATATTGATCAGGTAGTCGGCTTTGCCTGCCGCTTGCCGCAACAGATCGATCGATACGATCTCATCGAAGCCGCGCGCCAGGCGCGGCGTGCGGCTAAGCCCAATCACGTGCATGCCGAGTGACTGCAGCATTTCGCCGATCGCGGCGCCGACGACCCCGGTACCTGCAATGACCGCGGTCTTGCCATGAAGGGTCGACCACAGCCGGCGCTGCCAGACATTTTGCTGATGATCTTCCACCTGCCGCTTTGCGTCGTGGCTGATCGCCAGCATCAGATAGAGGACATGCTCGCGCATCGGCACGCCGTGAATGCCGCGGCCGCTGGTAATAAGAACGTCCTTTCGTAATGACGGGCAGCGCAAGAAGTGATCCACCCCTGTCGCCAATGATTGAATCCATTGCAGCCGCGGCGCATCACGAAGCATGCGATCGCGGATCTCGATGCCGAACATGATCATGATGTCGATGGCGGACAGATCGGCAGAAACCTCTGCTGCCTTGTGGAACAGCATGAATTGCAGGCCGGGAAATTCCGCCAGAAGTCGGTCGCGATAGAGTTCGGCGTGAATGTCGACGATAAGAACTTTGCCCGCCATGATGCTGATCTGCCGCGAAAGGCGCGAGGTGCGCTGTTCAAGCTTTCAGGCGGCGACCGGTTGCGGCAGGCGCAGATATTTAGCGGCGTTGTCCGCGGCAATCGCCCGGCGCACTGGCTCCGCGATCGCGACTTCATCCATGAACGCGCCCGCCTCCCGCGCCGACTCGAAGGGATAGTCGGCGGCAAACATCACGCGCTCGTGGCCGAGCGCGGCGATGGTGCAGTTAAGCGATTCGGCCGAACACATGCCCGATGTCGTGACGATGAAATTGTCCTTGAAATATTGCGACGGCGGCTTGCCAAGCTTGATCGCATAAAAATTCGGTCCAGCGCGGCTGTCGAAGCGCCAGAGCAGGAACGGCAGCGTCTCGCCGAGATGGCCGAGGCCGACGCGGGCGCGCGGAAAGCGATCGAATAGCCCACCGAAAATCAGCCGCAACGCATGCGAGCCGGTTTCGAAGGTCCATTCCCAGGTCGCGCGCCGCAATCCCTTGTGGCCGTCCAGAACCGGCGCCGGGCTGATCGGATCGACGGGGTGCAGGTAAATGAGCGCGCCGAGCGCTTCAGCACGCTCCCAGAACGGATGGAGCGCGGGGTGGTCGAGATATTGTCCGTTGGTATGGCCATTGATCATCGCACCGGCGAATTTGAGCTCGCGTATGCAGCGTTCGAGCTCGGTGGCGGCGGCGTGCGCATCCTGCATGGCAAGGTGGGCAAATCCGGAATAGCGATCGGGCCGGTGCTCAATTTGGCGCGCTAGAAAATCGTTGGCGGCGCGCGCGCGGCGAATGGCGAGCGCGGTATCGCGCTCCGCCTGCACGCCGGGACCCGCCAGCCCAATCACCGCGCGGTCAATGCCGGCCTCATCCATCGCGGCGAGCCGCAGGTCGCCGAAATCGGTTAGCCGCGTCAGCGCCTTATCCCGACGTTCAACCGGCAGGTCGACGACGGTTGGATTCCAGTACTCAATGAAATCGGGACAGAGGAAATGCTCCTCAAGGGCAATCTTTTTGACCATGCGTTTTCCTCGGCGCGTCGCGTGAAGCAAGCGAGCTTCCGCTCTCTGTACCTCATAATGGATATTCGGTACAAACGGCAGTTCTTGGGTGGCACAAACAAAATAAGCGGAGGAGCTCCGTGGCGAAGACAATTCGCGGGGTCACATTCGAAGAAAACGAAAACAACGCGATGGGATTAGAATTTTATAACCTGTCGCATCGTTTCGGCTATCAATCGCCGAATTGGCCATATTTCGAAGACGTCAAGATCGAGCGCATCCATTACATGGCGAAATCGGGCGTGCTGTCGCAGCGCATCACGACGTCGATGCACAATACGACCCACATCGACGCGCCTGCACACGTGGTCCAAGGCACGCCTTTCATAGACGAAGTGCCGCTGCCCCATTTTTTCGGTTCCGGCATAGTCATTTCACTGCCAAAGAAAAAATGGGAGCCGATCACCTATGACGACCTGGAAAAGGCGGCGGGCAAACATGTACGTTCGCGCGACGTGGTGATCGTCAACACCGGCTGGCATAAGAAGTACGACGATAGCGAGGATTATTTCTGCTATGCACCCGGCTTTGTGCCCTCAGCCGGCAAATGGTTCGTCGAAAAGCAAGTCAAAGTCGTCGGCCATGACACGCAAGCCAACGACCATCCGCTTGCCACCGCGATCGGGCCGCAGCGCAACGGACCGCTGCATCCGCATTTGGCGGCGGAATATAAAGAATGGTCGGGCGGACGCGATTGGAAGCAGGACTTCCCCGAGTGGGAGCCGGTGCACCGGATCCTGTTCAAGAACGGCATTCTCGGCATTGAGAATGTCGGCGGCGACCTCGACAAGGTCACCGGCCGCCGCTGCACTTTTGCATTCTTCCCCTGGAATTGGGATCGCGGCGATGGCTGCATCATCCGGCTGGTGGCCATTCTCGATCCGAAAGGTGCCTACCGGATCGAAAAGGGGGAGAACTTCGCATGATCGTGCGCAAGCTTTCCGAGGCTAAACCCTACGAAGCGCCGAACCACCGCGATTATAAATCGCTGCGCGTGTTCGGCGCCGAGATGGGCGGTTCGCAATGCCTGATCTTCGGGATTTCCCACTTTTTGCCCGGCGGCGGTGCCGGTCCCGACGCCTCGCCGCCGGAGAAGATTTATTACGTGCTGTCCGGCGAGCTCACGGTCATTGCCGGCGGCAAGGAGATGGTCGTGCGGGCGGGCGACAGCTGTTATATCGGTCCCAATGAAGCACGCGAGATCGTCAATCGCGGCAACGAAGTTTGCACAATCGCGGTCGCTGTGGCGCCGGTGAAATAGCTGCAATCCTGTCATCCTGAAGTGACCGCGAAGCGGCACGAAGGATGTGGCGAAAGCAGTCCAGGCCGTCATTCTTCGAGGAGGCTCGCTGCTCGCGCTTCGGAATGATGGATCCATAAAGAGAAACGCCATGCCCGAAGATTTTCTGAAAAATCCGCTGTCATTGTTCGATGTCAAAGGCAAGACCGCGATCGTCACCGGCGCGACCGGCGCGTTCGGTGCACTGGCCGCGCAAGTGCTGGCTGGCGCCGGTTGTAATCTTGTCGTTGCCGCCGGTAGCGCCGATGCGCTCAAGAAGATTGCCGGCGAATGCGAAAAGCTCGGCGCCAAAGTCGAAAGCGTCAACTTGCGACCGAGTTCAGCCGCGCAGTGCGACAAGATCGTTGCCGCCGCGGTGCAACGCTTTGGCGGCGTCGACATTCTGGTTCTCGCCTCCGGCATCAACAAAGTGGCGAAAATCGTCGAGCAAGCCCCGGACGCTTTCACTGAAGTGATGGACGTCAATGTTACGCAAAGCTGGTTGATGGCGCGCGCGGCGGGCAAGCAGATGCTGACGCAAGGGCGCAGCGGCAAAGTGATATTCATGTCGTCGGCGCGCGGGCTGCTGGGCCATCCCGC
>Ga0126379_10000943_pt1 | contig 17062 bp, 9 predicted proteins | sample PanSoiMetPlot_24_FD_92640 | JGI IMG/M metagenome (GOLD analysis project Ga0126379, IMG submission 92640) | Tropical forest soil microbial communities from Panama - MetaG Plot_24 | ecosystem: Environmental > Terrestrial > Soil > Tropical forest > Bulk soil | place: Panama | collected 2016-02-17 | reverse complement strand
GGTGTAGATGCCGCGGTCCACTTCGATGCGGGAGGTCTTGATGGGCTTGCCGGCCTCCTGGCAGATGGTGCGGGCAAACTCTTCGCGGCGCTGGCGAATCCCGTCGGCGACTTTGCGGAGAACCGACGAGCGCTGGAATGAGGTCATCTTGCGAGTCACCGCGAATGCTTCGACCGCCGAGCGGATTGCGATTTCCACGTCTTCGTTCGTGGCCTCGTACACCACGGCTATTGGCTGGTGATCGTAGGGAGAGCTGACGACGAACTCACGCCCTCGGCTGTGAGAATCACCATTCAGGTAGAAACCAAAACTGCGGGTGGGGATGGAAGTTGCCTGGCTCATAAGAGACCTCGTCTGTGCGATCAATCGTTTCTGCGAGGCGGGCTGCGAAGCGAAGGCGTCCTGCCCGCCTTACAAATTATGAGCCGGATTCAGCCTGCAGCGGTTGCTTCGGATTTCGCCTGCACCTGCTCGAGTGCACCGGCAATTGCACTTACTGCTTGGTCGATCTGCTGCTTGGTGATTACCAGCGGCGGCTGCACGCGGACGACGTTCCCATATACGCCCCCGACCCCGACCAGCACTCCGGCAGTGAGACAGTGGTCGCGAACGCCTTCGGCTTCGGCGGCAGCAGGCGTCTTCTTCTCGTCCAGTACAAGCTCGATGCCGGCCATCAAGCCAAGTCCGCGCACCTCGCCGATGAGCGGTTGCTCGCGCTTGAGCTGGTTCAGCAGGCCTATGAGATACTCGCCCTTCTCCAGCGAGTGCTCACAAAGTCGTTCTTCCAGCATGTACTCGATATTAGCCAGTGAGGCGGCACAGGAAACCGGGTTACCGCCGAAGGTCGACAGGTGATCGCCGGGCCTGAAGGACGCGGCAATTTCGTCGCACGTGGTGAACGCCCCCAGCGGAAACCCGTCAGCGATACCTTTGGCGGTTACAAGAATGTCCGGCTCAACGCCGTAGTGCTCAATGGCGAACATCTTGCCGGTGCGTCCGAAGCCAGACTGCACCTCGTCGCAGATGAAAAGGATGCTGTGGCGGTCAAGCACCTTCTTGATCTTGCGAAAATAGTCGGGCGGGGGAACAATGATTCCACCTTCTCCCATTACAGGCTCAGCGATGAAGGCAGCTACATCGCCCGCGGTGGAGAAGCGGATTACCTCTTCCAGCGACTGTGCCCAGAAGTCAACGCAGCGGCGGGGATCGTCGGGCCACGGCGAACGATAAACATAGGGCGCGTTAGTGAATGCGACACCCGGCGCGTAGGGTCCGCCGCGCTTCTTGCGTCCCTGGTTGCCGGTGATGCTCAGTGTGCCCCAGGTGCGTCCGTGGAAGGAGGCGTGAAGCGAGATAATTTCGTGCTTGCCGGTGTAGAGGCGCGCGACCTTCATCGCGCCCTCGATGGCTTCAGCTCCGCTGTTGGCGAAGAAGGATTTTCGCAGGCGGGGAGAAGGCATGATGCTCGCCAGCTTCTCGGCCAGCTCACCGGTGGCGGGCGAGTGATAGATGTACGAGGCACAATGAACCAGCTTGTCGAGTTGCGTTTTCGCGGCGGCAACGACTTTGGGATTGCAGTGTCCGGAATTGACGACCGAGATGCCGGCGAAGCAGTCGAGGTAATCCTTGCCGGAAGCATCGTGGATGATGCAGCCTTCCGCACTTGCGACAACGACAGGCTGCACGGCTTTCACAAACCCAGTGATAACGAAATCTTGGTATTGCTGGATGGTGTTGCTCATGATGTTTGCCTCTGCCTGTGCCGCCGGCTAAAGCCGGCTCGATTCAAGAATTGCAGCCAATCGGCACGCCTAAAGGCGTGCCCCTGCAGACGGTTATTCGGCACGGCTGAAGCCGTGCCCTTTCAAAACCGGACTAAACCCAGCGTTCGATGACCACCTTCTTTTCGGTGTAGAACTCGATAGCGTCGCGACCTTGCGCGTGCAGATCGCCGAAGAAGCTGGCCTTCCAGCCGCTGAAGGGGAAGTAGGCGATGGGGGCGGCAACGCCGATGTTGATCCCGATATTGCCCGAGGGGGCTTCGTATCTGAAGCGGCGTGCGGTAGCCCCGCTGGTGGTGAACAACGAAGCGGCGTTGCCGTACTCGCTCTGGCTGATGATGCGAATGGCCTCTTCGAGAGTATTCGCTTGCACGAGGCTCAGCACGGGGCCGAAAACTTCGGTTGCGGCCAGTTCGCTGGTTGGTGCGACGCCGTCAATGACAGTAGGTCCGACGAAGTTGCCCGATTCGTAGAGCGAAACCTTGGCGCCCCGGCCGTCACGAGCAATAGCGGCGCCTTCGCTGGCTCCCTTTGCGATGAGACTTTCGATGCGCGTGCGGCTGTCAGGGGTGATGACGGGTCCCATTTTCACGCCCTCATCGAGGCCATAGCCCATCTTAATGGAGTTGGCGAAGTCGCAAATGGCGTCACGGAACTTCTTCTGCACCTCGCCGACGGTAACGGCGACGGAGACGGCGAGGCACCGCTGCCCAGCACAGGCAAACGCACTCTCGCCGACGACGGAAGTTGCAGTATCGAGATTGGCGTCCGGAAGAACGATTGCGTGATTTTTCGCGCCGCCCTGGCACTGCACACGCTTACCGTTGGCGGCAGCACGCGAGTAGATGTACTTGGCAACTGGTGTAGAGCCGACAAAGCTGATGGCACGAATCTTGGGATGACCGAGGATGGCGTCCACCGCTTTGCGTCCGCCATTGATCAGACTGATAACGCCCTTGGGCAGGTTAAGGCGCTCCATGAGGCGGAAGGCAAGCTGCATGGTCAGCGGCACTTTTTCCGAGGGCTTCAGGATGAAACAGTTGCCGCAGGCGATGGCGTAAGGCAGATACCAGAAGGGGATCATCGCCGGGAAGTTAAACGGCGTAATAGCGGCCACAATGCCGATGGGCTGGCGAATCATCGATTCATCGATGCCCGGCGCGATGTCTTCCAGATTATAGCCCTGCATGAGCATGGGGATGCCGCAGGCGACCTCAACGTTTTCGATGGCGCGGCGGACTTCGGCCTTGGCTTCGGCGAAAGTCTTGCCGTTTTCGATCACAAGGGTGCGGGCAAGCTCGTCGATGTGGTCTTCGAGAAGCTGCTTGAGGGCGAAGAGATACTGCGCGCGATCACCAGGGGGAGTGCGCCGCCACTGGTTCTTGACACGGTCGGCGGCCTCAACTGCGGCGTCTACTTCGGCGGCAGTCGAAAGGGGGACCCGGCCGATAATTTCCGCGGTGGCGGGATTAATGACGTTCAAGCACTCGGCGGCGCTTTTGCGCCATTCGCCGTTGATATAGTTCAGAGCCTCGGCGACTTGAGGTGATGCGGTGGTGATCATCGAATCTCCTACATTGTGGTACACAGTTACGAATGCACGGCTTGTACAGCTTCTGGCTTTGCTCCAGCGGTAGCCGCGATGGCGCCTTCCAAAACGTCCAGTGCCTCTTCAAACTGCGCATCAGTGATAACCAGAGGCATCAGCAGGCGGACCACATTGCTGAAGGATCCGGCAGAGAGGGCGACAACACCGTGCTCATAACAATAGCGTGTGATCTGTTCCGTCTCTTCTGCAGCAGGCTTGCGCGTGCCCGGATCTGCCAGCTCGATCGCGCACATTCCGCCCAGACCGCGAACCTCACCAATAATCGGCCACCGCTGCTGCCATTTGCGTGCGCGTCGTTTAAAGCCCTCTCCAAGCTGCTCGGCGCGATTCGAGAGATCCTCCTTCTCGATGGCTCGGATTACCGCAAGACCGGCAGCGCAAGAAACTGGGTTGCCGGCAAAAGTGCCACCCAAGCCACCAGGGCAGCCGGCATCCATGATCTCAGCTTTGCCGGTGACGGCGGCGAGGGGCAGGCCTCCGCCCAGCGATTTCGCGGTGATAAGAATGTCAGGCACAAGACCAAAGCGCTGGCAGGCGAACATCGCCCCGGTGCGAGCGAATCCTGTCTGTACCTCATCGGCGATGAGGACAATGCCGTGTTTATCGCAGATGGTGCGGAGGTCGGCGAAAAACTCGGTGGGCGGAACGACGAAGCCGCCTTCACCGAGTACCGGCTCGACGATGATGGCGGCGACGGTTTCTTGGGCAACGTGTCGGCGAAAGAATGTCTCAAAGGCCTGCGTTCCGCAGTGAACATTGCATTGGGGATAGGTCTTGCCGTAAGAGCAACGGAAACAGTAAGCATACGGGATGCGGTAGACGTCGCTGGGAAAAGGCTCGAAACCAGCTTTGTAAGGGTGCGTCTTACTGGTGAGAGCGAGGCCCAGCAGAGTGCGTCCGTGAAAGGCATCTTCAAAGCAGACGATCGCAGGCCGCTTGGTGTGGGCACGCGCTATCTTTACGGCATTTTCGACAGCCTCGGCACCCGTGTTTACGAAGAGCGTCTTCTTGGGGAACTCGCCCGGCGTGATGCGATTCATTGTCTCGGCGAGGGCGATGTAGTCTTCGTACGGCGTGACCTGGGCACAGGTATGGAGAAAGCGATCAACCTGCTGGTGAATGGCTAAGGTAACCGTCGGATTGCGATGTCCCACATTGAGACAGCCGATGCCTCCGGCAAGGTCGATCAAGACGTTCCCATCGACATCTTCTACCAGCGCGCCATCAGCCTTTGCAACTTACAACGGCGTGGCGTGCGAAAGCCCTTGCGGAACTGCCCGCTCGCGCCGTGCATGCAGCGCCTGCGAGCGTGGACCCGGGATTGCTGTTCGTAAGCGGATCGCTCCCATCTCAGTACCACCCAATGGGCGCTTCGTTGAGGTTTACATGTACCAGCTTGGTCTCGAGGTATTCCTCTAGCCCCCACGGGCCGAGTTCTCGACCGAATCCAGATTGCTTGAAGCCGCCCCACGGAGCTTCGACATATGTCGGTTGCATGTGATTGACCCAGACGATTCCGGCGCGGATCTTCTTCACCGCCCGGAACGCCTTGAAGATGTCGCGCGTCCACACGGCGGCGGCGAGGCCATAGGGCGAGTCATTGGCGATCTTGATGGCGCCGGCTTCGTCGTCGAAAGGAATCACACTTGCCACAGGACCGAAGATTTCTTCGCGCGCGATGCGGGCGGAGTTGTCGACATCGTAGAAGATGGTGGGTGTTACGTAGTAGCCCTTAGCTAAGTCTCTCGGACGGTCGCCACCCGACGCAAGTTTGGCTTCCTTCTTCCCGACCTCGAGATAGGAGCGCACGCGTTCGTACTGTTCTTTGCTGACCAGCGGACCCATCTTGGTTTCGCGATCCAGCGGTGGCCCAAGCTTAATGTTCCTGGCCTTCTCAACCATGGCCTCGACGAACTTCTTGTAGATCGGACGCTGCACGAGAATGCGGCTCCCCGCGGAGCAGACTTCACCTTGGTTTATGAAGACACCGAAGAGCGCGCCGTCGATGGCAGCTTCGAAATCGGCGTCGGCGAAGAAGATGTTGGGCGACTTGCCGCCGAGTTCCAGGGTGACACGCTTTACCGTGTCGGCCGCCATCTTGACGATGAGCTTACCAACAGCGGCGCTGCCGGTGAAAGCAATCTTGTTGACCTCGGGATGCTGCACGAGCGGCGCACCTGCGGTTTCGCCGAAGCCGGTGACGATGTTGACGGTGCCGCTGGGAAGACCGCAGGCCTCGAAGTGCTTAGCGAGTTCGAGGACAGTGAGCGGCGTCTGCTCGGCGGGCTTGAGGACGCAGGTACAACCGGCGGCAATGGCGGGAGCGAGCTTCCACGCCGCCATGAGCAGCGGATAGTTCCAGGGAATGATTTGCCCAGCAACTCCGACCGGCTCCTTCAGTGAAAGGCTCAGCGCATTGTCGGGAACAGGATTCACCTGGCCGGAGATTTTGGTCGCGAGGCCGCCGTAATACTCGAAGCACGTGGCGACGTCGTTAATGTCAAACTCCGCTTCGACAATCGGCTTGCCGCTGTTGCGGGCCTCGAGTTCCGCCAGCGCGGGCAGGTTCTGGCGAACGACTTCGGCGAGCTTGAAGAGCACGCGGCCACGTTCCTGCGCGGTGCTGGAGCCCCAAAGACCGTTTTCGAAGGCTTCTTTCGCCGCGGCAACGGCTCGATCGATATCTTTCGCGTTGGCATCGGGAACTTCGGCAATGATCTGTTCGGTGGAAGGGTCGTACACCGGGAAGGTTTTGCCGCTGTCGCTGGCGGTCCATTCGCCATTGATGAACATCTGGTATTTCTGCGCGGTGGCTATGGCAGTTGCGCTCATACAATCTCCGAAATCCGATGCCCGGCAGAACTGGTCTGCCGGGCGGCTTTGCGATTGCCGTACACAAAGAAAAAGAACCCTGCAAGGAGCAGCAGTGCTATGCTGCCTACCCACATCTTGATTTCGAAGGCGAGCTTCGAGGAGATGTTTGGGGGCGGGAAGAAAGCCAGAGCGATGCCGAAGCAGGTGACGATGAATCCGCTGAGGCCGGCCAGACGAAGGCTCAGTGGACTGTAATAGCCTCCTTCGCGCGAGTCGCTGGCAGACAAACGAACGAGGGCTGCGAAGACATAAAGAAAAGGGACAAGGTTCAGCACGACAGCCAGATCGAGTAATGTTTGAAACGCCTCTTTGACCTGTGCACCGATGAAGCTCATGGCAAGAAACACGATCGAGATGCCGGTTTGCACGAATAATGCGATGTAAGGGGTGGAGAATTTGGGGTGCAGTTTGCCGAGGGCGCTCGGCAAGTATGAGTCAAGTCCAGCGACGAACGGAATCCGAGCTGAACCGGAGAGCCAAGCAGAAGCTATGCCTGCGATGGAGATTGCCAATACGAAGGCAAAGGGCGAAATTAGCCAGGGAAGTCCTACCTTGTCGGACATGCTGCTCACGGCTTGAGGTACGCCCTGTAATGCCGAGATTTCGGTTCGTGGCACGGCAATGAGAAGCGCGATGGTGCAACCAACATAGAGGAAGCCCGAGATGAGGCCTCCCCATACCACGGCGAAGGGCACATTTTTGCGGGGTTCCTGAATCTCGTCTCCCATGACGGAGGCCAGCTCGAGGCCGATCAACGCAAAGCACACCACGCCGAAGACGGACAACAGACTCAAATCGAAGGGGATGCGCATGTCGTGCAGGGTCAAGTTCATGCCGAACTGCCGAGTCACTGTTAGGCCCAGCCCAATGAGGACGAGAGAGGCGATGGCGGTGCCGATGCCGCCGATGTTGTTGACCCACTTGCCCACGCCGAGGCCGATCACATTCAGGATGGCGAGTAACACAAGAAGGGTCAGCGCGCTCAGAAACGTGAACAGCGGATTGTTGGCCAAGCCGACGGCTTTCGGTCCGGCCGCGAAGACTGCGATGCCAAGAAAGATCAGAACGACAGTAGGGACATAGAAGATGTTGTTCGTCCAGTAACACCAGCCGGAGAGGAAACCGTGGAAGTCGCCGAAGACTTTCTTGGTCCAGAGATAGATGCCGCCTTCACCAGGATACCGATGTGACAGTTCGACGACGGCCATACCTTGTGGGCAGAAGAAAAACAGCAGCGAAATGAGCCACAGCCATACGGTCATTCCTCCCGAGGCAGAGACGGCGGGAACCACATTCAAATTGACGATGGCGACGACGAAGAGAAGAACAAGGTCCCAGCGCCCCAGGACACGCTGGAGGTGGGCGGGTTCGGATTGTTGGGTGTTCGACAAGGTGATCAGCCTGCGAATTCTGCGTGGGCTAAAGTCCGCCTAGACCAGGACATGTGGGGGCCAAAGGTGCTCTACCGAGCCGCTACGGCGGCTTCCTTCTCCTTCTGTGCCTCAGCCAGGGCCGGGGCAACTTCTGCGAAAACCTGCAAATGGAATGCAATGTCTTCTTCGGTATGCTGCACCGAGATGGTCCACTGCTCATCCCACCAGTAGGGCTGCGCCATGACACCGCGGTTAACCATGGCAAACCAGTACTGCTTCCAGAGATCGGTATTGACCTTCAGCCAGTCGCGGTAGTTGCGAACCTCTTTCGGCGCAAACATCAGCGCGCCATTAGCGCCGGCGCAGGCTACGTATGCGCTCAGACCAACCTGCGCGATGGTTTCGCGATAACCGGTCACCAGCTTATGTGAGAGCTTCTCAACATGTGCGTAGTTGTCGCGTGTGAGTACTTCGCGGAAAGTCGCCAGTCCCGCTGCCATCGAGACGGGATTGGTGTTGTAGGTACCGCCGTGGAACACCTTGTGCTGCGAGATGAGATCCATCACGGTTTTCGATGCGCCGAAAGCTGCCAGCGGCAGGCCTCCGCCGATAGATTTGGCCAGGCAGATCATGTCAGGCTTCAGGCCGAAGTATTCCGAGGCGCCACCCCAGCAGAGTTTCGCACCGGTCTTTACTTCATCGAAGATCAGCAACGCGCCGTTCTGGTCGCAGAGCTTCCGAAGTCCTTCCAGGAAGCCCGGCTCTGGCATACACAAGCCGACATTCATCATGATCGGTTCGAGAATAATGGCTGCGATTTCTCCGGGGTACTGCTGGAATCGGTATGCGACGGAGTCCAGATCATTAAAGCTAGCGACGAGGACATTGGCGAGGCTCGCTTTTGGCACACCGAGACCACCCGGCACCGAGTTAGGAGCCTTGAAATCGCCAACCTCGTCAAGATGCGGCTTCACGCTGACCAGCGCAGCATCGTGCAGTCCGTGATAGCCGCCCTCGAATTTGATGATGCGGTCACGTGCGGTAGCGGCCCGAGCGAGGCGAACCGCATGCATCGTCGCTTCGGTGCCGCTGTTGCCAAAGCGCACCATTTCCACGGGGAAACGCTCACAGATGACTTCCGCGAGTTCCCACTCCATGTCATGGGGCATACCGAACATGGTGCCGGTGGAGAGACGCTTCTCGACGGCCTTCATCACGGCTCGGTGGCAGTGCCCGGCCATCAACGCCCCAAACGTGAGATTGTGGTCGATGTATTGGTTACCGTCGAGATCCCAAAACTTACTACCCTTAGCTTCCTTAACGAAGATTGGGTGCGGATCGTAAGCGCGGTAATTGCTCGCCACGCCCAGCGGCAAGCGTTTCAGGTTGTGCTTGTGGGCTTCGGCAGATTTCGGCGTGCGCTTTTCGAAAATTGCGATTTCGTCGCGCAACTGCTCGTGCATAAAACTCTCCTAAGAATGATCAAGAATGGGGGCCGGCGTCGCGCCGGCCTGGAGTTAGAACGAAACTTTCACAGCAAACTGAACCAAGCGGGGATCGCGTGTGGTGGTGACCTGCCCGAACTGCAAGCTGGTGGCGTCGCCCACCGGGTTGTAGAACTGGGTATGATTAAACAGGTTGAAGAAGTCAACCCGGAACAGCGTATTCACCCGCTCGCCGATCTTAGTGGATTTCTCCAGCGTCATATCGACGTTGGCAATGCCAGGTCCGCAGCACACAGTACGTGGGGTATTGCCATAGGTGCCCAGCAGCGGTTGGCCGGTCAGGTAGTTAATAGAATTCGGGTCGAGCGAAAAGACATTTGGATTGAAGTAGTAGTTGTTATGACTCTGCGGTGATTGCGTCTTCCACGCCTGCATCTGATTCGGCTGTCCCGCCGATTCAAAGAAGAAGCTGGTATTTAGCTCGTTGTCCTGTCCGCCAGAAGTGATGCGGATCGGGAAACCGGACTGCAAAGTAACGATTCCGGACGTGGCCCATCCGTTCAGCAGTACACCCTTCGCTCCCCGGTACTGGGGCACCGGGAACTGCCAGTAGGCGTTGAATACGAACCGCTGGCGTGCATCGAATTCTGAGAGGGCATAGCTCAAACGTGGATCGACAGGATTCAGCGATCCTTCGAACGTCGAGCCGTAGTCAAAGGACTTGGCCCAAGTGTAGGCAGCCTGGAACTGCAATCCGCGGGAGAAATTGCGCTGGACCATTGCCTGAAACGAGTTGTAGTTGGAATTGCCGATGGTGTCCTCGGCAAAGATGCTGGAGAACACCGGGATACCATCGGGAGGGCACCCGGTGCCGGTAAGCGGCTGGCAGAACGGTGACGAGTACTGGCGCAACCCAACCAGCGTAATGCCGTTGGGCGCAATTGCCGAGACCGGTGTGCCGTTGGGCCCTCCGCTGACCGTGAACGGCGCTCCGTTGGGCCCTCCATAAGGAAGGTGGAGCGTGAAGTTGGCCGGCAGTGTGGCAGTGGGCGGAATGAAGAATGAATTGTCCGAGTAATTCTGTCCGCAGGTGTAGCTGGGATCATTATTAGCAGCGGACAAATTCATCAAATCCAGACATGACTGCGTGTTCCCGTAGTTCACATCGTGCGTAATCAGCAGACGATGTCCCTGAGATCCGACGTAGCCAATCTGCATCATCATGTTCCTGCCGAGTGCCCGCTGAATCGTGAGGTTGTACTGCTCGGAATACTGCGTGCGGATGTGCGGCTGCATGTCGCCAAAGAGAAGAATGGGCCGATAGACTGACCAGTCTACGGGCGTGCCTTGAGGCGGAGAGATGATTCCGTTGAACGGATTGGGATACTGATTTCCGGTCTGGTCCACAAATGGAGTGTTGAAGTTGGTGTAGTAAATGGTATTGCTGCCGCCGAATGGCGGTTCAGCGCCGAATTGCTCCATCACTAACTGCTCAATTGGGTTGTAGAAGATGCCATAACCGGCTTTGATGGTGAGCGTACCGGGCGCGCCTGTGATCTTGCGCAGCCATCCCTTATCGGCGCTGGGACTCCAGGCGATACCGATGCGTGGCGCCCATGCTTTGTAGTACGTCTGCGTCATGCCCGGAGGAATGCCCTGGTCGCCCGGCACGACTAATCCCAACGGGAAGACAGAATTAGCGGGTCCGGTGGGACTGCAGTCGGTTGATCCGTACAACTGCGCGAGAGAACTGTTGGGGGAGAGCTGGCAAGGATATTTGGTCGTCGCCTGACCAGGGCGAAAAGTTTGCACGTGCTTGAGAGCATCTGCCTGTGGCGTGTCGAGCTCCCAGCGAAGCCCATAATTCAGCGTGACATTCGATCTGATCCGCCAGCTGTCTTGGGCAAAGAGATAATAGGCGTTGCTTCGTATATGCTCTGTTTGCGCCGAACCCTGGGAGTAGCTGTAAGGAAGCCCGAGCAGGTAATCAGGAAGATAGTTGTAAATTCCGTTCACCGGGTCGGCGAGTAGCCCGGGGCTGTTCGGATCGGAACTGTTGTATTGGAAGTACCCGTTTACGTTGTAATACAGCGTCTGATTGAACTGCATGTAGCGAATGTCGGCGCCGAACTTCAAGGCGTGTGTGCCGAGCTGTTTGCTGAGGCTGTCGGCCCAAGTGTAGCTGTTACCGATTTGCGGAAGCTGGCCCTCAAAGTTATTTCCGATGGAGAACGACCCAGGCACCACGATGAACGGAACCCCTTCATACTTTGCACCGAGGCCAGGACTAATTCCCGCACCGGGATTGTTGGGGTCATTAAAGCACTGGCTGGCAGGCACGAGGCTGCCGCACGAGCCCTGCACGAGGTTGGTTTTTACCGGCTGCTGAAATCCAGTCTGGTTCTCGCGCATGTAGGTGAAATGAGCTTCGTTGACCAGGCTGTTGTTGATCGTCCAGACGTGGTTGACGTTCACCTGTTGAACGGTGGTCGGCATGTAAGAGCCGAAACCTGGAACGTTAGCGCCCGCAGCCTGAAAGAACGAGAAAGCCTGCGTGGTCAGCGAGTCGTTGATGTAGTAGTAGACATTCAGGTTCTGATTATTGGTGAGGCGGTAGTCGAACTTCGCTGAACCCTGATCCCCATTCACGATCTGGTTGGGAACGGATTGAAAGAGGTTTCCGGACTGATTCGGTAACGGCACGTACAGGTTCATCAATGCCACGGCCGTCTGATCCATGCACGGCGTAGGGATCTGGTTATTGACCAAGATCGACGAGTAGGGAATCGGTACGGTGTCGCCTTGGGTCGAAAGCGGTGTAGTTAATCCGAGCGCACCAAGGCAGCCCGGGCGGTTATTGAAGAGGTCAGCTACACCCTGATTGATGATCTGGCCGGAGAACCCGCCAGTAACGGAGCTGAAATCGCCGTTGCGCTGGTTCTGATCGGGAACGTAAAACTGCGCGCTGGAAATGCCCTGCTTGACGCGGCGTCCCTCGTAAGAGAGGAAGAAGAACGCGCGGTCTTTCTTGATCGGTCCGCCTAGGGTACCGCCAAACTGGTTCTGCTGGAACTGCGGCTTGGTGACGTTGAAGTATCCCTGCGCGTTCAGCACGCTGTTGCGGAAGAACTCGAACGCATTGCCGTGAAACTCATTGGTGCCTGACTTGGTGACCACGTTGACCACCGCCCCGGAGTTGCGTCCGTACTCGGCGTCGAAGGTGTTGGTGAGTACCCGAAATTCGGCAATGCTGTCGGGACTGGGTTGTACTGTCGGCAGGTTCGCGAACAGGTCGTTGGCGTCACCACCGTTCACATTGAAGTTGTTGGCACGGCCACGACCACCATTGACGGAAACCACACCGGGCTGGTCGCTACCGTAAGCGATGGTGTTGCTTCCGCCCGCATTAGACATAACGCCGGGCTGCAATTGGAGAAGCTGGTAAGTGTCGCGAGTGTTGAGGGGCAACTGCGTCGCCATCAGAGAATCGACTGTGGCTCCGAGTTGAGTTGAGCTGGTGTCAATGAGGGGAGCCTCGGAAGTTACCTCGACCGTTTCCGTCGCTGCGCCGAGCTCAAGAGTCTCGTTTACCGCGAGGGCCTGGTTCAGATCGAGGGCAATTTGCCGACGCGTGAGTTTTTTGAACCCCGGAGCCTCGAATTCCACTGTATAAGTGCCCACGGCCACGGTTGGGAAGGAATAATCCCCACCTTTGTTCGTCTGCGTATGGGTGCTGACGCCAGTTGCTTCATTAATCAGCGTGACGTTCGCATTGGGAATCACGGCTCCACTGGGATCGGTGAGGCGACCGTTGATTCTGCCTCCCGTGCTTTGCGCAGTTGCCACAGCAGCGAAATTGACAATGAGCAAAGCGGAGAGACCCGCACGAACACAGAGACGAATAGCAAACCTGATCATAAGCCCCCACTCAGGATCCGCAGAAAATGTAAAACGTTGAGCGCGAGAGAGACGAACTTTTACCGGAGAACAGCAACCTTGCTATAATTCCGCAAGGTTAGAGAATCATATCGCAGCTTGTCAAGCGGCACCCCGAAAAGCATGGATCAAGAGAAGAGTCAGGGCGACCCATCGGCGGCAACCCGAGCGCGCCTGAAGATCGGCGAAGTCGCCGAGCAGACGGGAGTCTCGGCCTCGGTCATCCGTTCCTGGGAGAAGCTGGGCATCATTCGCCCCGCACGAACCGACAGCAAATACAGGCTTTATTCGCAGGAAGACTTAAAAGTTCTCAAGCGGGCGCGCTTCTTGAGCCGGGTAAGAGGATTGAACGCCCCCGCGATTGTCGAACTCCTGAAATCGCAAGGAATGGTGAAGAGCGGCCGCGGGAATAGCGCAAACGCCACCGGCTCGCGCCTGCGTCAACTGCGGGTGAGTCGTCACTTACCTCTGGCCGAGGTGGCGAAGGAGGTGGGAATCTCTGCCGGCTTTCTCAGTGCCATCGAGCGGTCGCATATGACCGCTTCGGTCGGCACACTGCGCAAGCTGGCGCGTTTTTACCAGCTCAACATTCTTGATTTCTTTGATCCCGCGAAGGCCAACCCGTACCGCGTGCGTCCCCAAGACAGAAAAACGCTGGATGCAGGATCGGGCGTCCAAATGGAGCTGCTGGCCTGGGGAAATACGGTGATGGAACCGCACCTTTTCACTATCGCGCCGGGAGCGGGGAGCGGTGAATCGTATGCGCATGAGGGAGAAGAATTCCTGTTTGTATTGCGAGGAGTGCTGGATATCGAACTGGACGGACAGGCGCACAAGCTTCGCGCCGGAGACAGCTTCTATTTCGAGAGCAATACGCCACACGCCTGGCGGAACTCGGGAAAAATCAAGACGGTGGTGCTTTGGGTGAACACACCGCCAACCTTCTAAAGGGAATCGAAAACAAACAATGGCACTGCGACTTATTCTACGTTCCGCTGTGTCTTTCTTTCTCTCCTTCAGCTTGCTTGCGGTGGTGTGCGGTGTCGGCAACGCTCAGTCCGGCTCCTCAATCGCGAACTTGATCGTTATACGCGCGAAGATCTACACGGTGAATCCATCTCAGCCTTGGGCCGAAGCAGTCGCGATCAAGGACGGTAAATTCATTGCCGTGGGCACGAACGAAGAGGTCATGAGATATGCGGGTAAGAACACGCCTGTGGTCGATGCCCGCGGCCACCTCCTGTTGCCGGGCTTCGGCGATGCACATGTCCACTTTATGGAAGGATCGATGACGCTTCTCGGCGTGAAGCTCGACGATACCAAGACCATTGCCGATATTCAGAAGCGTGTAAAGGAATATGCGGCGACCCATCCGGGCAGCGGATGGATCGAGGGGATGGGATGGCAGTATGACGCATTTGGCAAATCTGCTCTGCCGGACAAGAAATATCTCGACAAGGTTGTCAGCGACCGCCCTGTGTTGCTCACTTGCTTCGACGGGCATACCACTTGGGCCAACAGTAAGGCCTTACAACTCGCCGGTATTGACCGTGATACTCCTGATCCGCCAAACGGCAAGATTGTGCGCGATGCGCAAGGGAACCCCACGGGTGCTCTGAAGGAATCCGCTAGCGAACGGGTGAGAAAAGTTGTACCCGAACCCACCAGAGAAGAGCGCATTAAGGCGCTGCGGGCCGGACTGATGGAGGCACGCAGCCACGGAGTCACGCGTATTCACAGCGCTGGAGGCGACTTCGAGTATTTCGATCTGTATGACGAGCTGCGCAGAAACGGTGAGCTTACTGCAAGGTTCTATATTGCTTATTTTCTGGATCCGCCTGGACTGACGCCCGAAATTCGCAGCAGCCTGGACAAGGCCCGCCGCACCTATCACGACGACTGGCTTGCCGGGGGAGTCGTGAAGACCATGCTCGATGGGGTTGTGGAGTCACACACCGCCGCCATGCTCACGCCGTATGCCGATGACCCAAGAATCAAGGGGAAGACATTTTGGGAGCCCGCGCAATATCAGGCTACCCTAACGGAGCTCGATAAGAACGGCTACCAGATTTTTACGCATGCCATCGGAGATGGTGCGGTTCGGCTAGCCCTGGATTCGTACCAGACCATGAACAAGTCGAACGGCACGAAGGACTCACGTCCGCGGATCGAGCACATCGAAACAATCACCCCCGAGGACATTCCGCGCTTTGGTAACCAGGGCGTGATTGCCAGCATGCAACCATTGCACGCCTATCCTGACGCAGACACCTTGGAAGTATGGTTGCGGAATGCCGGCGCGCAGCGTGAGCCACGTGCGTTCGCTTGGCACAGCATCGCCGCAGACGGTGGCAGACTGGCCTTCGGCAGCGACTGGCCGGTCGTGACCATCAGCCCCTGGCCGGGAATCCAAACCGCGCTTACGCGCCAAACGTCCGAGGGGAAACCCGCAGGCGGGTTCGTTCCTGCTCAGCGTGTCACGCTTGAGCAAACAATCGAAGCCTATACGATGGGAGTCGCGTATGCAGGCAAGCGAGAGAAAATGGAAGGTTCCATTGAACCAGGCAAGCTGGCGGACCTGATCGCTGTCGACCAGGACCTGTTTCAGATTGACCCGCACAAGATTGATCAGACCAAAGTCTTGCTGACTGTGGTCGAAGGCAAGGTCGTATACGCGGCAGAGGGGTGGAATAAAGCTTCGGCATCAGGCAAATAAGCCGGGAGCATCTAAACTGTTCACTCACAATTCTCTGGAATTTACCTACGAGAATACGGGTTCCGGTAGTCTGATTCTCGTGAATGTAGTACGCCGGAAATGGCACGGCCAACCAGCCGTGCCTTTCCTTTTGCACAGCGGTGAATGGGTCGGTTTGTGCTTGCGTGGACTAGAATCGGTGCCAACATGGCAGCCTCTCTGCGCACCATCTTCCACGTCGACATGGATGCGTTCTTCGTTTCCGTCGAAGAACTGTTCGATCCATCGCTGAAAGGGAAGCCGGTGGTTGTCGGGGGCCAGGCGCACGAGCGCGGCGTGGTTTCTGCGGCGTCGTACGCTGCGCGCAAATTCGGTGTGCACTCGGCTATGCCGTTGCGCACCGCGGCCAAGCTGTGTCCGCAGGCAATTTTTGTCGATGGTCACCCGGATCGGTATCGCGAGTACTCAGGTAAAGTCTACGAAGTGCTCAATCGCTTCTCCCCGAAGCTGGAGATGGTTTCTATCGACGAGGCCTACGTGGATATGACCGGCACAGAACGACTGCATGGGCCCGCTTTGCGAGCAGCCCACTCGTTGCACGAAACAATGAAGGCAGAGACAAACCTGAATTGCTCGATTGGAATCGGCACGTCACGACTGATTGCCAAAGTCTGCTCCGATCAGGCCAAGCCGAACGGCGTGCTCCGCATCCTGCCAGGTGGTGAGATCACGTTTCTCGCGCCATTGAACGTGCGAAAGATCCCGGGTGTCGGCAAAGTGATGGAGAAGCGCCTGAACGGACTCGGAATCCAATTCGTTGGCGATTTGGCGAAGTTGGACCAAAGCAGGCTGCAGGAGAACTTCGGAGCCCTGGGAGTGGCGCTTGCCGGCAAATCGCGAGGATTGGATACCGGGGCGTGGTTCGACAACGACATCGGCGAGGACATTGGGCCGAAGTCCATAAGCCATGAGCACACATACGGGCAGGATACGGCCGACCAGGCGAAGCTCGAGGCGACGCTTGCCCGCCTTTCCGAGATGGTCTGCCGCCGGCTACGTGAGCAGAATCTTCATGCGCGCACCTTGCAGCTCAAGCTGCGGTATTCGGACTTCTCTACTATTACCCGGGCACGCACACTAAGCGCGCCGACCGCCGTCGATTCTGAGGTTTTTGCTGCCATTCGCCAGTTGTTTCGCGAAAATTGGAACCGAGGTGAAGTCCGTCTGCTGGGGGTCCACGCCGCCCACTTCGATGCCGAAAGCGAGCAGCTCAATTTGGGCGGCGGCACGACGCATGACAGGTGGAACCAGGCGCTTTCAGCGGCCGATCGCCTGAGGGAAAAGTTTGG
>Ga0126379_10000942_pt1 | contig 17073 bp, 13 predicted proteins | sample PanSoiMetPlot_24_FD_92640 | JGI IMG/M metagenome (GOLD analysis project Ga0126379, IMG submission 92640) | Tropical forest soil microbial communities from Panama - MetaG Plot_24 | ecosystem: Environmental > Terrestrial > Soil > Tropical forest > Bulk soil | place: Panama | collected 2016-02-17 | reverse complement strand
TCATCGGCGCCATCGGGGTGATTACACGCCGCAACGTTATCGTCATCCTCATGTCCATCGAACTCATCCTGAATGCGGTCAATATCAACCTTGTGGCGTTCTCGCGTATTTTCGGCGACGTCCACGGCCAGGTCTTCGCGCTCTTCATTATTGCTGACGCGGCGGCCGAGGCAGCGGTAGGCCTCGGCATCATTATCGCGTTCTTCCGCAATCGCGAAACCGTGCTGGCCGACGAAATGGACCTTTTGAAATGGTAGTGACCGACACCACGCGAAAAGTTTTCCTGGGGAGCCTGCGTCCATGAGCCCCTCCGGGTATTTTCTTTCGCATATTTACTTGATCCCCTTATTCCCGCTGATCACTGCTGCGCTGATGTTCTTTTTTGGCCGGCGACTCTCCCAATCAGCCGTGAGTTTTTTCTGTGTCGGCAGCGTATTCCTTTCATTTGTGCATGCCACGGGCGCCGTCTTTCAGCTTCTTGCTGCTGATCCGGAGCACCGCGTCTACCAGCAAATCCTATTTGAATGGATTACTCCTGGCATGACGCCCGCCCCTGGAGGGCTTGCCCCGTTCGTCGCCGATTGGGGCTATCTGCTCGATCCGCTGTCCTGCGTGATGGTCCTGGTAGTGACCGGTGTGGGCTTTTTGATCCATGTCTATTCGATCGGATACATGGCGCACGAGAGCGGCTACTACCGCTTCTTCGGGTATCTGAATCTGTTCATGTTTTCCATGTTGACGTTGGTCCTCGCTAACAATCTACTTCTACTGTTTGTTGGTTGGGAGGGCGTCGGGCTGTGCAGCTATCTTCTGATCGGCTTCTATTTTTCGAAGAAATCGGCGGCTGATGCGGGCAAGAAAGCTTTCATCGTCAACCGCATCGGTGATTTTGGATTCATCCTGGGAATTTTTCTGATTGCGACAACCTTTGGGACCATTCGATTTAGCTCGCAGGGTCTCGGTGACGCAGTCGCCTTCCCTGGAATCGTGCAAACGCTTGGGGCGATGGTGAGCCAGGGCCGGCTGGTGGCTGGCGCTCCTGTGCTTACGATCATCGCGCTTTTGCTCTTTGTGGGCGCCACCGGAAAGTCCGCGCAAATTCCGCTGTATGTTTGGCTTCCTGACGCCATGGAAGGCCCGACACCGGTAAGCGCTTTGATCCACGCCGCAACCATGGTTACCGCGGGCGTGTACATGGTTGCGCGCATGAATGCCATTTACCAATTGGCACCCATTGCCATGGACGTGATCGCGTTCATTGGGGCCACTACGGCTATTTTTGCTGCTTCCATGGCCCTGGTGCAGACCGACATCAAGAAAGTTCTGGCCTATTCCACCATCAGCCAGTTGGGTTACATGTTTCTGGCGCTCGGGGTGGGCGCGTTCGCCGCAGGAATCTTCCATTTGATGACGCACGCGTTCTTCAAGGCCCTGCTGTTCCTTGGCGCGGGCAGCGTGATCCACTCGCTTTCCGGCGAGCAGGACATTCGCAAAATGGGCGGCTTGTGGAACTCGATTCCAGCCACTTCGCGTCCTTTTCTGATCGCCACGCTGGCGATTGCCGGCATCTTTCCGTTTGCAGGTTTTTTCAGCAAAGATGAGATTCTGGGCCAAGCCTTCCATCGCTCGCAAATGATGGATCGCTACCTTTTCCTGTGGCTGGTCGGCTTGATTACCGCGGGCATGACCGCTTACTACATGTTCCGCTTGCTGTTCCTCACTTTTTTTGGATTGTCGCGAGTTTCCCCAGGACTTGAGGAACACATTCACGAATCTCCAAAGACCATGACCGTCCCACTGATGATTCTTGCTTTTCTCTCCATCAGCGGCGGTTGGTTTGCGCTTCCGGTTTTATGGGGCGAGAAGAATACATTTGGTATATTCCTCGCGCCAGTTTTGGGTGAAGTAGAGAGCGAGACGGGCGCGGTGCAGCTGGGACAGCACACCCTGTTCAAGGAATACTTCCTGATGATCTTGTCGCTCGCGGTCGTCGGATTGGGCCTCTGGGCGGCCTACCAGATGTTCCTGAAGAATCCGAAATTGCACGAAAAGATTGCGGCGTCATTCCCGCGTCTCCACAACCTTCTTGTTCACAAGTATTACGTGGACGAAATCTACGATGCGGTGTTCGTCAATCGTATCAAGGATTTGAGTACCGCTCTCGCCTGGGTGGATGCGCACATCATCGATGGGCTCGGAGTGGATGGAGCGAGCTGGCTTACGCGGTATTTCTCGCGGGTATCGATGTGGTGGGACAAGTGGGTGGTCGACGGCCTCGTGAATCTCGTTGGCAAGATCACGGAGAGCCTCAGCGTGCCGGTGCGCATGTTCCAGACAGGTGTTTTTTCCTCCTACGCCATGTGGATTTTGGTTGGCGTGGTGATTTTGTTGGGCTACTACGGCCATCACATGCAGGTTTGGTTGCGCAATTTGCGCTGAAAGGCTGAATGCATCGTGCTTTTTACTAACCATCTCCTTAGCGTGGTTTTGTTCACCCCGCTCGTGGGCGCGTTGCTGCTCTTGCTAGTGCCCCGCGAGGCACAGACGGTTCATCGCATTGTCGGCAATTTTTTTGGCGCGCTCGGCTTCCTCGTTTCCATTCCCCTCGTGACGCGTTTCGTGGTCGGTAGCGAAGGGTTCAGCTTCAAGGAGACGGCTGATTGGATTCCGTCGATTGGCGCAAAATATGCGCTCGGCATCGATGGCATTAGCCTTCTGCTTATTATGCTGACGACGTTCCTTGGCATGTTGGCCATACTCTCTTCCTGGTCGGCAATAAAAACGCGCACCAAGGAATACTACATTTTGCTGCTGCTTCTTCAAACAGGAATGCTAGGCGTGTTCATGTCCCTGGATTTCTTCCTGTTTTATGTTTTCTGGGAGGTCATGCTTGTGCCGATGTACTTCCTAATTGGTGTTTGGGGAAGCGATCGTAGGCTGTACGCCGCCATCAAGTTTTTCCTGTACACGCTGGCCGGTTCGGTGCTGATGCTGCTGGCCATCTTGGCGCTCTACTTCAATTACGCGAAGACATTACCCGCAGGCAGTGTCGGCACATTTGATATTCCCACGCTTCTAGCCGCCGCACAGCGGTTCCCGGACTCTCTCAAAGCCTGGCTTTTCTGGGGATTTTTCTTTGCGTTTGCCATTAAGGTTCCCATGTTCCCGTTTCATACCTGGCTTCCCGATGCGCACACCGAGGCGCCTACGGCCGGTTCGGTCATTCTTGCCGGCGTCCTGTTGAAAATGGGGACGTACGGATTTCTGCGTTTCTCTCTGCCGTTGCTGCCGGGGGACCCCACGATGCGCGCGAAAATAGTGCATATCGTTGTGGTGCTCTCCATTATTGGCATTATCTATGGTGCGGTTGTCTGTCTGATGCAGAAGGACATGAAGCGTTTGATTGCGTACAGTTCCGTCAGCCACCTTGGATTTTGCACGCTGGGGATCTTTGCGCTCACGCCGCTGGGGCTTTCCGGCAGTGTGCTTCAGCAGATCAATCACGGTATTTCAACCGGCGCGTTGTTCTTGATCGTCGGAGTTTTGTACGAGCGGCGACACACCCGCTTGATCTCGGAGTTCGGCGGTCTGGCGACGCCGATGCCAACGTTCGCGGCGATTTATCTGATTGTCAGCCTGAGTTCGCTGGGCATGCCACTGCTGAACGGCTTCATCGGAGAAGTGACCATTCTGCAAGGCACGTTTGTGGTCAGCAAAGCGTGGGCTGCCTGGGCGTCTCTGGGAATCGTTCTGGGCGCCGCATATCTGTTGTGGCTCTACCAGCGAACCATGTTCGGCCCTGTTACTCACGACGTGAACAAGACCCTCCCGGACATGAATCTGCGTGAACATGCTGTACTTCTTCCCCTGGTGGTGATGGCTTTTTGGATCGGGATCTATCCCAAACCGTTTTTCGCGGTGATTGAGAAACCTGTCGAACGAATCGTCAGGCAAGTGAATCCAGGCTTCTACCCGGCAGTTCCAGCGCAAACAGCCGAGACCCGCGCAATTTCACTATCGGCGGATGTCAAGTAAGGAATCCCGATGCACCTCTCCTTTCTCGATTCGATCGTCAATTACATTCACGGGGATGGACTGGCCATCCTTCCGCAAATGGAATTGCTGCTGTTTGCTCTTGGCATCCTGATTTTTGATTTCTTGTTAGACAAGAAAGAGAAGGAATGGAACGCCATCCTTGCGCTGGTGGGCGTGGCGGCCGGCGGCGCGGGCTTGTACATGCAATATCAGAAATACAGCGTGCAGCGAGCCAGCCCGTTCGGCGTTCCCGGGTTGCTCGGCTTCCACAATACCGTGCTCATCGATGGTTTCTCGCTGGTTTTTTCGTGCATTTTTCTTGCCGCCACCGGGCTGGTGGTTCTGCTTTCTGTGCGCTACTTGAATATTGAAGAGGAGCAGGAAGGCGAATACTACGCGCTGCTGCTGCTGGCCTGCATCGGGATGATGTTTATGGCTTCCGGCACAGATCTCATCGTACTGTTCCTCGGGCTGGAAACGATGGCGCTTAGCTTCTATGTGTTGAGCGGGTATCTGCGCCACGAGAAGCGCTCCAATGAGGCCGCTCTGAAATATCTGCTCCTCGGGGCCTTCAGCACGGGCATTCTAGCTTACGGCTTTTCACTCCTGTACGGCTTGAGCGGTTCCACGAGCCTGGGCGCAATCAGTGAGGCGTTGCGGTCGCGCGATGAGCTGGTCCACTACGTCGCGTTGAGCCGCCAGGCGGGCCCGCAGTCAGAGCAAATCCGCCAGGCTCTGGCGTCACAGTTTCCTGCGGCGCTGCACTTCGATCCGTTTCTGCTGCAGATTCTGCCGATCCTGGCATTCGTGCTGGTGGCTGCCGGAATGTTCTTCAAGATCGCGGCGGTTCCATTCCACCAGTGGGCTCCCGATGTTTATGAAGGCGCGCCTACGCCGATCTCCGCGTTTGTCAGCGTGGCGTCCAAGACGGCCAGCTTCGCGATGCTGCTGCGGCTGATGGTCGGCGCGTTCCGCGACTACTATCCTTCGTGGCTTTATCTCATTGCGGGCGTGGCCATCGCGTCGATGACTTGGGGAAATCTGGCTGCGCTCACACAGACCAACATCAAGCGCATGCTGGCGTATTCTTCGATCGCTCACGTTGGGTACATTCTTCTCGGGCTTGCGGCGGGGAACGCTACAGGGCTGACGGGAATTCTCTACTACCTGATTGCTTATGCGTTCATGACGCTGGGCGCTTTCGCGGTGGTTATCGTGCTTCGGCAGCGCGGGCTGATTGGCGACGAGCTTGAGGATCTCGACGGCCTTTATCAACGTAGCCCCGTTGCGGCGCTGCTGCTGCTGATCTTTATGCTTTCGCTTGCCGGCATTCCTCCCATGGCGGGTTTTGTGGGCAAGTACTTCATTTTCCAAGCGCTCATTGAAACGCATCACCCGGTGCTGGCCGTTTTCGCCGCGCTGTATATCGTTCCAGGGCTTTACTATTATTTCCGCGTGGTAAAGCATGCCTGGCTGAAGAATCCTGGCGAAGGCGCTCCCATCCCGCAAATCAGCAGCGCACAGGCGTTGGCTCTGGGGGTAACGCTGTTTGTTTCGCTGGCGGCGGGATTGTATCCTGAACCGTTCACACATCTGGCTCGTTATGCCTTCGGACCCTAACACTGAGCGGAACGGCGATGTGAAGCCTGACCAAAAGCAGGCCAGAGGATTTACTCGACAGTTTGCAACCGCGATGGAACTGCCGTTTGTTATGGTCGGCACTATTGTCGTTGGCGGGTTGATCGGCTTCTTTCTTGACCGCTGGCTGCACACCAAGCCATTCCTGATGCTGATTTTTGCCGCGCTGGGTTTCTTTGGCGGCGTTCGAGATGTGCTGCGGCGGCTTCCAACCAAGTAGCCAGATCGCTCGCAACGGATGCATCGTGAAATGGCTTATGATGGTGTGCAATAGTTCGAGGGCCTCGATCCTTGAGTGACGCTGCCACCGCCGCACCCCGTTACCTGCGATCTGAATCGCGGATTTCCTTCCTTACGCTGCTGCTGGGCGTTCTTGCTGGTCTTCCTGTAGGCCATTTTCGCGGATGGCGGTGGGGGCTGGGCATCTTTATCGGAGCAATTCTCGCGTGGATAGATTTTCGTTGGCTGACGCAGGGAGTCGATGCGCTCGCGGGCGCGGCCACGGCACAAGCCGACCAGCCAAAGGCGAGGGCCCCGCTCCTGACGTATTTCAAGGCGCTGTTGCGCTATGGGTTGATAGCACTCTGCGTCTATGTTATTTTTAGGTATCTGAGCGTCCCCGTTTTGAGCATGATTTTTGGACTGTGTGCCCTGGGAGCGGCCACAATCGCGGTTAGTGTGCACGAACTATTGCAGTCTCCGGACTAATTCATGGAAGAACAGTTAAGGGCAGTCACGCACTGGTTTAATCATGTTTTCGGGCCGACCGCTCTGCGGCTCTTGCATGCATTGCATATCCCGCCTAAGGACTTCGAGCGACCCATTCCCGAGTACGTAGTGATGTCGCTGATCGTGCTGGTGCTCTGCACCATCCTTGCGCTCATTCTACGCACACGCCTCTCCGTTGAACGTCCGGGAGCAATGCAGCAAGTTGCCGAGCTGTTGCTGACCAACCCGATGGGATTTGGCATCAAGGATCTGCTGGAAGAAAACGTGGGCCATGAAGCGCATCGATTTATTGCCTTTACCGGTTCCGTCTCGATCTTCGTTCTCTTTTCCAACTTGCTGAGCCTGTTTCCGGCATTTCGGTCGCCCACGAGCGTGGCGATCGTGCCGCTGGGCTGCGCACTTCTCACCTTTCTGTATTTCAACTATCAGGGCTTCCGTCACCATGGGATCGTCGGGTATCTGAAGACGTTTGCAGGCTCGCCACATGATGTCAGCGGCTGGATTCTGGCCATCCTTTTGTTTCCAGTGGAAATCATCAGCACCACTGCGCGAATCCTCTCGCTCACGGTTCGTCTGTGGGCCAACATTTTCGCGAGCGACTTGATCTACATGATTTTTCTGGGACTGTTGCTTGGGCCCGAGGAGTGGGCCTGGTCAAAGAGCCCCATTCTTGGAATCGCTTTCGGCATTTTTCCAGCCCTGGTGCCAATTGTTTTTGTGGCCCTGCATATCTTTGTATCGGTGATTCAGGCGTATGTCTTCACCGTGCTTCCGTCCATTTACATCGGGACGGCCATTGCCGACGAGCATTAAATTTCGCGCTTTTCGTTTTGCCGTTGCAGCGTGAGACCGGTTGCAGGGCGCAGAGCCGGGAACCACCCACTGGCGGCATGTTCAAGGAGGTAGTAATGAAGAAAGCAGTCATGTTGTTGGCGGCTCTCGTGGCGGTGATGATCATTGCACCAGCCGCGTTTGCCCAGGACAGTGCAGTACCTGCAGGAAGGGGAACGTTGGCAATTGCGGCTGGCTTCGGTATGGCCCTCGCGGCGTTCGGCGGTGCGTTGGGACAGAGCAAGGTTGCGTCCTCGGCATGCGAAGGCATGGCGCGGAACCCCGGAGCGGCTGGTGCGATTCGCGCGGCGATGATTCTCGGTCTGGTGTTTATTGAGACCCTCTCGCTCTTCACGTTGGCAATCATCATGTTGAAGGTCTAGGCAGACTCGAGACCTTTGCGGTTCTGGCCCGTTCGGTAATCCGGACGGGCCTTTTTTTTTGAAGGGCGAGTGAACATCCGGTCATGTCTGCGCAAAACGGTGACGGACACGCTCGTCGTGGGAGAGGCAAGTCGCTACGCTTCGCGGGAAACAGAGTGAGGAAGCTGTATGCGTATTTTGTGAGCGCCGGTCGCACGGATCTTCCTCTCGCCAGGGCATATTTCCTGCTCAACCTGGGCACGGGAGTGATCTTCACTGCCATTCTAGAGATCGTGAATCCAGGGCTGATCGCGGAACGCATCAAACCGGGACCGGGCGAGCAGGATCGAGTCTTCAAGATTGGCAGCAGCATCCTGACGGTTCTGATGCTGGTTGTGGCAGGGCTCGATGTGGGCCGCTACCACTGGAGCGCTCCGGTCGCTTCGTGGCTGCAGATCGCCGCACTGGTCTTGGTGTTTCTGGGATATTTGTTCATGGCGTGGGCCACGACGGCCAACCGGTTCTTTTCTTCTGCTGTGCGGTTGCAGAGGGACCGCGGTCAGGTGGTGGTCGATTCCGGGCCGTACCGATTCGTGCGTCATGAGGACAAAATGCTGCGGGAAGAACTCGCCGGTTACAAAGAGTATGCCGCGAGAGTGAAATACCGGCTGGCTCCAGGGATCTGGTGAGGCTGCCGGCTGAGCGTTTGAAAAGCCGCCCGCCCCAGAAAACGGCCGCTAGAAAATCTCTCGCTTACTGACTGTGCTGCGGGCGTTACGATCGTCTTCAACGAGCCGTGAGCATCGGGTTCTGCGACGTCAGCAGTGACAAGATTTGATTCGGCCACAACCCGAGATAGATCGTTGCAATTACCGTGACCGCCACCACCATCAGGGCGGTCGCACTCAGTCCGGCGGGTGCATCGGCCGGCAATGGCCCCTTGTACTCGCGCATGTACATGACAACGAGGACGCGAAAGTAATAATACGCGCCGATGACGCTGTTAATCGCCATCAGAACTGCCAGCCAGTACAGGTTGGAGTTGAGTGCGGCGGTGAAGATATAAAACTTCCCGAGGAAACCGGCGGTGATGGGAAGTCCGAGCAACGACAATAAGAAAATTGCGAGAGTAGCCGCAGTGAAGGGCTGGCGAGTTGCGAGTCCGGCGAGATCGTCGACGGTCAAGTAGCGCTCACCGCGTCCACCCAACTCCGAGACGATCGTGAACGCGCCGACCGAAACCAGGGAATAACTCAAGAGATAGAACAATACCGCCGCGTACGCCCCAATGGGACCGAGCCGTTCATCGGCGGCAAGGGTCGTTATAGAAGCCATGGCCACAAGAATATATCCCGCGTGCGCGATGGAGCTGTACGCGAGCAGGCGCTTCACGTTCGACTGCACGACGGCTCCGAGGTTCCCGACGAACATCGTGAGCGCAGCCAGGATCCAGAATGCCCAGAACCAGTAAGTGGTGGCCGCATGTACGGTGGCAAAAATTCTCAGCAGAAGTGCAAACGCAGCGGCCTTTGGACCGGCAGAGAAGAGCGCAGTAACCGGCGTGGGTGCGCCCTCGTATACGTCGGGGGTCCAAACCTGGAAGGGCGCAGCGGCCACCTTGAAGCCCAGCCCTACCAGAATCAATGTGAGACCGAGGTGCAAAAGGGTGCTCGAAGGACTGGCGTCGGCGAGTTTGCCCAGAGTGGTCGAGCCGGTCACTCCATAGACGAGGGCAATACCGTACAGAAAAAACGCGGTCGCGAACGAGCCCAACAGGAAATACTTCATGGCCGATTCACTGGACTTGATCGAATCGCGCCGATAGCCTGCCAGTATGTAGCTGGAGATCGAGGACATTTCCAAGCCGATGAATGCTGTGAGTAGTTCCTGAGCCGAAGCCAGAACTCCCATCCCGGCGGTTGCAAACAGAATCAGCGCATAAAACTCCGCAGAGTCCAGCCCTTCACGCTGAAGATAAGAATCGGCGCTCAAGATGACCAGGAAGCTCACCAGTCCTACGAGCCAGTGGAAGAAGAGGCTGTAGGTATCGAACATCACGAGCCCGCCAAATCCGACTCCATTGCCGGCAAAGAGGGTGCTAAGGGTTCCGATCGACGCGCCGAACATGGCGAAAAACGTGAGTGCCTGGCGGTTCTTCAGGAACGGCTGCAGGAGCATGAGGAACACGCCGAAGCCGCACCAAATCAGCTCCGGTAGGACTCCAAGAATGTCTGGGGTGCGCGGGATCATTTAGCGAGGCCTCTCCATGGAGATTGCCTTCGAGTTTAGAGCCGCCGTTCCGGCAGGGTGCGCGACGACCTCCGGGAGCGCGACTTCGTGCATTACATTTCGATTCATCTGCATGAGGATCTCCTGGCAAGATGCGGCGAAGCGCAGGGTGAAGAAGCGCGTGTGAACGCCCAGCCAGACCATAAAGAAACACATGGCGACTAGAACCCACTTTTCACGCGCGTTGACGTCGGGCAGATCGCGGTTCTTCGCGTGAGCGATCTCGCCGAAGAACACGCGCTGGTAGGCCCACAGCAGATAGCAGGCGGAGAGGATTACTCCGGTTGCCGCCCAAGCGGCCCATTTCCAGTGCGCCTGATACGTCCCGATGAGCACCAAAAACTCACCCACGAAGCCATTCAACAGCGGCAAGCCGAGTGACGAGAGCACCGCAAACAGGAAGAAAGCAGCGTAGCGCGGCATCGGCTTTACCAGCCCGCCGAACTCGGAAATTTCAAAGGTGTGCCGCCGCTCGTACAGCATGCCGACCAGCAGGAATAAGGCTCCGGTAGAGATACCGTGAGCGAGCATGAGGAAGACCGCGCCCTGCAGAGCCACATTGGTGAACGCGAAGATGCCGAGCACTACAAAGCCCATGTGGCTGACCGAGGAGTAGGCTACCAAGCGCTTCAGATTCGGCTGCACCAGGGCCACGAGCGCGCCATAAATAATGCTGATGATGGCCAGCACCGCGACATACGGAGCGGCGCGGCGAGCAGCGTCCGGGAACAGCGGCAGGCAAACGCGAATCAGACCGTACGCTCCAGTCTTTAGAAGAACGCCGGCCAGGTCCACGGAACCGGCGGTGGGAGCTTCGGTGTGCGCGTCGGGCAGCCAGGTGTGAAAAGGGAACAGAGGGACTTTAATCGCAAAGGCGACGAAGAAAGACAAAAACAGCAACATTTCCGCGCCGGGCGTGAGGACTAACGCGCCGCTGTGCACCATGGCCTGCAAGGCCGGCAAATCGAATGTGCCAGTCTTGTTGTAAAGCCAGATCATGCCGACAAGCATGAAGATGGAGCCGCCCATGGTGTACAGGATGAATTTGATGGCGGCGTAGATCCGGCGTTCATGGCCCCAAATGCCGATTAGGAATGCCAAAGGAATCAGGCCGAACTCCCAGAACAGGAAGAACAGAAACAGATCGAGGGAGAGGAAGATGCCAATCACGCCGACTTCGAGGAGCAGCAGCATGACATGGAATTCCTTGACACGATGCTTGACGTCGTTCCACGAGGCCAAAATGCCGATGGGGGTCAGTAGGGTGATCAGGTGCACGAGGAAAATGCTGATGCCGTCAACGCCCAGGTGATAGTTAATCGCGGGCGTGGCAATCCATTGATGGAAAACTTCCAGTTTGTAACCTGTGGTTCCCGGCGAGATCGCCCAAACGGGAAGGAACGACAGAAGGAATTCCACGATGGCAACCAGAAAGCTGATGCGGCGGATCCACAGATGGTCGTCCTTGCTCAGCAACATAATCGCAAGGACGCCGACCAGCGGGAAGAAAAGCAGGACGTTGAGGAGGTTTCCGCCGATGGCCATTAGCGTATTCCTCCGAAAAGGGCAGGATGGATAATCGGCCAGAAGATGATGCCGAAGACCACGACTGCGCCCACGAGAACCCACACGGCGTAGCTGCGGGTGTTGCCGGATTGCGCGTGACGGACGCCATCGCCGATTTCCCTGACGCCGTAACCAATGCCGTTGACGGCGCCGTCAATCGTGCCCTCGTCCACGGCTTTCCACAGGATGTTGCGGGAAATCCAAACCAGCGGGCCAACGATCGCCCCTTGATAGATTTCATCGACGTAGTACTTGTTGTACAAAAGCTTATGCAAGCCTTTCTCCGGCCCGCGCTTCACGTCCTTGGCATACATGCGCCATGCCACGATCAAGCCCAGCGTGGCCGCAACCATCGCTACGCCAGAAAGCGTGAGCTCGAGGGAATGGAGCGCCTCGCCGCCAGCGATTTCGCGGGAGCCGAATACCGGTGACAGAAAGTCCGTGAAGTAATCTTTGCCCCCAAACAGAGCAGGGAAGGCGAACCAGCCGCCGGTCAGCGCGAGAAATGCCAGGATCATCAGCGGCACGGTCATGTTCTTGGGGGATTCGTGGACATGGACATGATGTTCGTCGTAACGGCTTTTCCCGAAAAACGTGAGCCAGACCAGGCGGAACATGTAGAACGAGGTGAGAATTGCGGCGAACAACCCCACGGCGTAGAGTGCCTTTCCGTCAGGCTGCGAATTGAAGGCCGCGAACAGGATGGCGTCTTTAGAGAAAAACGCCGCGAAAGGAAAGAATCCGGCAATGGCGATGGTTCCAAAAAGCATGCACCAAAAGGTGACTTTGATCTTCGAAGCCAGGCCGCCCATCTGCCACATGTCCTGCTCGCCGCCCATGGCGTGAATCACGCTACCGGCGGAGAGGAAGAGTAATGCTTTAAAGAACGCGTGGGTCATCAGGTGGAAGATGCCAGCGCCGAAGGCGCCCACACCGCAGCCTAGGAACATGTACCCCAACTGGCTGACGGTGGAGTAGGCGAGTACTTTCTTGATGTCGGATTGAACCAGGCCAATCGTGGCGGCGAAGAAAGCGGTGGCGCAACCGACGATGGCCACGACGAACATGGCGGTTTCAGAATGCAGGAAGAGCACGTGTGAGCGAGCCACGACGTAGACCCCGGCCGTGACCATGGTGGCGGCATGAATCAAAGCGCTGACTGGCGTGGGGCCTTCCATGGCATCGGGCAGCCAAACGTACAAGGGAATCTGCGCGGATTTGCCGGTCGCGCCCACGAAGAGCAACAAGCAGGCTGCTGTGAGGATGCCAAACTGACCGAGGCCCTCATGAGCCACGTTGGGTTGCGAAGCAGCCTCAAAGACGGTGTGAAAGTCGAGCGAGTGGAATGTACGGAACAGTAGAAACATCCCCAGCATGAAGCCGAAGTCACCAATGCGGTTGACGATGAACGCTTTCTTGCCCGCTTGCGCTGCCGAATGCTTAAGGTAGTAAAACCCAACCAGCAGGTAGCTGCACAACCCCACGCCTTCCCAACCTACGAAGAGCACAACATAGTTTGCTGACAGCACCAGTAGCAGCATGAAAAACATGAAGAGATTCATGTAGGCAAAGAAGCGGAAGTAGCCCTCTTCATGCGCCATGTAGCCGGTGGAGTAGATGTGGATGAGGAAGCCCACGCCGGTGACCACGAGAAGCATCACCACGGTCAGATGATCGATTTGCAGATCGAAGCCGATGGTCAAGTCTTGGTAAGCAACGATCCAGTCAACAAAATGTTTTGTGAATGGCTGATGATACTGGGCGAAGTATTCGCGGAATTCGCGAACGGCCTCGATAGCGCAGAGAAACGACAAGCCGGTGGAACCTAGTGCCACGGCGTTGATGGTGTTCTTGGACCAGTTCCAACCAAAAATGCCGTTGATCGCTGAGCCCACGAGCGGCAACAGCGGAATAATCCACAGATAATCGAGTATGGGATGCATTAGAGTTTGAGAAGATCCACACGCTCGACGTTGAGCGAACGTCGATTGCGCGCCGTCAGAATGATGATTCCAAGACCCACCGCCGCTTCCGCAGCCGCCACCACGATTACAAAGAGTACGAAAACCTCACCGTCGGACTTTCCAAAGGCCTTGCTGAAGGCCACGAAGGCCAGATTGACGGCATTGAGCATCAGTTCGATGGCCATGAAAATGGTGATGATGTTGCGTTTGAAAACGAACGCGATCATGCCCAGCCCAAACAGAATTGCGCTCAGGATGAGGTAGTAGCTGGTGGGGACCATGCTAGTTGCCCTCCCGCTGAGCGAGGACGATCGCGCCGAGGATAGCCACCAGAATCAGGAAGGAAGTAAGTTCGAAGGGATATACAAAATCCTGGAAAAGAAGCATGGAGAGCGACCTGGTGGAGGTGAGCGCCGTGGGATCCTGTGCGGGCGGCAGGGTTGAACGCGTGATGGCCGCGGCGATCAGTCCGGCGACGGCAACCGCCATGGGGATGCCCGCGTAACCCGCAAGCTTGGAAAAGCTCGTGTGTTCCTCTTCGCCGGCGTTCAGGAGCATGATGACGAAGACGAAGAGAACCATGACGGCGCCGCCATAAACGATGATCTGAACGGCGGCAACGAACTCGGCACCCATGAGAAGGTAGAGGCCTGCGAGCGCGACCATGACGACGATTAGCGAGAGCGCGCTGTGAATCGGATGGCGCTGCAGAATCAGGCTGACCGCGGCAGCTACCGCAACGGCAGCGAGGACGAAAAAAATCGCCAGTGACGCGTTCATTAGTGCATTCTCCACAGAATCACGGCGCTCGTGAGAACCACGTTCGCGATGGAAACCGGCAGCAGAAACTTCCAGCCAAAGCTCATCAATTGGTCATAGCGGAAGCGAGGCAGCGTGCCGCGCATCCAGATGTATACAAACATGAAGATAAACACCTTGAGCACAAACCAGAAAAGTCCCTGTAGGAGGTGGTTCGCTGGCGGAAAGAGGATCAGCGCGATGCCGACTAACGTGAGAACCGTACCGATTCCAGGCAGCACGATGCGCCCAAAGATATTCTCATAATGGATGCCATCGTAAATTAGCCAAAGGCCAAAAGGAATGAAGAGAAGCGACGGCACGTAGTATGTAAACGTCCACGAAGCGGGGAACGGCGAGAGCCAGCCGCCAAGAAACAGGATGGTGGCTAGGCAGGAAACGGCGACCATGCTGGTGTATTCCCCGATGAAGAACATGGCGAACTTCATGCTGGCGTATTCCGTGTGAAAACCCGCGACGAGTTCCGATTCCGCTTCCGGCAAGTCGAATGGCACGCGATTTGTTTCCGCAATTGCCGCGATGAAGAAGCAGGAAAATCCAATGATTTGCGTAAAACCGATGCCGTGGCCAAAGCCAAACAGATTCCAACTGAGGAAACCAAGGTTTGCGGTGCCTTGCTGCTCCACAATCTCGCGCAGGCTGAAGCTGCCAGCAATCAACAGGACGCCGACTACGGATAAGGTCAGCGCCAGTTCGTAGCTGATCATCTGGGCGGAGCTACGCAGTCCGCCGAGGAGGGAGTACTTGTTATTGGAAGCCCAACCAGCCAGCGCAACGCCATATACGCCCAGCGCGGTGATGGCGAACAGCACCAGCAAGCTGATGCTTACGTCCGCGATGCCCATGGACGATTCGTATCCCCAGAGCGTAAATTTCTGCGGGCCAAAAGGAATTACCCCGAACGACGTCACCGCCAACATCAACGCAACGAATGGGGCGATGAAGTATGCCGGCTTGTCCACGTTGGCCGGCATGGGATCTTCCTTGAAGATGAACTTCAACCCGTCGGCCAGAGGTTGCATCAGGCCATGAGGTCCGACGCGGTGCGGTCCCCAGCGTGCCTGGATGTGCGCGATCACTTTTCGCTCCAGCCACGTCAGGTAGGCATCCACGGTGAGCAGCACGAGGACAAGAATGGCGACCTTGATGATCGGAACGATGAGGAACGCGTACTGGTGCAGGAATTCGCTCACTTGGCTTTCGCCTCCGGCAGAGAACGCATCATGGTGCAAAAACGGGTGAGCGAGCCGCTAGTGAAGAGCGTATCGTTCGCGGAGCGAATGAGCTGAACGGGAACGTCATAGGGGGCATGACCATTCTTGCTGAAGTGCAGCTTCGTTGGTTCGGCGCCACCGGTAAGCAGTTCCGCGGGATGCAGATTGTAGCCCGAGACCGTCTTGCGTATTTCGTCCAACACGACAAAGGGATCCTTGAAATGGAAAGCCTTGCCGAGGCCGAGGCGTTCGAGCTGGTGTGACAAGATACGCAGCAGATCGAAATCCGAACGCGTGCCCATCACTTCAGCACCCTTGCGCAGCAATTGCACTTCGCCGGCTGTATTCGTGACAGTGCCCTCTTTTTCATAGGCCGAGGTCGCCGGAAAAACAATGTCGGCTAGCTGAGCGGTTTCGGTCAGAAACATTTCCTGAACCACCAGGAGCTGCAAGCTGCCGCGACCGGCTCCTGGCTTGGCGAAATGAGCGAAAGGATTGGCGCCGACGACATAGAGAGCTTTCAAGTTTCCAACTTGCGCGGCTTCGACCATTTGCGGAGTGCTAAGGCCAGGCTTCGTGGGAGGCTTCACGCCCCAATGTCTTTCCAAGGTTTCCGCCGCGGCCTTATTGTCGAGATACGCGTAGCCCGGCAGGCGGTCGGGGAGCAAACCCATATCCGCGGCGCCGCGCGAATTGGCGTAGTCGCCCAGAGCCATGTAACGAGCGTGGCCAGCGGGCAGCGAGGAGCCAAACGCAACCAGATCTGCAATAGCCGAGCCAACAATTTCAGCGCCAAAAACGATTGCGACGTCGCGCTCGTTTGCGAGTGCGGACTTCAGTGCGCCAAGCTGGTCGAGTACTTCTTGTGGGAATTGTCCTTCGCCGGTCGCGAGCCAGCGAACCGCAGCGGCTTCCTGGCCAGAGGAAACGCGCACGAATTGGTGAGCCTTGTCTTTCAGCTTGATTTCGCGCGAATTCAGAATGAATAGTTTGGTGCCGTGGTGGCGAATTCCCGAGCGAATCTGCCAAGCCACGAAGGGATTCTGATTTGTGGAATCGTTGCCAATCAGCAGGACCGCTTTTGATTGATAAAGCTGCTCCATCGTGAGCGAGGAGTCTGCGGCGCGGTCGCCAAGTGCCGTGACCAGGCCGGTGTAATCCGCGGTGCGGTGATGATCGATGTTGTTGGTGCCAAACGTGGCGCGTGCCAGCCGCTGCAAGACGTAATTCTCTTCGTTTGAGGTGCGGTTGGACCCGATGAAGCCGATCGAATCGGGGCCGTACGCGCCGTGAAACTCGTGCAATCGCTGTGCCGCGCCTTGCGCGGCTTCTTCCCAGGAAACGGGATAGAGTTTACCGCCTTTGCGCAGCAGCGGTTGCTTGATGCGTTCTGGATGCGTGGTGAAATCAAATCCGAAGCGGCCCTTCACACACAGGAATTCCTTGTTAATGCCGGAAAGGTCGCGATTGTTGGCGCGCATGATTTCGTGATTGCGCACGCTGAGAGTGGTCTTGCAGCCGTTGGAACAATGCGTGCAGATCGTAGAGACATATTTCATCTCCCACGGCCGGGTCTTGTAGCGATAGGTGCCGCTGGTCAGCGCTCCGACCGGGCAGATATCGATG
>Ga0126379_10000941_pt1 | contig 17075 bp, 18 predicted proteins | sample PanSoiMetPlot_24_FD_92640 | JGI IMG/M metagenome (GOLD analysis project Ga0126379, IMG submission 92640) | Tropical forest soil microbial communities from Panama - MetaG Plot_24 | ecosystem: Environmental > Terrestrial > Soil > Tropical forest > Bulk soil | place: Panama | collected 2016-02-17 | reverse complement strand
TGGTGTCTTCTCGCTCCAGGCGGAGGCGACACTCAACCAGGCGCGTGGCTTCCGCGCGCTGGCTGGGCGGGCGGTCGCGATCGAGGCGCGCGAGCAAGACGTGATTGTGACCATCGCCTACGGTGATGAGCGCGAGCGCGTCGCGTATGACGCCGTTGTTGTCGCCATCGGCTTCGATGGGCGTTGGTTCGAGGCCCTGCTGGGTGAGGCCGCCGAACGCCGCTACCGGGAGGCGCTTGGCGGCGGCGGCCTTGAGCGTTCGATCGACGTCGACCTGTCCGTGTCCGGGCTGGCACCGCCGTTGCACCTGCCGGTCATGGCGGGACTCACGCAGGGGCCGGGGTTTCCGAACCTCAGTTGCCTTGGCCTGTTGAGCGACCGCATCCTTCGCCGCTACGTCGCGATCAGCGACGCAAGAGCGCTGATACCCGAGGGGAGGGAGCTTGCCTGAACTGAGCGACGAGGGCTGGGAGCGCGACGACAGCGTGCGCCGCACGATCGTCTTTCCGGGTAACCTTGCCGAGCGGCTCGCGGCCGAGGCCGGACGCCGTGGCATCTCGTTGAGCGATCTCTTGGTCGAATACGCCGAGCAAGGGCTACGCCAGGCCCGATAGCGCCGAGCGCTTTTCTATCCGATGCCGGGACCGTCGGCCGGCAGCCCGGCGGAGTCCTGGTGGGCCAAACCGGTGGATCCCCGCGCCACGGCGACCGCCGGCACAGCGCGGAAGACCTGTACCCAGCGTACGCAGACCGCCATCCCTTGACATCTCCTCAGCACGACCAGCCGGGGATGAGAGCCGGAAGCCGCCGGTGCGACCTCCCGCGGCGCCGTCAGAACCCGGCGCCACAACGGCACAGCCAGCACGAACGCCCGCCGGGCGAGTTATGTGGATGTTGTGTGGGCGATTGCGTGTGGTGATCCCCCACGTCGCTGCCGATAGTGGGCTCAGCCGGGCTGGGCAGCCCGGCTCAGCGCCGGCGGTGACGGCGGCGTTCGCAGAAGCGCTCGCCCAAAACGATCATCTGCGGACAGGCTCGGCACGCAACGGGTGCCTTCGTCACCCCACGCACGCAGCGGAAAGGACACACCCCGATGCGCGATGACCCGTACCTGATCGGCCTGGTGACACGCGCCAGAGCCGGCGACCAGCGGGCGTGGGACGCCCTGGTCGACCGGTACGCCCCGCTTGTGTGGTCCATCTGCCGCCGCAACCAGCTGAGCCGCGCCGACGCCGAGGACGTTGGTCAAAACGTGTGGCTGCACCTGGTGGAACAACTCGACAACCTCCGCGATCCAGCCGCGCTGGCCGGCTGGCTGGCCACTACCACTCAGCGTGAATGCTGCCGGGCCCTGCGCGCCGTGCGCGGTCCGCAGGCTGCCAGGCACGCGTTTGACAGCGAGAACATCCCTGACGAGAAGGCAGGGATAGCGGAGCAGGAACTGCTCATCGCGGAGCGGCACGCAGCACTCCGCGAGGCGCTCACCCGCCTGCCGCCGCACTGCCAGCGACTTCTGGCGCTGCTCGTCGAAGACCCTCCCGTGCCTTACGCCAAGATCAGCGCGACGCTGGGCATCCCGGTGGGCAGCATCGGGCCCACCCGCGGGCGCTGCTTGAACATGCTGCGCCGCGACCCGGTCATCGCCGCCTTGATCAGCGCTGACCACGAAAGCCCCGCCGGTGATGCTCGATGGGCGAGGAGCCTGGTCTAGCTCGCGGCTGCTGCTGGTTCGCGGGCACTCGGCGGTGCGTTCGCCGGCCGCCTGATCGCCCCGGCCCGCTGTGCCGGTGAGATCCGCGCGGGCCCGCATTGTGGCTGGCATCGAAGGGGGCGCAGACTGGTCATAGCGGGTCTGCCGGCGCTGTGGAGGTGGCCGTGTCCGGTTACGTGACTGATCTACCTGAACTGGTTCCTGTCCTGTCGCGGGGCAAGCACCGGAACCCGCGCCAGGGCGCGTGTTTCATGGAGATGGCGTCCTATCTGGCCGGAGAGCGGTGGAGTGATCACCCGGCGTGCACGCATCCGCTGCTGGCCGCGCTGGCCCGCGATGTCAACGACTACACCTCCGACGCCGCCCGGGGCCAGCTGGCGCCGCTGATCCCGTCGGTGATCGGGCTGACCGGTGACGACTTGCACATCGATGCGCGGATCGCGCTGGCGTGCGCGCGGATGGCGCTGCCGGTGGCCGCGGCGAGCCGGCAGCAGGTGCTGGCGGTGTCCGTACTGGTGGGTGAGCGGGCGCTGGGTGGCCTGGACGGGCGGCCGGCCGGCTGGCTGTCGGAGCCGAGCCGGGCCGCGCTGGCGCAGGTGCCGGACGCGGCGCGGTGGGCCGCCGGGTTCGCCGGTGATCGCCCGGTCAGCGCCCAGGCTTTCCGCCACCGCTCGGCGCCGTTCACCGTGCATACCGCGGCGGAAGCAATCGCGCAGGCGTGCATCCCGCAGCCCGACCAGATGCTCCGTGACCTGCTCATCGCCGCGATCGACGCGTGCCCCGCGCGGGCCGCCCGCGAGCCAGCACCGGCGCCAGACACGGCACCGCGATAGCGGCGGCTTTGGCCGGTTCACTTACGTGCTTCGGGGCGCCGGGAACAGGTGCTCGCGGGCGAGGGTGAGGAATGCGCGCCCGGCCGGCGGGCAGGTGGCGGGATGCCAGACCAGCAGGATGCGGCGGTCGAGGGTGGGGTGGGTGAGGCCGAGCCGGACCAGGCCGGCTACGCCCTCCAGCCCGGAAGCTGGGAGCACCGCGACGCCGACCTGCTCGGCCGCCAGTTCGGCCACGACGCCCAGGTCGCTGGTCTCGGCGGCGATCCGGGGGGCGAAGCCGGCGGCGTGGCAGGCCGTCTCCAGCGTGGCGCGCAGCTTGCTGGCCCGGGTGAGGGTGACCATCGGCTCTGCTTGCAGCGCGCGGAGCGGTATCCGGCCGCGGCCGGCGAGAGGGTGGGTGGGGTGGACGGCGACTACCACCGGCTCACGGGCCACCAGCAGGGACTCTGCGTCCGGGGGCGGGCGATCGTAGCGGCCCTGTCCGATCAGCGCGACGTGGAGCTGGCCGGCGGCCAGCGCGGCAAGCAACGCGTCGGTCTGATCCTCCACCAGCGTCAGCTCGATCCGCGGGTGACTGCGATGGAACGCGCCGACCAGATGGAGGAAGCGCCGGTCGGGGAGGGGGTGGACCAGGCCGATGGTCAGGCGGCCGGTGAGCAGGCCGCTGAGCGCCACCACTGCTTCGCGCCCGACGTCAGCGGCTTGAAGCGTTGCGCGCGCGTGGGGGAGCAGGGCCTGGCCGGCCTGGGTCAGCCGGACGCCGCGGCGGTCGCGCAGGAACAGGCGCTCGCCGAGTTCTGCTTCCAGGCGGCGGATCTGCTGGCTGATGGCGGGCTGCGCGATCGGGATCCGCTCGGCGGCGCGGGTGAAGTTGCGCTCCTCAGCGATCGCCACGAAGTAGGCGAGTTGCCGCAACTCCATAAGCAAACCTTATCGTTCTCAGACTGTTCCTGTCTTGGACGTATCGTCTGGCCGGGCCTACGCTCGAAATCGCTCGCCGTGAAGAGATCGGAGGCAGCGGTGAACCCGACCGTGATCATGCCCGCCAGCGAAACCCCGCAGCATCGCGGGCAGCCCCGCGCGAAGCTTGCGCTGCTTACCTGGGCCGGCGCCTACGCGGTGATCTTGCTGGTGCTTACCATCGGCGGCCCGGCGATGGCTAGATGGCCGCTGGCGGTGCGCGCGCTGGTCTTGAGCGGTGTGATGGTCGCCGCCATGACCTGGGTCATCGTGCCAGCGATGACGCGGCTGTTCCGGCGCTGGCTGCTGCGTTAGGTTCCCGCTGGCCGGGCGGCAAGCGCCTGCAAAGCGGCCGCTCGGCACGCAAAGAGATGCCCGATGAGACAGCTTGATCCCCAAGCCCAGTCGCTGCTGGAGGCGATGAACGCCTCTGGCCAGCCTCCACTGTTCACCCTGCCGGTCCCTGACGCCAGGCGGGCGCGGCGGGTTCAGTTGGTGGTCCACCCGCCCCGCGTCCAGATCGCCGCGGTCGAGGACGATCTGGTCCCCGGGCCGTTGGGTGGCATTCCGGTGCGCTGGTACCGGCCACGCCCGGACGCCGGGCTGCCGGTGACGGTGTACTTCCACGGCGGCGGCTGGACCGTCGACGACCTGGACACCCATGACCATCTGTGCCGCCGCCTGGCCAGCCAATCGGGGGCAGTCGTGGTCTCGGTGGCCTACCGGCGTGGCCCCGAGCACCCCTACCCAGCCGCGGTCGATGACGCCTACGCCGCCACCGCTTGGGTCGCGGCGACCGGGCGGGAACGCGCGGTGGATCCGGCCCGGCTGGCGGTGGCCGGCGACAGCGCGGGCGGCAACCTGGCGGCCGTCGTCGCCCTGTTGTGCCGCGACCGCCGCGGCCCAGCCTTGCGCTTCCAAGCGCTCGCCTACCCGGTGACCGACCACTGGCAAGCCGGTCAGGCCTCCTACCGCCAGTACGCCGAGGGCTACACACTCACCCGGGATTTCATGAAGTGGACGTTCCGGCAGTACCTGCCCGACGGCGTCAACCGCGCCGACCCCTACCTGTTCCCCTTGCATGCCGCCGATCTCAGCGGCCTGCCTGCCGCGCTGATCGTCACCGCGGAGTTTGACCCGTTGCGCGACGAAGGCCGCGCCTACGCCGAGCGTCTCCGTGCAGCCGGGGCGGCCGTGGAGCACCTGCACCTCGACGACCAGATGCACGGCTTCCTGCTGCAAGAAGCCACCATCGACCGCGCCCGCAGCGCGGTCGATCACTTCGCTGACGCGATCCGCCGAGGGCTCGCATGAGAGCCAGCGCCAGGCAAGCGCCGTCAGTCAGCCACAACTGACCAGAAGGAGATTCCAGATGGCGCTTATGCGCCGGCTCCAGGGTTATCCCGGCCACCCCTCGCACCCGCCGCTCACCGACGTCGCGATCGGCGCTTACACGATCGCCACTGCCCTGCTCGTCCTCGGCGCGGCTGGCCTGGAGGAGCCGGCCATGGCCCACGGAGCGCTGCTGGCGATCTCGGCAGGCTTGCTCCTGGCACCGCCGACGATCGTGACCGGCCTGCTCGACCGGCGCGACCTGCCCCCCAGCACGCCAAAGCGCAAGCTGGCGAACCTGCACCTGGTCATCATGCTGGCAGCGACCGCCGTCTTCGCCGTTAGCTGGTTCCCCGGCCGGGCGGGATACCAGGATGGCCACATTCACGCTGCCGCCCTTGTCCTCGTACTGGCCGGCGAGGCGCTCCTGCTCGCGGGCGGCTACCTGGGCGGCGTCTTGGTCTACGTCTATGGCCATCGCGTGCTGTCCCAGCCGCAGGCGCCGGTCGGCCAGGCGCTGCTGCCGGGGCGTCTCAGCCCGCGCCCGCAAGCCGCCGAACCGGCACCGATCGAGTCGCGGCAACACGCGGTGCCCCGGATGGACATTAAGGGCGTACGGCCGAAGACATCATCGGTGGAGCGCTCCTAGCAGGCCTTCTCCGGCCCCCGGGAAGGCCGGCACCCAGGTTGACGCAGCATCCTGGGCAACGGGCTACGAGTGCGCCGACATGTCGAGGCTGGCGGGGATGGCCTTGACCGCGTCGTCGAGGCCGTCGAGGAGCGCCTTGCGGCCCCCTTGGCCGCCGCGGCGGACCCAGCGGCGGCCGGAGATGCTCCAGGCGGTGACTGCGAGTTCGGCCAGTACGCGCAGCCGCAGGTCTTCGGGGTCCAGGTGGAGCTTGCCGGCGAGGCAGGCGATCACTTGGTCTTTGACCCCGGCGCGGTAGTGCTCGACGTATCTGAGCAGGGCATTCTCGGCCGCTATCAGTCGGCGGGTGGCGAGGAAGCGCTCGTCCCAGCCGGGATCCAGCCCGGCCGCGGCCGCAGCCAGCGTGTGATGCAGCTCGCTGAGGATGACGCCGGAAAGCTCGCGGTCGGCAAGCGCGGCCAGGTAGGCCGACCACAGCTCGGCCTCGGCCTCGATCGCTGCGGCCTCCTTGGCCGGGAAGAAGCGGAAAAACGTGCTCTTGGAGACATCGGCCTCGTCGGCCAGCTCTTCCAGCGTGGTCGCGTCGAAGCCGTTGGCGGTGAACAGGCGCAGCGCCGCTTCGGCCAGCGCGCGGCGGGTCCGCAGCTTCTTCCGCTCGCGCAACGGCAGGGACCGGTCGCCCGGCGGCTGGGTGGTCATGCCCGGCATCCTACCCGATCCGGGACTCAGAAGATAAACATACTAAGATCTTTTTAAAACTTGACTTTAAATAAGACTGAGTGTCACTCTTGACGAGTAGGCAGCGCCGGCGCGCCCGGCCCGGGCCCGGGGCGCGCCCCAAAGCGCCCACCCACGCCCAGGTCAAGGAGGAGACATGGATTTCAAGCTCGACATGAGCATGATGCTCGCGATGCACGACGCGCTGCGCCGAGAGCTCGTGCAGGTCGGCCGGATCGCGGGCCGGCGGGACGACAACCCTGGCACGCTGCTGCGAGCCGCGCTGGGGTGGGAACTGTTCAAGAAGTTCCTGCTGGCCCACCACCAGTCCGAAGATGACGCCCTGTGGCCGCCACTGCGCGCGGCGGTGTCCGAGCGGGCCGACCGGGTGGCGCTGGCGGACGCGCTGGAGGCCGAGCATGCCGTCATCGAGCCGCTACTGGCGGCCATCGATGCGGCCGCCGCCGACCCGGACTACGGCTACCTGCGGTTCGGTGACATCGTCGGCGAGCTCATGACGAAGCTGACCGCACACCTGACCCACGAGGAGGCCGACGGGCTGCCGCTGATCGATGCTTCGCTGACGGAGGAACAGTGGCAGCACTTCGCCCAAGTCCAGACCGAGCGGCTGCGCGGCGACGCGCAGCTGTACATGCCGTGGCTGCTCAACGGCGCAAGCCCGGAGAAACTCGGCGTGATCCTGAGCAAGTTTCCCCCGCCGCTGCTGGCCGCCTACCGCGAGCAGTGGCAGCCCCGGTACGCGACGTTGACCATCTGGCCCGCCGCGGGCAAGCCAGCCCGCTAAACCCCCAGACAGGCCCCCCACAGGGCCCCCACAGACCCACCCGCCTGCCACGCGGGCGCCCACCGTGCTGGCCACCAGGCAGCAACTTCCCACGAAGGAGAAGACATGCCCGACATCGGCGCTCTCGCCGACCACCTGGAGCTGGAGCGCACGGTCTGGACGTTGGGCCGCTGCCTCGACGAGCGCGACTTCGACGGGCTGCGCCAGCTCTTCACCGCCGACGCCACCGTCGCCACCGGGGAAACAGCCAGCGGCCACGACGCCCTGGTCGAACAGGCCCGCGACCGCCACTCCCGCGATGACGGCATCCAGCACATCATCAGCAACCTGATCATCGACCTGGACGGCGACCAGGCCACCGGGCGCGCCAACCTGCTGGCCGCCTTCGCCCGTACCGGCCCCGGCGATCCAGCGCCGTTCCTGGTGGGCGAGGTCTACCGGCTCGCCTTCCGGCGGACATCCCAGGGGTGGCGCATCACCCGCCTGGCCAGCACACCTACCTGGTCACTGAACCAGCGCGGGGATGGGTGACCGGGCGGGCCTGGTCAGACCGGCGGCGCGGGGTGCCCCCTGTGGCCGGCTGCCGCCGAATCGGATGGCTCTCCATCGATAGCGGAACTCGTCAGGCAGCGGGTACGTCAACCTTTACCGGGGCCCCCTCCGGGGGGTTGCCGTAGTGAGCCCAGATCCGGTTGAGTTCGTATTGGTAGTAGAGAGATTCGAGGTGAAAGACGAAGGTAAGGAGCAGGCCGACGATCGGAAGGCAAGTGGCTTCCATCCCGGCCGCGCGCTGCATTTGCGCGATCCGCTCACCGGTCCGGTAGATCGAGACGAACGGCGGGACGATGATGATCCATCCGAACAGCACGGCAATCACCGACACCGCAGGATTCACCTCGATCCGCGAATCAAGGTCCCGGGCTTCGCGGTTCACCTTGTAATACCAGACGAAGAAGTAGATTCCGAGCGTGATCAGTGGCCATACAAACCACACGAGGAAGATGTTCCTGGTCTTTCCTGCACGACCTTCCATCCCATGCTCCCCAGCCTAGGTAATGACCGGGGCACATGCAGGCACTCCGGTCCGCTACTTCAGTCACGGCGGAGTGGCGCCGCACCTGCGCGCGCCCCGGCCAACAACAGCCCAGATCGGCTTCCAGCTATGACGATAGGCTTCCGGGGCTCGCACGGGAAGATCCGGCGATCGACCAGGCGGGCGACCCGCAGCGGCCGTCCAGGTCTGGCCGGTGCGTTCTACCTGGCGTTCATCCGCCGTTCCCTGCTGATCTCCCGCAGGTAGGCGAGGAAGTCGACCTGGATGGTATGCCTGGCGGAACGACCGTATCGCGTGGCGGTCGCCGCACTGTACCTGGCAATCTCACGGTTCATTTGCTGTTCCGGTGGCAGTGCCGTGTGCCCCTGAAGCAGGTCCGCTACCCACTCTGCCTGGATCTCGGCTATCGGCATGACCGCCCCGATCGGCTGGACCAGCCCGATGAAGTACAGCCCGGGCAGCTTAGGCGAGACGATGCGGCGGTACAACGGGAGGTGGTTGCCGTCGGCACCGATTGAGGCTTCATCGAGGAACGGAAAGCTGATCTTGTAGCCGGTGCAGTAGATCACCGCGTCGACCGGCTCGGCGCTGCCGTCCGTGAAAAAGGCGCGATCCCCGTCAAACTGGTCAATGTTGGGCTTAACGACGATGTCGCCGTGATCCAGCTTGCTGAGCAGGCTGTCCGACACCGTGGGGGGAGCGCACAGCATGGGGCGATCGGGCCTGGGCAACCCGTATTTCGTTACCTTGCCCTGGGCGATTCGCACCAGCAGCGCCACCGCGAGGCTTTGCAGCCGTCGCGGTGCCCTCGTCCCCAGGCGCATGAGCGTCAGGTGATCGGTAGGCCTGCCGAACAGGTATTTCGGCACTATATGGGTGCCTCGCCGCATGGCAAGCAGCGTCCGCGCCGCCAGCGCAGAGCATTCGGCTGCGACATCACAAGCGGAGTTGCCGATGCCGAGGACGAGAACACGTTTGCCGGCGAACGGTTCCGGCGTGCGGTAATGGTGCGAATGAATCTGCTCGCCGGTAAAGGTCTCAGCGCCGGGAAAGGCCGGCTCCGGATACTGTGGATCCCAGTGGTGACCGTTGGCGACCAGCAGCGCTGCGTACCGCTCGGTGCGCATGGCCCCGGTATCCCGCTGCCGGACCGTAACGTCCCAGCCGCCCGTCGCCGGCTTAGCCTTGATCACCTCGGTCCGAAATTGAATATTTCCGCGGAACCCGAAGTGATCCACGAAATTGTCGAGGTACTTCGCGATCAACTCATGGCTCAGATAGTCCGGATAATCATCAGGCATCGGGAGTGCCGCATACTGCAGGCACCGCCGGGATGACTTGGCATGCAGTGAAAGATACGCGGATGACATGCCGTTATCATTGTTGTATCGCCAGTTCCCGCCAACGTCCGAGCCTGACTCGAAACAGTCGAAAGGGATGCCGCGAGCGCCCAGGACCTGGCAGGCTGCAATCCCCGACGATCCAGCCCCGATGATGCACGCACGGCCCATGGGCGGTGTCCTAGCGGACGCTGGCCGGGGCGGCAGCCAGCCCCACCTGCCGGGCCGGTGCGGGGTCGACGAAGCTGACCCCCACTCGTTGTGTCGGCGGTCCATCTGGCATGCTCCCCACGCTAGTCCGCGGGTGCGGCGCCGACATCGGCGGAATTACCGATGCGGTACCTAGCGAACCGGCCTCGGCAGCCGGCGATGCTCAAGGAACGGGTCCGGCCAGTCCACCGGTTGCGGGCTGGACAACACCAACAGCGGCCACAGGTCGAGGCGATCCAGGTCTGGCCGTACCGCATCGAGCCACGGCAGGTGATAGGCGCGGCGTTGCGGTTCCAGCAGGACCCGCACGGCGGCCATGGTCTCCCAGAGCGGGGAGACCGCGAACCGGACCCGCGCCGGGTCGTCTCGCCCGAAGACCAGGACCACGCTCACCGGGCATCCTCTCAGCAGTTATTCGGCTGGTACCGAATGTCTGGTTTCCGATCGCAGCGTCCGCGAGCGTGGATGCCATGACCACCACCACACGGGACCGTGCGGCTCCTGGCCGGGGCCCGGCGCCCGCCCGGGCCAAGTACCGCGATGTGCTCGGGATGGCCGAGTTCCGGGCGATCTTCGCCGCCAACATCGTGTCGATGCTCGGGAACGTGGTGGCGGCGGTCGCGCTGACGGTGCTGGTTTACCAGCAAACCCGATCCCCGGCGCTGGCGGCCTCGGTGATGGCGCTGTCGTTTCTGCCCTATCTCATCGGCGGCGTGCTGTTGGGAGCCGCCGCGGACCGGTTGCCCGCCCGCCGGGTCCTGGTGGCCTGCGACCTGGCCAGCGCGCTGCTGATCGGGTGCCTGGCCATCCCGGGCATGCCGCTGCCGGCGCTGCTCGGGCTGTTGTTCGCCGCTGGGCTGCTTTCCCCGGTCTATCAGGGCGCGCGTTCGGTCGTGCTGCCCGAGGTACTGCCGCCCGGGCCCCGCTACATCCTGGGCCGGGCGCTGATCAGGATGGTGGCCCAGTCGGCGCAGATCGTGGGCTACGGTGTGGGCGGCCTGCTGCTTGCGATCGTGCCCCCGCGCGGCGCGCTCATCGCTGACGCGCTGTCCTTCGTCGCCTCCGGCTTGGTGCTGCGGTTCGGTCTCGCCGCCCGGCCCGCGCCCGCTGACCGCCGCGGTTCGATGGCCCGCGACTCCCTGACCGGGCTCCGCGAGGTGCTCGCTCACCGGCCGATCAGGCGGATCTTGCTGTTCAGCTGGCTGGTTGCCGCCTGTGTGATCGCCCCCGAGGCACTCGCCGCCCCGTACGCCACCCATATTGGCCAGCCCGCGCGGGTCGCAGGCTTCCTGCTCATGGGGATTCCGATCGGGGCGGTGGCCGCCGACGTCATCGCCGCGCGGCTGCTGCCTTCCTGGCTACAGCGGCGCATCATCCTCCCGGCCGCCTTGCTTTCGTTCGCCCCGCTGGTCGCCTTCGCCCTGACTCCAGGACTCGCCCCGGCGATGGGGCTGCTGGCACTCGCCGGGCTCGGTAACGCGTGGACCGTCGGCATGGATGGCCTGCTCATCGACACCGCGCCCGCAGGCTTGCGGAACCGCGCACTCGCCCTGGCCGGGGCGGGGCTCATGTTCACCCAAGGCGCTGGTTTCGCACTGTGGGGCATAGCCGGCCAGTACCTGCCGCCCACTACCGCCATCCCGCTGGCCGCGGCAGCGGGCGCACTCGCGGCCACGATCCTGCGGCCACAGAAACCACCCACGCCGAGTTAGCGCTCCTGACCGGCGGTCCGCAACGCTGAGCCCTCCGCTGATGCCGGGCGGGGCGCCGCCCCGATCTTCACCAGGCGCGGGTGCACCCGCCCTCGGCAATTGTCCAGGTTACGTACAGGAGCTACTCAGCGGGCACTCGGGTTCGCTGGTGATGCTTGGGTGGCTCTCCCCAGCTATCAGCCACCCAGTCATGCCAGGGGGAGCCCGAGATCGCGCCCCGCCGGTCAGAGAGCCTGCGCCGGCGGGGCGCGGCACGCTACCCCTCACCCGGCATGGCGGCGCGTGTGCTCAGGGATGCCCAGGACGTGACGACTGTGGAGACGACAACCAAGCCCATTGAAGTCCGGCTCAGCCGGCCACACCTGGAGGTCACCTGCCGGATCGTCTTCTCCGACGGGACCGCCATCGCGGTCGGGGTCGACGCGCTATCCATCCGGGGCGCCCAGCACGAGATGACGGCGTGGCTGATCGAGCAGGGGTATGAACCGGCCGGCTGCTGGAGCAGCCAGGACGAGAACGGCCGCCAGGCAGCGCGGACGTTCCACCCAGGACCCCAGCCCTGCGCTGTCGAGACCGTCACCTGGCGCCCGCCGGCAGTTGCGGCCCTCCGGCATGAGCCCGATCTTGACGCGCCCCGCCGGCCGGCCCGGCGCATGGCACCTCGCACCCGCCGCGCGGCGGCGCCACAAAGCAGGGCCAGCCGCGGACCCGCGGGCTCGCCGCAGGCCGTCGAGACAGAACTGCGCGCTTGGGCGCGGGCCAACTCCCGGCGCGACGATGCAATCCGGGAGGCCATCGCCGCCGGGGTCAGCGTGCACCGCATCCAGGAGGTCACCGGGATCGCCCGGACCACCATCATGCGGATCCTGGGGTCGCCATCGCGGGCCCCCCGCAGATCCCCGTGACCCAGCCCGCGTGCCGAGCACCGGCCCGCCCGGCGCCGGCTGCCCCGATCAGGGGTTGCGTGTGTCGGCGGGCACTACTGCGATTCCGTTGTGCCGTGACGCCGCTGCCGGCCGGGCGGTGAGGTACCTGATGATCGAGGTGTGAGCCGGTGTCCAGCCCAGTGCGGCGCGGGTCTTGGCGGCAGAGACGTCCTGGTCTCGGGTGAACAGGTCGGCCAGCATTCCGAGTTCGGCACTGGCCTCGGGCACCGGCCAGCTTGCGGCCGTGCCACCGCCGAGCGCTGTTGCGATCGCGTCGAGGCGGACGGTTTCGCCGATGCCGTGCCAGATCGTGCCCGGCGCTGCCCGGGTGGCGACGGCCAGGTAGAGCTCGGCCAGGTCGCCAACGTGCACGACCGGCCACCGGGTGCCCGGCTGCCCGATGTAGATGCCGGTGCCGCGCTCGGCGGCCTTGGCGGTGAGCAGGCCGTGGACGAGGCCGCCGCCGTCGCCGTAGACCATGCCGGGGCGGATGACCCAGCCGCCGGTGCGCAGCACGCGCTGCTCGATGGCGGGCCGGCCGGCCGCGATTGGGTGCGGAGCGGCGGCGCTGTCCTCGTCCTGGGCGCCGGCGCCGAGGACCGCGGCGCCGGTGGTATAGAGCAGCGGGCTACCGGAGGCGAGCAGTGCCTCGGCCCCGGCCCGGTCGGTGCGGTCATCGCTGGGGGCGCCGGCGTGAACGACCCGGTCGTAGCCGGTCGCGGCGGTGGTGAGCGAGCCCGGCTCGGCCAGGTCTCCGGAGACGCGGCGGTAGCCGGCGGGCAGCGGGGCGCTTCCGGGCCGGTACAGGGCCGAGACGTCGTGCCCAGCGTCGGCGAAGGCGGCGGCGACGTGGGATCCGATGTAGCCGCTGGCCCCGATGATCAGGATTTTCATGCGAGGTTCCCTCCGGCCTGCTCATGTGCGGCGGCTCCGTGGCGTGGCCCGGCCGCGGCGGCGGTCTGCTGGCGGGCTCCGGCCGGCGCGGCGACTCTCTGGTGGGCTCCGGCCGGCGCGGCGGCCCTCTGGCGGGCTCCGGCCGGCGCGGCGGCCCTCCGGCGAGGTTCGGCCGGCGGGTGGAGCTGCTGGCGGACGCCGGTCTGGGCGGCCCGCTCGATGGCCGCGAGCGTCCGGTGGTGATGCACGGCGGTGTCGAAGCCGGGGTGCGCCGGGCGGCCCTCGGTGATCGCCAGGGAGATCTCGCGGTACACGGCGGCGATGTGCGCGGCCGGCCCGGCCGGCACCCCGGCCGCGATGAGCCGGTAGCGCCCGGGGACCGGCAGGTCCGTGGTGGCGCCGTCGGCGCCCCTGCGCCGGACCCGCCACTCGGCCCAGCCAGGGTATTGCGCGGGGTCGGCCGGGGTGATGGTCAGCGCGCCGTCGGCGCCGGCGATCGTGATGGCGAACCCGCTGGGCGTGGGCGCGCTGCCGCCGTGGATGGCTAGCGACAGTAGCGCGCCGCTGCCCAGCCGGCCATGCAGCGCCAGCTGGCCGGGGACGTGGTTGGGGATGAGTTCGCCGGTCTCGGCCACCACGACCCGGTCATGGTGGTTAGCCAGCACGGCCGAGACGTCGGCGAGCGGCCCAGCCACGCGCTCGAGCGCGGCAAGCGCATGGCCGGCCATGACGGTCAGCAGGTTGTTGCCGGCCGCGGGCTCGGTGCTCCAGGCCAGTGACCGGGGGATCCGGCTGCCGCCGAGGGGATCACCTGCCGCGGTCATGCTGACCGACTCGATCGGGCCGATACGGCCGTCGGCGAGCAGGTCGGCGACGAAGCGCGCGCCCGGCGCGTGGTAGGCCTGCAGGTTCACGGCGTGCACCACACCGGCCGCAGCGGCGGCGTCGGCGAGCGCACTGGCCTCGGCCAGGTCCACCGCGAGCGGCCACTCCGTGTAGACGTGCTTGCCCGCCGCCAGCGCGGCCCGGACCGCCCCGGCGTGGGCAGGCACCTTCACGCTGACTACCATCAGGTCCACCTCGGGATGGGACGCCAGCTCGTCCGCGCTCGCGAAGGCGTGACGGATCCCGAACGTGTTGGCGGCCGCCCGGGCGCTGTCCTGGCGGGTCGTGGCCACGGCGGTCACCGTGAACTCGTCGAGGTGAGCGAGCGCCGGCAGGTGCGCGGCCGCGGCCCAGCTTTGCGGGCTCGCGCCCACGATCCCCACCCGTATCCGTTCTGGCATCTGATCACCTTCTAGTTTTATACCGATGGGTATGAAACTAGGGCGACGGCTCGCCAGCCGTCAAGTAAAATTTGTACCGATAGGTAAGAAATCTCTGGAGGATGCGATGGCCGGAGGCCGCCCGCGCGCGTTCGACGCCGAAGAGGCGCTGGACCGGGCGCTTGAGGTGTTCTGGCGCCAGGGCTACGAAGGCACGGCGCTGTCGGATCTCACCGCGGCGATGGGCATCAACCGGCCCAGCCTGTACGCCACGTTCGGCAACAAACAGGCGCTGTTCCACAAGGTGCTCGACCGGTATGCCGACGGCCCCGCCGCCTACGCCGCCCGCGCCCTCGAGCTGCCGCGTGCGCGAGACGTCGCCGAGGCGCTCATCTACGGGGCCATCGAGCTGACCACGGGCCCGGACACGCCGCGCGGCTGCATCAACGTCCGCACCGCCCAGGCCTGCGGGCCGGATGCCGAGCCTGCCCGGCACGAGGCAGCCACCCGGCGCGCGGCCGACCATGCCGCGCTGCGCCGCCGCCTCCGCCGGGCCCAGGCCGACGGCGACCTGCCGCCCGGCACCGACCCGGACGCGCTGGCCCAATTCGTCACCACGTTCATCGACGGCATCGCCGTCCAAGCCAGCGGCGGAGCCAGCCGCGCGCGGCTGCGCCGCGCCGCCGCCATCGCTCTGCGCGCCTGGCCTGTGCCCGATCCAGGAGGCAGGTCCTAACGTGGCCGCCGCCGAGCGCGGCACCGGACGCCAAAACGGAGGCCGGAGCCGCCTGCGCGCTGCAGAGCACGGCCAGCCGCCATCGGCCGGAGCCCGGCGCGGCAACGCCAGCGCCGCCGCTACGAGGGGCCTGCTGGCCTCCAGGCCCGACACACAGCGGGAATAGTGGGGAATAGCCCGCGGCACCCGCGTGCTCGCTCAGGCGGAGGAAGAATCCTCGGGTGCTGGCCGGACGTCGGGTCAGCGGCCGTGGATCAGTGGACGGGTGGATCAGCCATGACCGCGGGGCGGGGGAGCTGGATGGGTGTCGAGTCACCGGCTGCTGAGCTGGCGTTCGCGGCGACTGGGGCATTCACCAACCCGACCGGCAACGTGCTGGGCGCCTTCCAGGCGGCGATGCTGTACGACACCGGCGCACGGGCCGCGGCATGACCGCCGTCGGCCAGCGGCGTCAGATGCGGTCTCAGCGCCGATCACCATTCGTTGTAGTTCTATTACTTTCGCGTCCATGTGTCGCCTGCCCTGGCGGCTCGTCCGGTGGGGCGACATCATGTAGCTCGTGAGCCTGGGGGAAGATGCCCCGGTTTTTGTGGGCCGGGTCGATGAACTGGCCGCGCTGGACGCTGTTTTTGAGCGGGTGCGGGATGGCCGGCCGTCCACGGTGCTCATCGGCGGTGAGGCCGGAGTCGGCAAGTCGCGGCTGGTCAGCGAGTTCACGGGGCGGGCCCGGGCTGCGGGCGCCGCGCGGGTGCTGTGCGGGTACTGCCTGGAGTTGAGCGCGGGGGGCCTGCCGTTCGCGCCGTTCACCGGGGTGCTGCGGGAGCTTGTCCACGACTTGGGAGCCGACGGCGTGGCGGCCTTGCTGCCGGGGCGAAGCACACGGGAGCTGGCCAGGCTGCTGCCCGAGCTGGGCGAGCCAGGGACCCATACAGACCCGGATGAGGCGCGGGCGAGGATGTTCGAGCAAGCGCTCGCCCTGTTCGAGCAGCTGGCCGAGAGCGGGCCGCTCGTCCTGGTGATCGAGGACACGCACTGGTCCGACCAGTCCACCCGTGACCTGATGTCCTTCCTGGTCGGCAACCAGCACATCCTGGCTGACGTGCTGATCGTGGTCACCTTCCGCTCCGATGAGCTGGACCGGGGGCATCCGCTCCGCCCGGTTCTCGCCGAGCTGGACAGGCTCGGCTGGGTGGTCCGCCTGGACGTGCCCAGGCTGACGCGCCGCGAGGGGCGTGAGCTCATGACCGCGCTGCTGGGCCACGAGCCCGACCCGGTACTGGCAGACCAGGTGTTCGCGCGCAGCGAAGGCAACCCGCTGTTCATGGAAGCGCTGCTGCGCAACCGTGAACCGCTCGACCCAGGGCTGCCGGAGTCGTTGCGTGATCTTCTGCTCGCCGACGTGCGGCGCTTGCCCGCCGAGACCCAGCAGGTACTGGAGGCGCTGAGCGTGGCTGGGCAACAGAGCGGGCACATGCTGCTGGCTGCGGTCACCGGGCTCGGCGACGACTCGCTGCTCGCGGCCTTGCGCCCTGCTGTGTGGGCAAATGTGCTGGTGCCCGATGCCGATGGGTACGCGTTCCGGCATGCCCTGATCCGCGAGGCGATCCTCGGGGAGGTGCTGCCGGGCGCGAGGACCCGGCTGCACGCCCGGCTGGCCGAGACCCTGGCGGCAGACCCGTCCCTGATCGCGCCGGGCCGCGCGGTGATCGAGCAGGCGCACCACTGGTATGCGGCGCACGACTCCGCGCGGGCGCTGGAGAGCGCCTGGCAGGCCGCTGCGGCGGCAGAGCGCGCCCTCGCCTACGCCGAGAAGCTCACCATGCTGGCCAGGATCCTCGAACTGTGGCCCACGCTGCCTGATGCCGCTGAGCGCATCGGCGCCAGCCACGTCAGTGTCCTCGAATCGGCGGCGGAAGCCGCGGCCGCCGTCG
>Ga0126379_10000939_pt1 | contig 17092 bp, 23 predicted proteins | sample PanSoiMetPlot_24_FD_92640 | JGI IMG/M metagenome (GOLD analysis project Ga0126379, IMG submission 92640) | Tropical forest soil microbial communities from Panama - MetaG Plot_24 | ecosystem: Environmental > Terrestrial > Soil > Tropical forest > Bulk soil | place: Panama | collected 2016-02-17 | reverse complement strand
GTCAACGTGGCCTTGGCGAACGGCCAGCACCAGACGATCCTGGTCACCACCAACGCGGCGATCACGATCGGCCCGACGGTGGGGAACGTCGACGCCGACACCACCTGCTGGCTGACGATCGAGGTGGCGAACAACTCGGGCGGCGCGATGGGCGCGATCACCTGGGACGCCAGCTTCCTGTTCGCCGGGAAGACCTGGACGAACCCGGCCACCACCAAGAAGCGCCAGGCGACCTTCATCTGGAACGGCAGCGTCTGGGTCTGTACCGATGTCTCGGGGGCCGACTACTAGAAAACCACTCGGGGGGGTGGATGTGGAGATACCTGATCGCCTGCTGCACAACCTCGCGAACACGCCCGTCGTCGACGAGGCGCACATCGACGGCGTCGTCGCCTCCGGCTGGCGCGTCGGCAACCACAAGCCGCTGCGCTCTGTCCCGTCGGAGCGTGACCTGCATGTGCTGCTGTGCGCCTCGCACGGCCTCACCGACCGCATGGTCGGGGAGGTGCTGGGGTTGACCGAGAACACCGTCAAGACGCATGTCCGCTCCGCGATCGCGGTCACCAGGGCGAAGAACAAGCTGCACGCGGTGGCGATCTGCCTGAGGGCCGGATGGCTCGACTGAAAGAGATCGTCAACGAGTGGACGCACGGGGAGGACTGGCAGACCTGGGTGGCGCATTCGGTGATCGCCCTGTTCATCACCCTGATTGCCAGCTTGATCGCCTGGTGGGGCGATGCCGCCCAGCCGGTGGTCGTCGGGGCTGCGGTGGCGATCGGCTACTACCTGATCCGCGAGATCGAGCAGACCTTCTACTCCTGGGTCGGCGGCAAGGAGATCGACTGGCGCGACAACGTGATGGACGTTGTCGCTCCTGCCGTCGTCGTGCTGGCGGTCACCGGGGTTGCGAAACTGGTGACAGGATGAAAGGTGACTTAGACGCTTGCCACTGATCTGCTCCCAACCGTCTCGCTCCTGTTCAGCTTCGCGGTGGTCGCGCTCGCCGGTCTGTTCACGATCCGTGCGAACATCGCCTCGACCTGGCGCCAGAACTACGAGGCGGAGCATGAGGCGCGGCTGGCCGCCGAGGCGAAGCTTGAGGCCGAGCGCGCACGCAAGCATGAGGCGCTGAACGAGTTGGCGGCGCAGAAGCTGCGCACCGACATGCGCCCGCTGATCCGTTTCGCGACCGAGGTTCGCGACGAGGTAGAGCGCCACCGCACCGAGGACGTCGAGAGGATCCTGGCCGCGATCGAGGCACTGAAGGAGCGCCCATGAAGACTCTCCCGCAGCGCAGGCCCGCGGAGACGACGGCTTTGGCGGCGTCGATCGCCGTTTTGATCTGCTGGCTGGCCGGGGTCGACGACCCGGCGATTCTGACCGCTCTGACCGTGGTGGTGGGCGCCATCCCCGGGGTTGTGACCTGGATCGTCGATATGCGCAGAAGCAAGGTGTCCTAGACGCGCTACGAGCAATTCTTCCCGCGTGAGCAGGTGAGGGTGTACAAGCGCGTCAAGCGCGGCACGATGATCCTCGCCGGGATCCAGCGTGAGATCCTCGCCGAGTTGACGTCCGGGCGGATCGGCGATGATGGACGCTCGAAGAAGGAATTCCTGACCACTGAGCACGGACGCTTCCGCCTCTGCTCGGGCACCAACTCGGACAACACCACGGAGACGGCGGCACACGACCGTATGCACGCCGACACGGTGGTGATGGAAGGCGAGAGCCTGAAGGCGTTCTTCGAGCTTCATGGATTGCTGCCCGGGCCGACGCTGGTCTACTTCCTGGCCGAGACTCGCAAACGACTGGAGGAGGCGCTCGGATGAGCGACCCCTGGCAGAACGTCAAGCCCGGAGACCCGAACGGCTTCCGCACCGCGCTGCATCTCGCCAAGCAGGCGCAGCTGAACCAGGGCGCGCGCGCGACGGCACCTGCCGCCGCGGGGCTGATCGACCAGTGTGGCGCTCCCTACTGGGACGAGCGCTCCTGGGATCGCTTCAAGGAGGTGACCGGCCGCGAGCCGTTCACCGCGGAGGAGCTTCCGTCCTCGTTCGAGGGCTGCCCGGCCTGGGCCTACGTACGTATGGGCCTGAGGCCGCCGATGATGGCTCAGTAGTCTGATACCTCCGGCGGGGGCGAAGCTCCGTCTCGGGAGACTGTGGTTGGGCATCAGCCGCGCGCTCCCGCCGGTTCTCTACAGGAGGTCTAGGATGGCGCCCACGAGGCGGGTCACGGCACGGCACGTCTTGGCAAGGCGAGGCGTGGCTAAGCCGGTCGAGGCAAGGCTTGGCCATGGCCGATAACTCGCAGTATCCCGACGGCCACGAGATGGCTCGTCGGGCTGCCGAGATGACGCCGCCCGAGGAGCCGGGGGCGCGCTCGCCCTCCGGTCTCGTGTCCTGGCTGGCAAAGCGGCTGAAGCAACCGGTCGGCCTGGTCATGTCCCGGATCGACGACGACACGCTCAGGCGCACCAAGTACCCGTTCACCGCAGTCGACGACGGCCATGGCGGCACGATTTTCAAGGAGGTGTGGAAGGTCGGCTCGGGACGCAAGAACGCACCCACGACACCCGGGTCGAAGCGTGATGAGTTCCGCGGCGGTGTCCGCGTTCAACAACAGCCGAAGGAGGATCAGTGAGCGAGCAGGTCGAAGAGCAGGAAGTTGAGAACGGCGGCGACGGCGCCCCGGAGGTCGATCTGCCGGAGGGCTGGGATCTGGTTCATCACCGCCCCGAAGAACTGATCGAACTGTCGGGCACACAGGGCCGCTTCCAGGTCAACCCGGCCCAGCTGCGCGCCGAGAAGCAGATCAATGGTTCCCTTGTCAACGCGCAGGGTTCGACGCCGGAGGAGCTTCAGGCGGCGGTGCAGGCGGTCGAGGAGAGCGTGCAGGCGTTCAAGGCCGATCCGCACGCAGCCCCGCTGGCCGAGGCCCCGACCACGGCCACCCGGATGACGATTCCCGTCGAGGACGGGATCCCCGGTGACGCCGAGGCGGAGGAGATCGAGATCAACCCGAACACGGTGATCACCAACGAAGGTTCCTTCACCGAGGAGGAGTGGGCGGCCCGCTCCAGGACGGACACGATCGTGACCGACGAGGGCCAAATGGTCTACTCGGGCGCGGGCGAGCACGCCGACGAGATCACGCAGGCGCTCGACGCCACAGCCGCTGAGGCCGCCGCGGCCGAGAACGAGCAGACGAAGGAGGCACAGGCGGAGGGTGTCGAGTCGAAGCAGGTGGTCTACTCGACCGCCGACATGGTCGACTCGCCCGGCCAGTCTGCCGGAGGCACGATCATCGTTCCCGCCGACACCAACTCGCTGGCGGAGGCGGCGCAGGCGATGGCCGCGACCGCCCAGGAGGTCGAGAACGAGCGGGTCGCGGAGACGGCCGAGCCACCGGCACCGGAGGGAGACGATGGCGAAGAAGGGGAGGGAGAAGGCTCGACGGAAGCAACACCGGCTGCGGCGAAAGCAGCGGCTGATCTCGGCGTCGACCTCGCATCGGTCGAGGGTTCCGGTGAGGGTGGCAAGGTCACCAAGGCTGATGTAGAGGCCGCAGCTGCCAGTAACGGCTGATCTCACCGATGAGGTCGCGGCAGGGGCGATCTCCGCCTACGCGGAGCAGGTCAGGCTCGCGGTCGTGCGGCGGCGCTGCGAGCAGGGGCCGGAGCATCTGCTGGCGGAGATCACCGCCTTCTCGCCCGACCAGCAGGACGAGTTCCGCTTCAACATGTTCGAGCCGAGTAAGCCCTGGTTCTGGCAGCGCGAGCTTGTCGACGAGATCATGGCGAACAACGCCGTCCTGATCCTGAAGGCGCGCCAGCTGGGCGCGACCTGGGTGATCTCGGCGATCGCGCTGTGGTACATGCTCTACCGCCCCGGCTCCTACTGCCTGTTGTTCTCCTACACAGAGGCGGAGGCGAGAGAGATCATCGCCCGCATCTGGACGATGTACACGTCGCTCCCGCTTGTCCTCAAGCGACATGTGCAGGTGGTGACCCCGGAGCGCACGGAGGAGCCTTCGGAGTGGATCCGCGTCCGGCATCCGAAGGGCCTGCTTTCGCGGATCCGTGCGCTCCCCGCCACCAAGAAGCATGGCCGTGGAGCCAATGCGACGCTGATCGTAATGGACGAGGCCGCCTACCAGGACTACTGCAAGGACATCTACACGTCTTCGAACCCGGCGATCTCGCGTGGTGGCAAGCTGATCGTCAACTCGACCGCGAACGGGGTCGGCAACCCCGAGCGCGAAGAGGGCAACTGGTTTTACATCCTCTACGCCACCCGCAAGCAGCGGAAGCTGCACTTCCGCTTCCTGCCCTGGTCGCTGCATCCCGAGCGCGACCGGGCCTGGTACGAGGACGTCGCGATGCGGCTGCCGGAGCAGCAGCGAAACCAGGAGTACCCGCTGAACGAGAAGGACGCGTTCATCCTCTCCGGGTCGCTCTTCTTCGACCGTCAGGCGCTCAGCTACTACGCGGCCAAGGTGGCATCCCCGGAGGTGCGCTGTCAGTTCGTCCCTTCGTCGCTGATGACGGCGCAGCTGCTGCAGACCGACGAGGGCATGATCCAGATCTTCGAGCGCCCCCGCCCCGACGGCCGCTACCTGCTCGGCACCGACACCTCCACGGGACGTGGCGACGACTTCTCCTCGGCACATGTGCTCGACCGGGACACGGGACAGATCGTCGCCACCTGCTGGGGCCTGGTCGACATGCCGCGCTGGTCGGAGCAGATCCACTACCTGGGCCGTTGGTACAACGACGCCGAGATCATCGTCGAGCTTGGCGGCGGCTACGGCGACGGTGTCGTGATCGCGCTCAAGGACGGCGGCGTCGGGCGCCCGCCCTACCGCAACATCTACCGGCACAAGCTGGAGACGAAGCGAGGTGCGCAGCGCTCGGAGCGCTACGGCTTCCCGATCACCGCCGGGTCGCGCAAGCAGATCCTCGATGGCCTCCAGTACATGATGATGCAGCGCCACTTCCAGTGGATGGACGGAGACACACTGGGTGAGTGCGGCTCGTTCGCCTACGCCAACACGAACCCGTCCCCGCGCGCGCAGCAGGGCATGAACGACGATCGCGTGCTCTCGCTCGCGCTCGTCTGCGAGTTGTACCGCCAGCGCGGAGCGCGTCCTGGACGCGTGCTCCAGATCGAGCGCAAGCGCGCACACGCACGCGAATACGAACCCCCCGGCATCAAGGCCGGAGCGACCTAGGAGGATGCGATGCTTCGCTTTCGGCAAGACCCACTGGCGGCCATTCTCGGCGGCGGCCCTGCGCCGGGAGGCCCCGGCCCTGGCGGCCCGGCTGGCCCGCTCGACACAGCCGACCGTCCCGGCGAGGCCGAGGATCCGAACTTCGACCGACTGATCCGCACGGCAATCGGTGCCCTGCACCAGGCATTGCAGACGGGCGAGGACGACCAGGACAAGGCGCTCGCTTCCGAGTGCATGACCAAGCTGCAGGGCCTGCTCGGCACCCACCAGAAGCAGGGTGAGGCCGCGCTCGGCATGACCGACGTCCACCGTGGCGTCCGACGTGCGATCCGTGGTGCCGGTGCTGGTGGCCCGATTCCGGGAGGGGCCGGTGGCCCAGGCTACTGAGTCCGACCAGGCACTGATCGACGAGTTCCGACGCAAGCTGGAGGCGGCGATGCCCGCCCATTCGGAGTTCGTCAAGAAGGTCGAGCGCGGCTACCGCGCCTACCACGGCATCCTGCGTGCTTCCTCGAAGGCGGCTGGCTGGCGGCACCAGATGCACCCACCGATCGGTTTCAACTTGATCGAGACGATCGTGTCGGGACTGCAGGAGCAGGGACTGCAGATGAAGGTGACGCCCGCACCGACGCTCTCTTTCGCGTCGGTGCCGGAGCTTCAGAAGATGGCCGACCAGGCGGAGACGGTCGAGCATCTGATCAAGCACGAGTACCGCGTCGACGGCATGGACATGAAGCAGCGGGCGCTGCTCTTGGAGATGGCGATCGCCGGACGCTCCTGGGGCAAGAGCTACTGGAACCTGACCGAGGGTTCGGTCAAGCGCCAGGGTCTTGTCAGCCAGGAGATCATCGACGACAACGGCCAGTCGCTCGGTGCGGTGCCGACGATCACCGAGATCACCGAGACGAAGACACTGCGCGACCACTCGACGATGGAGGTCAGGGACTCGCGGGACGTGATCGTCCACGAGTCGGCGAAGGCGGTGCAGCCGTGGGAGCCGGGCGGCGCCCAGCACATCTTCGACCGCGGCTGGTATTCGAAGGAGCAGCTGCTCGATATGCAGAAGTCCGGCTACTTGCAGAACGTCGACGAGCTTGGCGAGACGCGCGACTACTCGGACGCCTACACCGACCGCGAGAAGTACCTGTACGACATCCAGCGCACGAAAGACCTGTACGAGGTGATCGAGTACTGGTGCTACAAGCAGGGGTCGGTTTGGCGCTCGATCATCGGCCAGCGCTCGGTGGTGCTGCGCCAGGAGGAAGAGAACCCGTTCTGGCACGGCGGCTACCCGTTCGTCTGCTGTCGCTCACAGCCGGACAGCTTCAGCCTCCACGGCAAGGCTGAGATCGAGCTAATCCAGCAGCTGCAGGAGATGCTCTGGGAGTTGATGAACCAGCGGCTCGACAACGTCGAACTGGTGAACAACATGATCCTGCTCGTCTCGCCCGACGTCGAGGATCCGGAGGGCCTGCGCTGGTTCCCGGGCGCGCAATGGGCGGCCTCACCGCAAGAGATCGCTCCCTTGCAGGTGCCCTACCAGGTGGCGGAGGTGGCTCTGTCCGCCGAGCAGGCCCTTCGGGGCGACCTGCAGAATGTGACCTCGGCGGCGCCCTTCACCTCGGGCACAGAGACGCAGACGGTCGACCAGAAGACGGCAACCGGGGCGTCGATCGTGATGAGCGCCGCCCAGAACCGGATGACGGTGAAGAAGTACCAGGCGCAGATGGTCTTTCCGATCGAGGCGGAGATGCGGCTGAAGAACTGCCAGCAGTTCATGACCTCGGAGCGGACGCTGCACATCGTCGGTGCCGACGGGATCCCGATGTTCAAGAAGATCTCGATCCTCGACATCGAGGGCGAGTATCTGTTCGAGCTTGAGCCGTATGGGGAGTCGAATCTGCGGCAGGAGCGGCGTGCCGAGGCGACGCAGAAGACGCAGGTGCTGCTCCAGTCACTCCCCCTGGGTGCAGCCGTCGGCACGCCGCTGTCCTACCAGGTGGTGATCGAGGATTTCCTCAAGGGCTGGGGCGAGGAGAACCCGGGCAAGTACTTCAGCGCGCGCCCGCAGGCGATGGGCGCCGCGGGACAGCCGGGACAGGGTGGACAGCCTGCGCTCCCACCGGGACAGAACGGCGTCCAGGGCCAGAACAACATGGGCACGACCGCCGCGTCCGCCGTCGACGCGTCCTCACCGTCGGCCACGGGCGGGATGTCGATGTCCCCGCAGCTGATGACGCAGCGTGCGCTCGCTCTCTCCTCGGGGCCACGGAATGCCTGACCTGCTCGACCAGGCGATCGCGGAGGCTACGCAGGCTCCTGGGGCCGGGGAGCTTGTGCGCAAGTCCCGGCGCTATGACGAGCTACGCCAGTCGACCGCTTGGACTGAGCTTCGTGAAGAGGTCAAGCAGCGCCGCGAGAAGGTCGTCCAGATCCTCGGTCTGAAGGCGCTCAAGGGCGTCGATAGTCAAGAACTCCGCGACGAGGGGATCTACTCGCGCGGCTTCCTCGATGGCATCGAGACGCTGCTCGACCTTCCGGACGATGTAGAGCAGCGCCTGGAGACGCTGATCACCCAGTCCTATAACCGGATTCGCGATGAGCTAATCGAAGCAGCTGAGGAGGAATCACCGTATGCCTGAAATCAACGAGGGCCTGGAGATCAACGGCGAGCCTGTCGTCTCTTTCGAGGAGGGGGATGTCAATACCCAGTCCGGCTTCGAGGCCGGTCTCTCTCGTGCCGTCACTGGCGAAACGGCGCAGCCCGAAGAGGGTGAAGAGGGAGCGCCAGAAGCGCCAGCGCCCGAAGAGGGGCAGCCCGAGGAAGGGCAGCCCGAGGAAGCACCGGGGGCTGACGACGATCTCCAGAACAGGCTCAACTGGGCCTTGGGCGTCATCGATCGACAGGGGAACGAGCTAGGCGACCTGCGCGCGCGCGTGCAGGAGATGCAGGTGCCGCAGCAGCAGACCACGCCGGATCCGATCGTCAACGTCGAGGCGCTACTCGACCAGCACGGCGGCGAGGCCTCGATCAACTGGGCGATCGACAATGCTCCACATCTGATCGAGGACATCGCGCGTAGCTGGGCGATCTCCGGCGATCCGGAGGGCGCTGTCTTCTACGCCGACTACCGCGCCGAGCAGTCGAAGTTGGAGTACGGCGGTGGTGCGCCCCAGTTCGTCGAACCAGACCCGACGGTCACGCAGATCTCGACCGAGCGCAAGCTCGTCGAGGTGTTCCGGGAGGCGCGCGAGACCGACCCGGGCTTCGCCGAGTACGAGCCGGGGATCTCCGCCGCGCTCTCTTCCGAGGAGACTCCTGACGAGATCAAGATGATGCTGATGTCCGGCAACGTCGAGCACATGCGTTCGGGGATGAACTTCCTCAAGCCCTACGCGCGCATCGAGACGTACAAGCTCAGCCAGACTTCCGAAGCGGAGCCTTCTGCAGAGGCCACCGCCAAGGAGGAACAGCGCCGTGATACGGCGCGACGTACCGCCATCGTCTCAGGCTCCCAGCGTCTGCAGGACGCAGGGAGTACGCCTGAGACCGGCGACCTGACGTCCGAGGAGCGGATCAAGCGCTTCAAGGACGCCTTCGAGGAGGAGCCTTCCACCTCGATTGCAGCGGGCCTCACGATCAACGGGCAGCCGGTGCTCCCGGCTCGGCCGAAGCGCTCGTAGAGGAACCCCCGCTTCCACCCCCAAGGCCTCCGCGGAGGGACACCCGCGGGGAGTGGTCGACCCCTTAGTCAATCTCTGACCTCGAAAGGAGGTGTGAGTTGGCAACCCCGACCGTCATCGGACTGGAGGACGATTCAGACATCCTCCAGAACGAGCGCGTGATCGATATGGACGATGTGATCGCCTATCTCGATCCCGACGAGTCGCAGTTCACCACGATGCTGCAGCGGGTCGCCCGTAAGGGCGCCGACTCCACCAAGGTCGAGTGGCTGGAGGACGAACTCTTCCCGAGGTTGTCCTCCGTCGGAACAGGCGGCTACACGAACGTGGCGACCTCAGTTCTGGTCAACACGGGCGAGGGCGTCTACTTTCGACCCAACGATCTGGTTCGCAACGCTCGCACGGGCGAGGCGTTCAAGGTCGTCGGGGTCTCGACCGACACGCTCGATGTCACCGGTCAGCGCGGCCTCGGCCGGGTCGCTGCTGCTGCGGGTAACGCAGGTGACCAGCTTCTGATCATCGGTAACGCTTCGCGCCAGGGCGCCACGCTGGGCCTGCGCGCGATCACCAAGAGGGTCGCTCAGTACAACTACTGCATGATCCAGCGGCAGCCGTACGGCTTCACGCGGTCGCTGATGGCAAGCAAGCTGTACGGCGGCCCCGAGCCGATGAAGGAGCGCAAGAAGAAGGCGACGGAGCACAAGCGCGCGATCGAGTACACGCTGTTCTGGGGTACTCGTGCTCTGATCCTCACCGGCACCGAGCCTGCGGGCCAGGCCGGGGGCGTCTTCGAGTACGTCATCACCAACGTGCAGAACGCGGCAGGGACGCTGAACAAGACCCTGCTCGACACGTACATGCGCCAGTTCCTCCAGCATGGCTCGAAGAACAAGGTGCTGTTCGTGTCTCCGGTGGTCGCCCAGGCGATCTCCGGCTTCCTGCGTGACGCTTGGCAGCCGATCGATGCTGGCGCTGCTCGCCTCTGGGGCGCGCAGGTCAACGGCTTCATCTCCGGCGCCTACGGCGGGCAGGTGCCCGTCGTGACCAAGCGTGACTGGAACGACTTCTCCACCGCGAACGGGCAGTACGGCGGATGGGCGTTCCTCGTGGACATGGACAACGTCAACCTGCGGACACTCCGCGACACTCAGCTGTTGCGCGACCGGCAGGCCAACGACGCTGACACCTACGACGAGGAGTACCTGACCGAGTTCTCGTTGGAGTTCCAGCAGGAGCGGACGCACGGCATCGTTCAGGGCGTGACCGGCTAGACGACGTCCTGGCGCCGGGGTAACGTCCGGCATCTAGCCGGTTCACCCCCGGCAGTCCCGGTGGGGGCGACTATTCACGGGGTCGCCCTCACCCACTTCCCTAGGAGGTTCGCCTTGCCACAGAGAGAGATCCCTGCGGAGGTGCTCGGCCCTGACGGCTTCCTCGCAGGCCGCTTCATCAGTCCGCACTCCCGCTACAACGTCGCGGTCGACGCAGGCCACGAGCGCCTGGTGACAGACCAGCGCGGCATCACCTTCCTGCACAGGGAGAGCGATCCGCAGCTGGCGCAGTTCGAGCAGTCGGGCATGCGCGACCACGAGATCCAGGAGGCGCTGTCCCGCTGGACGTTCAACGGCCTGCCGGAGGGCGTCAACCCGATCACGAGGATCGGCGTCTACGACCCGGAGGCGCAGGCAGTCGCAGCCGACTGGGATGACGAGCAGCGCAAGAAGGTGGAGCGCAAGCTCTGGTTCCAGGCTGAAGACCATCCTGGCGACCTGGCGTTCTGCCTGTCGCCACGGCAGCCGATGCCATGGCCGTCCTACACGACCGACTCGCCCGAGGAGATCCTGCAGTTCCAGGAGCGGCTCGGGATCAACCCGGAGATCGTCCGGCGCTTCGAGGAGGAGAACGAGGCGCGGTCGGAGATCATCGCCGCCATGTGGGAGTTGGAGTCCCGCAAGGAGACGACCGAGGGCGCCGAGGTGGCGTCGGTCAAGGCCTGATGCCGACCACGGTCTCTCAGAAGCAGAGCGGCCCGACCCCGGTCGCGCAGAAGCCGATCGCCGTCCCGGTGGGCTGGACACGGGTGGCGCAGAAGGTCGACGGCGTCTCGACGCCGATCTGCCAGAAGACGCCGCCGCCAAGCGGTTGGACGGACGTGGCCCAGAAGTGAGTGAAGATCAAGGCACCGGGATTGACCGCGGCAAGATGCTGTCCGAGGACGTGGCCGAGGGCCTGACGCTCGGCCCAGAGTCCGAGGAGGAGGCGAAGGAGAAGTTCCCGAACCTCCCGGGTGCGCCCGATCTCAGCTACCTGAACCGCGCCGGAGGCGTGAAGTTCCGTGCGCTCGACGTCCCCTCAAGCCCGCTCTACATCGGCTTCCCCGACGGCCGTCTGCTCCGCGATGTGGATGTGGCCTTCACCCCGGATGACCGTGAACGGATTGAGCAGGGCTACATCTGCATCCGCTGCCTGGAGCCGCAGTCGGCGGCGAACGCCGACGACCACCTGCCCGGTTGCATCGGGGTCGCCCACTACGGCGAGCGCTACATGCGCGACGGCTACCACATGATCGACGTGGCGGCCGAGTTCGACGAGCGGATGGTGCATGTCGGCCCGGAGCGCCCGCTGAAGGCGCACCTGGAAGACCTGGAGGAAGAAGCCGAGAAGCGTCGCTTCGACAGGAGGATCGCGAAGTGAGCTACGCGCCGACGGTCTGGCAGAACAAGGTCACGACGCTCGGGCCGACGAACCTGAACAAGCTGGAGAACGGCGTTCAGGCGGCAGCGGCGGTGGCGGACGCTGCGCTCCCGGCCTCGCAGTCCCCGAAGCTGATCTACGACGCGAAGGGCGACATCCTCGTTGCGCTCTCCGACAACACGCCGCAGCGGCTCGCGGTCGGCAGCGACGGCTACTACCTGCAGGCCGATTCCTCGCAGCCGCTCGGGGTGAAGTGGGCGGCTGGCGGCGGCGGCGGCATCCCGATCACGATCTTCGACGCGAAGGGCGACCTGATCGTGGGCGCCGCGGACGACACCCCGGCGAAGGTGACGGTCGGTGCGAACGGTCTGGTGCTTGTAGCTGATTCGTCGCAGGCAGCAGGAGTGAAGTGGGCGGCGGGATCGTTGATCGGCCTTCAGGTCATCACTGTCGTTGGTACCTACACGCCGACCCCGGGCACGAACAAAATCCTTGTCGAATGCGTCGGTGGCGGCGGCGGCGGCGGCGGCATCGCTGCGACATCGGGAAACGCCGCTGCTGGCGGAGGGGGCGGGGGTGGTGCGTTTTCTCGCAAGTTCCTCGCTTCTGGGTTTTCCGGAGTAGCCGTATCTCCGGGGGCGGCTGGAGCGGCTCCGGCGGCTGGTAACAACCCCGGTGGTGCCGGGGGCGACAGCAACTTCGGCGCGGGACTCTGCCTCGCCAAAGGCGGGTCAGGCGGTAACGGCAGTCCCGCGGGCGCCGCTCAGAACATTGCGGGTGGCGCAGGCGGGGCTGCTGCTTCCGGCGTGGGAGACATGAGAGCTTCAGGGGGCGCTGGTGGGGGTGGTGTGACCAACACGGCCACCATCGTCTTTCAGGCCGGTGGACATGGTGGTGCTTCTGTCTTCGGCCCCGGTGCGCCCTACGTTTTCATGATAGGTAACGCTACGACTGTCGGCGCTGCCGGTGCCCAATATGGCGGCGGCGGTAGTGGTGCCAGCGCCTCGGGCACAGTTGGCGCGCAGGCGGGCGGTGCGGGCGGCATCGGCGTAATCGTCGTTTACGAGTTCGCGTGATCCAGAGCCTCCCCTGCGACGAGACGCTGCTCTGCGACGACACGCTCCCGTGTGAGCAGGCGGCGACGATCTTTGCCGCCACTCCGCGGAGCCTGCTCTTGACCCCGGTGGCGCAGATAGCCGGTAGCTATCCCGGCGTCTATCCGGGGATCACCACGTTCCCAGGAGGAGGAAGCGGCCTGATCATGCTCCCCGTTACCCCACGGACGCTGACGTTGGTGCCCGCGTGAGCGGCGAGACGTACACGAAGCGTTACCCGGCGGGGTTCGTCGACCTTCCGTCGCAGACGACGGCGATCGACTCGCAGTTCCTGAATGCTGTCGAGCAGGCGCTCGTCAGGTTGCTCGGGGCGGATCCCGGCAACAGCACAGTGCCAGCCTGGAGCGCGGCGCTGTCGCGCTTCGTCTTCCAGCTGCTCACGAACGCGAGCGTCGACCCGGCCGCGGCGATCGCGCGCTCGAAGCTCGACTTCGGCGCCGGTCTCGTCGACGCCGACCTTGCGGCGGGCGCGAACATCGCCCAGTCGAAGATCGCCGGTTCGGTGCTGTCCCCGACGATCGTGGACGCGAAGGGCGACCTGATCGTCGGTCAGGTCGACAACGTCGCCGCGCGTCTCGGTGTCGGCACGAACGGACAGGTTCTCACCGCCGATTCTGCACAGACGCTCGGGGCCAAATGGGCGACACCTCTCTCGCAGGTGATCAGTATCGGGACGTCGCTCCCGGCGACACCCAACGATGGCGACGTGTACATCCTCACGGATTCACTGACGGTTCCCACATACACATGGTTCTTTCGGTATGTCGCCGGGATCACCGACGCTTATAAGTGGATCTGCATCGGTGGTGCTCCAGCCTTGGTTGAGGTCGCAGCGGCCGATACCTGCTCATCGAGCACATATGCGGCGCTCACGAATGCCGGGCCATCGTTCACCGTCGTTCGTGCAGGCATCTACCAGGTAGCTATCGGCTTCACCTGTCAGTGGACGTCGGCAACGAACACTGCTGCCTATATGTCATACGACATTGGTGCAACGGCTGCTGTCGATGCTGACGCCGCTTGGTCGATCATGACGTCCCTGAATGCTGCATTCGGATCGTCGGTGGAACGTGAGCGCCTGAAGACGTTCGCTACCGCCTCGACGGCCCTGGTCGCGAAGTACAAATGGGCGAACTCAGGCAACTTCGCCGCGCTCGGACGATTCATGCGGGTTGCTCCAGTGCGGGTCGCATGAGAGAGGAGACGAATGACCCTCAGTGAGTTCATTTTTCGCGTGACGCGAAAGAGTGCCCTCGACGACAACAACACCGACGAGCACAACCAGCTGGTGCTGTGGGCGAACGACGCCGTCCAGGAGATCCTGCAGGACACGCACTGCGTGATCGAGACGGCGTCGACGGCGCTGACGGTCGGGGTCAACCTGTACACGATCGACCCGTCGGTGCTCGCGATCGCGAACGCCTACCTCGTCTCCGCGAACCAAAACTACGAGGTCGAGATCGTGCAGCTGGAGCAACTGCGCCTGCACCAGCGCTTCCAGGGCACCTCGCCCGTGCAGCTGATGGCGATCCAGGGCGACCGCCTCTACATCTACCCGACTCCCGATGCGGCCGACACGATCATCTGGGACTACGTCCCGAAGCCGATCCAGCCGCTGGTCAACCCGGGCGACGATCCCACGAACGCGAACTACGGTCGTCTGCCCGACAACGCGATGCTGGCCTTGGAGTACTACGGCATCTGGCAGGCAGCCGAGTACGACGACCGTGGCGGCGGCTTCTGGCGCGGCCATGCTTTCGCACCAGGCTCCGCTTACAAGGACTACTTCGACGCCGAGTGCGCGCAGATCCGCAAGCAGTTCAAGCGTCGCGCACGGTCGCCGTTCCGCCCAATGGTCGGCTACCCGGGTCGCACGGTCGGGATCCCGACGCGCAACGACCAGGACTTCGTCTCGCGTAACTGATGTCGAACGAACAGCAGATCGCCGCCCAGAACTTCGACCTCGGCCTGCAGCAGGATCGTTCGCGCGACCAGATGCCGAAGGGCGTCGCCTGGACGATGAAGGACTTCATCCCCCAGGATGGCGCGCCGCTGCGCAAGCGCGGCGGCTGGGTGTTCGGCTCCGCCGACTTGAACACGGTGCAGACGACGACGACGCGGATCTACGCGGTCGCCTGGGCGCCGTTCGCGAGCGCCGGTCACCTGATCGCCGTCGGTAGCGGCGGCAACGTCTACCGGATGGGGCCGGGAGTGGCGGTCGACTCGTCCGCCGGGACGTACGTCGGCCCGGTCGTCTCGATCCCGCTGACGCGCCCGTTCTGGCACAAGGATCGTGTCATCCTCCCTTGCGGCGTGACGCCGGGCTACGACCCGGTCAAGTACTACGACTCGGGCGGGGGCCTCTACGTCCTGGCCTCGGTAGGTGGCTCCCCGCCCCGGGGACGCTTCGGAATCAGCTTCGGTGACTATCTCGTTCTCGGCAATGGTTGGGATCCCTCGTCCTCATATGTGCTTCGCCCTGACCGGCTCTGGTTCTCGAACGTCGGTAACGCGGACGCCTGGACGACGACGGCAGGCGGCGGTTTCATGGACTTCGGCCGCGAGATCGTCGGCGCGGGCTGGAACCGCTCGATCTTCCTCGTCTGGGGCTACGACCAAACCTGGCTGATCACCGGCACGGTGCCACCGCCAGGTGGCGACTTCGCCCGCCAGCCGCTGTTCTCGGTCGGCTGCTTCGACCAGCGCTCGATCGTCTCCTGGAAGGACTTCTTCATCTGGGCTGGCCCCTCGGGCATCTACCGCACCGACGGCACCTCTTTGACCGACATCACCAAGGAGGCGGGGATCAGCCAGCTGTGGCGCTCGCTGACTACGGGCTTCAACCGCAACACGAACTGGATCTGCTGCGCCGGTCATCTGTACGGCCAGTACTGGGTGACGATCATCGACTCGACTGGCATCAACCGGGCGACGTTCGTGATCGACCTCACTACCTACGTGGCGACGATCCACACGAACATCGACGCGATGATGTATGCGGAGCGGATCTCCGGCGAGGGGACACCGACGGAGCCGGGTGTTGACGAGTTGTTCGGCGGCTGGCTGAACGGGCCACGAGTGATGCGCTTGTCGAACGTGTGGGTGCCGTCATCGGCGAATCGTTATGACGCCTCGGGTGCGGCGGTTCTGCCGACGCTGGAGACGCCGGTCTTCAAGATGGGCCGCACCGAGGAGAAGCGTTACCGCTACGCCTACGTCGGCTACGACCTGCGTGACGGCGGTGAGTCTCCGAAGCTGGCGATCGGCTGGGCGCTCTCCCCCGAGTTGACGACCTACATCGAGCCGGTCTACCGCGATGGCTCGCCGCAATTCTTTCCAGCTGGCTCGGCGTTTGACCGCAAGCGGATCGACATCCGCCAGGTGGCAGAGGGTGTCGCGCTCCGCTTCCGCCTGACCGCACCGGCCGCGGACTTCCGTCTGGCTGAGATCGAGTTCGAAGGACGTCCGCGCGAAGGATCACGCTAGTGCCCGGCCCAACAGCGTTCGCGCGGCAGGTCTACCAGGCACTCGACCGCACCGACGATCTCCCCGACGACTTCAAGACCTGGTTGCCGCGCTATCTGCGCTACCTGTCTGCGCTGCAGATCTCGAAGCAGCAGATCCCCGGGATCATGGGCGAGATCTTCAAGAACGCCGGGGATAGCGGGCAGCCCGTCTTCAACACGCCCTGGCGCCATTACGCGGCAGCAGCGAGCGCCTACGGCAAGGTGCGCTGGTACAAGGACTATCTCGGCATCGCCCATCTCGATGGTGTCGCCGAGACGACAGGCACGCCGACAGGCGCTGTCATCCTCTCGCTCCCCGCGGGCTACCGGCCCACCCAGCAGGAGATCTTCTTCCAGCAAGGCGCAGCCCCCTCGGCGACACAGCTGGGGGTGCGCGTCGAGATTCTCGCCAACGGCGACATCCAGGTCGTCAACCCAGCCGCCACGACCTTCGTCTCGGGGTCGTGGGTCTCACTCGCGAACATCCACTTCCGCGCCGGATAGGAGGCGAAGCATGGCCCTGTTGGAGGACTACAGCAAGCTGCTGCAGCCGACGAACCTTCGCTCGGCAGATGGTGGTGGTGGTGGTGGCGCTGGTGGCGCCGGACTGCCATCCGTGCCGATGTCGAGCTATCTGCCCGCCTCCTCGTACGCGATCGACAGGCCAGCGGCGCAGCAGGTGACGCCGTCGATCGTCAACTTCAACCCGAAGAACCTGCCCGCCGCCTATCAGGGACAGAACGTCCCGACGAACTGGCAGAACATCATCTCCTCCGATCCCGACTACATGCAGTGGTCGCTCGGAGCGGGACAACGCGCGAGTGACGCGGCGACACAGCGGCAGGCGGCGATGAAGGCACT